>Ga0070717_10000055_pt1 | contig 97469 bp, 160 predicted proteins | sample LARL113metaG_FD_71366 | JGI IMG/M metagenome (GOLD analysis project Ga0070717, IMG submission 71366) | Corn, switchgrass and miscanthus rhizosphere microbial communities from Kellogg Biological Station, Michigan, USA - LAR L11-3 metaG | ecosystem: Host-associated > Plants > Roots > Rhizosphere...
GCGCGCCGTACGTCGCGTCGTTCCTGCAGTTCACCGAGGACATGGGCCTGACCCCGGATTCGTGGGAGATGCTCGAAACAACCGTCCTGCACTACACCGACCAGTGGGGCGGCACTCTCGACGGGCACATCCGGTTCGACGCCACCGCCACACCGAAAGCCCGCAAGGTGTGCGCCAAGTTCGGTCTGGCCCGCCCGCTGTTGACGTTCGACTCGAAGTCCCGGGAAAAGTCCACCGCGTCGTTTTGGCCGGATAACGCCAAGCAGCTCGCCGCCTACTGCCGTGGCGAGGTGGTGCTGCTTGACGACGGATCCGAGGAGCCGCTGCCGCCGACCGATGGCGGCCTGGTGGTGCAGTTCCGGCCGGACGGCTACGCGTGGCGACGGGCCGACACGTCGGAGCGCACCTACCGCGCGTTTCTGGCCAACAAGGAATCGGCGCTGTGGGAGATCGAATACGGCGCCGCCTCCACGCAGGTGAAGTCGTTTCCTGACCTGGAAATCCCGGACCTTCCGGCGCAACCCGCGAAGCGCGCTCGACGTACCACCAAGCAAGCACCTGCTGCAGCGAACTCTGTTCCGGCGCTGCGGGAGCGGATGGGTACCGCGCTTGCCGCGCTGCCCGCCCATCCCGACTCGCCGTACGACGACGCGATTCCGTACTGACCAAGGAGAACACCTTGCCTGGCCGAATCCTGACCCTCCAGAGGCAGGTCCGCGAACTGGGCCGGTTGCGCGCCGGCTGGTCCGAGCCTGTTCCCGGCAAACGCCCGAGGCCGGTCAAGTCCAAGACGTGGCTGGTGACCTCGCCTTCGAAGGAGTACATCGACGCGGCGGCTGAGGCGTGGGGCGGCACCGTCGAACGGTGGAAGCCGCAGGGCGCCGGCGCCGAACAGTGGCGGGTCATCACCGAGGCATCGGCCATCGACGCACTGCTGCCGCCCGGAGACCCGGTTTCGCAGGCATACGAGATGTGGTCCGGCGGCGGCTGCCAGCGGCGCTGCGACGGCGTCACGGAGCAGTTGTCGAAGAGGGACTGCCTGTGCCGGGCACAGTTCGGCGAGGACGAGTTCTACAAGCAGCCGCCGGACAAGGCGTGCCGGCCGACCACCCGACTCGGCCTGATCATTCCCGAACTGCCCGACCTGGGTATCTGGCGCATGGAAAGCCACGGCTTCTATGCGGCGAACGAGATCACCGCCATGGTCGATCTGATCAAGTCGCGGGTCGATTCGGATCTGGTGATCCCGGTGACGTTGCGAATCGAGCAGCGTTCCCGGGTGGCGCAGGGCAAGACGAAGCAGTTCACGGTGGTCACGGTTGGGCTGCGTGGGGCGACCGCTCAGCAGATCCTGGCCGGGGCGGTGCCGGCGCTCGCGCTGGACGGCGCTCCGGAACGTCCCGCGCTGGAGTCCGCCCCGGCTGGGCCGACCGTTGAGACGGCCCGGACGGCCGAGCAGTTCAAGACGCTGGCGCGGCTGGCCCGGGACCCGGAGACGATCCGCATGTTGTGGGACCGCTCCGGCACAGTCGGGGTGCTCGATGACAGCTTGAAGTCGTTCCTGACCGCCCGGGCGGTCGATCTGGGTGCCGAGATGAAGCCCAACGGCAACGGCAAGCCAGCCACTTCCGAGGCGGTCAAGCCGGCCAGTGCCCCGCCGGCCGAACCGGTGGAGGGCGAGTTGGAGCCGGACCAGGCGTTGTTGTGGCCGGCCATCCTCGCCGAGGCCGGTGCGCGGAAGTGGTCGGCCGACGACCTGGAGAAGCGGGTGATTGCCCGGTTCGACCTGGACTCGTCGGCGATCGACGGCTGGCAGATGCAGACCTTCCTCAACGAGCTCACGAGCGGAGCGGTGACCTGATGACGAAGGCACTTGTCGGCCCGGTCCCGTCGGTGCGGTTCCGCGACGGCACGAAGATTGCCTACCAGCCACCCCGCGACACAGCCGACGGCGACCGCTGGTCCAACTGCCAGGAACACCGCGTGGCGTGCGACTGCCGCGAGGCTGAGCTGGCCGAGCAGATCGCCGAACTGCGTAGCGAGCTGAAGGCGGCGCAGGATGCGGCACGTCGAATCCTGCAAGGCCACGCCACCTACGCCTACGAGAACAGCCCCACCGCCGGCGACGGCGGCCGGCCGATTGGGTGCATGTGCACGGGCTGTCAGATCGCCCGTGACGCCTACCTGCTCCGGCACTCCGAGGCCGATTCGCATGCGCGTGACCAGGTCGACGGCCTCGCCGAGGACCAGATCGCACAGGGGTGGCGGTGGAGACCGTTCTTTGGCCACGCCGGCCCGGAGTGCCTCGGCGCGCTGATCCGGTACCGCGACCAGTCCCGCTACCACGAGCACATCGTCCGCCCTGATGGGTCGCTGGTTGAGGACCCGGACCCGATTGAGGTGCCTTTCTGATGGCGAACTGGCTGACCGGCAAGTGTCTGGCGCTGGACACCGAGACTTCCGGGGTTTCGGTCCACAAGGACCGCATCGTCACCGCGACCGCCGCGATCGTCAACCCGGATGGGACGGTTGCGTTCCAGCGGGACTGGCTGATCGCTGTCGACATCGACATACCGGCCGAGGCGACAGCCGTGCACGGGGTGACCACGGAGCACGCTCGCGAACACGGCCTGCCGACTGACGTGGCGGTCAAGGAGATCGCCAATTCGATCCGGTACGCCGTGCATTCGTCGATGCCGGTCATTGCCTTCAACTCGGTCTTCGATCTATCGATCATCAACGCCGAATGTATCCGCCGCGGCCTCGGCACCCTGGAGGAGTTCTGCGGGCGGCCCATCGCGCCCGTCGTGGACCCGCTGTGCATCGACAAGCACGTCGACCGGTACCGGCCCGGCTCCCGCAAGCTGGACGCCGTCTGCGCCCACTACGGCGTGACCCTGGAGAACGCCCACACCGCCGCCGCCGACGCGGTCGCCGCGGTACACGTGGCGCAGCGGCTGGCCGAGCGGTGCCGCATGTCGCCAGAGGCGCTACGCGCGTTGTACACCGACCGCCGGTACCCGAACGAGTTCGCTCGGGCGTTCGGGTCGCTGGGCCGGATGTCGGCCGCCGACCTGCATGCTGCGCAGGTTGTCTGGTACCGGGAGCAGACCGACGGTCTCGGCTCGTGGTGGATGAAGCAGGCCGAGGAACTGCGCCACCTCATCGCCAAGCACACCGAGACCGGCAACGACAGCAAGCGGACGCAGGCCGAGCAGGACTTGGCCGACCTGGAGACGCGCATCGACTCCCTGGACGGGTCTTGGCCGCTGCGGATGGCATCAACCCAGGGAGCGCTGTCATGACCGGCCCGGAGCATCTGACCTGGTGTGTCAACCGCGCCATGGAGCGCGCCGACGCCGGCGGCATGGACCAGGCGTGGGTGTCGTTCACCCAGAACCTTCGGCGGCATCCGGACACCGCGCACATCGCCGGCCACCCGATGCTGTCCATGGCGATGTGCTCCGGCGCGTTCAATGCCCCGACGGCGTTCCGCAGCTTCATCAGCGGATGGGCGGTGGCGGCGTGAACACTGCACCCGCCCGGGTCACCGTCGCCCGCAACATCCGCCGCCTACGGCAGGCCGCCGGTTGGACCCAGGATGAAGCCTGCGAGCGGCTGGCCAAACACGGCCACACATGGACCCGCAAAGCGTGGTCGCTGGCTGAACGCTCCGCCGACGACGCCCACCGGGCGCGGGCGTTCACCGCCGACGAGGTTGCCGCGCTGGCTGCCGTGTTCGAGGTGTCACCGGGTGACCTGTTCGACGCGCCCGTCACGTTCGCGCCGGCGGCCAACCGGCGCGGCGACGAACTGTGGCTGACGGCCGGCGGCACGGTCGAATGCGTCGGCGCGGACGACGCGCCGGGCGGCGACTGGGTGCGGCTGTACCGGCCGGCGAGGCAGAACGGGCCGAGCTCGTGACCGGCGACGACCTGCTGCGCGCCTTCCGCCGCGCCGCCGCCCTGGAGCGTCGCCGCATCCTGCGCGGCCGGCCCGCGCGACGCCGACAACTGCTGCGCATCGCGAGGAAGGTAACCGGCCGATGAGCATGCAAACTGCCCTGTTCGACATTGCCGCGCCGACACCGCCGAAGAAGACGCCGAAGCGCCGCAGACCTGCCCCGGTTGTCGAACCCGCCCCGCCGACCGTCGCCACCACCGGCCGCACCTGGGTCATCACGTTCAACGCGCCCGCGCAGATGCTGTCGGTCAACTCCGGCAACCAGCACTGGCGCCGCACCTCGCCCATCCACAAGACGTGGCGGGAGGCGATGTACCTGCACGCCAAGGCCGCCAAGCTGCCAACCGGCCTGGCGCGGGTACGGCTCGACTTTGTACTCCGCTTCCCGCGTGCGGGTCGGATAGACGCCGGCAACTACTACACGCACGTCGTGAAGCCGTGTGTCGACGGCATCGGTCCGCCGATCGACAAGATGCGCGCCGGCAAACGCATCATCGCCGTCGGCTACGGGCTGATCCCTGACGACACCGCCGAATACCTCGACGGCCCTCATGTGGTGCTGGGCGAACCCCACCGGGACAAGGCGGCACCGTACGGCCAGGTGGTCGTCACCATCACCGATCTGTCCGGAGCCAGCAATGGCTGACCCATACATCGCCGCCGCCCGCAGCCGCTCCCACCTGGCCGCCCTGTGGCTGGCCAAACTGGCCACCGACGGTGTCGACATGCCGTCGCAAGTCCAGCAGTTTTTCACCTGCGACGTGCCGTACCTGCTTGCCCTCGCCCTACAGGACCGGCAGCCGACCAGTGCCTGCGAGGTGGTTGAAGCCACCCGCACCGCGGACCTGCTCGCCCAGCTGGTCGACCTGGCCCGGCTCGCCAACGACGCCACCGAAACGTCCGCCGACCCGGCGCTGTGGCGGGCGCGGGAATCCGACCTGCGGGAAGGGTTCGAGGCGTTGCCGCTGCGGCAGGTGCGCGCGTTGGCGGAGGTGGCGGTGCGGGCGCTGGCCGAAACCGGGTGGCCCGGCCCGGTCGCCGGCCCGAGCACCGAACAGGTGGTGCCGTGGTGGGCGCCGGAGTGGCGGGGGCCGGAACGGTGACCGCCTGGACAGTGGTGGCCGCCACCGGACACCGACCCCAGCATCTGCGGCCCGACAGCCACGAGTGGGTGCAGGCGCAGCTGCTGCGGATCGCGTTGAAGCTGCGCCGCGAATACAACACCGAGGTCGGCATCTCCGGCATGGCGCTGGGTGTCGACCAGTGGTGGGCCCGGGCGGTACTGGACGCCGAACTGGACCTGTGGTCGTACATCCCGTGTGAGCAGCAGGCCGACCGGTGGTCGGATGCCCAGCAGGCCGAATGGAAGCGGCTGCGGGCGATGGCAGTCAAGGAGCGAGTGTTCGGCGACTCCTACTCGCCACGTCTGCTGCACGCCCGCAACGACGGAATGATCGCCGACGCTGATGCGATGGTGGCGGTGCTGCGGCCCGGCAAGACGACCGGCGGCACCGCAAGCGCCGTGGAGAAGATCCGCACCCGGCGCGTCCCGCACATCCTTGTCGACCTCGACGCCCGCACGGTACGGCTCGTCGCGTCGCCACTCTCGCTGGTCGTCGAGATTCCCGCGCGCTGACGCAACCTCGCCGCGGCTCGCGACGTAGCACACACCACGAACATCCCTCGTAGCACGGAGATTGCCATGCCTGACCTTGCCGTAAGAATCGACGACCAATACGTGCCCCTGGCCGACTGTGACTGGGTGTTTCGGGAGCCGTGCGGCTGCCCGTTCGGCGTGATGTCCGCCGTCGCCCACTCCGGCCACATCATCGCCGCCGACGAAGGGGCGGCGTGGCAGGAGTTCTACGACACAGCCCGGGAACGCAACGCCGCCCGCAAGCAGGGCGTCACAGCCGAACTGATGACCCACGAGCGGTACGGCCGCGAGGTCATGCCGCTGATGCGCGGCGGCTCCGGTCATGCCTGCGGCAAGGCGGTGGCGTGATGGCTGACCTGACCCTCACCGGCCCGTACTTCGAGACGTTCGCAATGGACGAGGACCACCCGACCGGCGGGGTGGGCTTCATTTGCTCCACGTGCCGCCGGGACGTGTCCACCGACCCGTGCCCCGACCACGCCCCCGTGGAGGTTCCCGGACTGGCGCTGGTCGAATGCGAGAAGACGCCGCGGCACTGGGCGTGGGTGCTCGCGTCCGACGCCAACGGCTACGGCATTCCCTGCTGGCAGTGCATCACCGAAGAGGACTCGGCGCAGCGTCGTGCAGCCGAGGACGCCCGCCACGGGCACTGGTCGCGCCGCTGGCGGTACTGGCCCGTCGCCCAGTGGACGGCGCGGCGGGCACGCAGCCTCGGCGTCATCGGCGGCTACGGCCTGGCCCTGGAGGACCGCGGCTGGCGGCTGTTCGGTGTCCGACTCAAGGGTCGCCGTGACTACATCCTCGGCGCGCCAAGGGAAACCTGGCACTGCTGGCTGATCGGCCACCATCGGCGCGGCGAACAGGTCGGCCCCGGATTCTGTGGCAAGTGCGTGCCGTGGCCGTGCTGCGGATCCATCCGGGTTGAGCACCAGCCGGGATGCCGCGACAACGCGTGACGCCGCAACCTTCCGACCCACCTCGACGTAGCACCACATGACCCCAACCCGAACACCCTGGGGAGCCCCGCATGACCCTGTACCTGTCCGACACGCGCCCCGAACCCGACACCGACCCGCAGCCCGACCCGATCGACAACGTGATCGTCGCGTGGCTGGCCGACCACGACGATCTGCCCGTCAAATACACCGACGGCACCAGCTGGTGGACCACCACGACCGCCGCCGACCGGTACGCCTGGTACGCACTCATCGAAGCCACCGGCGACGGCAAACTGCGCATCAGCGGCGCCGGACCCCGTTACGGCAGCCGCCGGCACACCGTCATCAGCGAACCCGTGGCCATGTCCGGGCGCCTCGCAACCTTCGGCGACGGAATCGTCTTCAACCAGATCCTCGGCGACGCCGTCCACGACACGCTCGCCGCCGTCACCCACGCCCACCGGGCCGCAACCCGCAGCCACCGGCGGCCGTCGTGACCACCACCCTGTCCGACGCCGACCTGGACGTACTGCGGGCATACGCCGACGGCGAACACATCCCCGACATCGCCCTACGCCTCGGCGTCACCGTCGACGAAGCCGGCATCCGACTGGCCAACCTGTGCGGTGCGCACCGCGGCCACGCCCAGGACATCGTGCACGCCCACCGCACCCGCAGCACCCGGAGCGCGCTGTGACGCTGACGCCCACCTTTCAACCACCCGGCCGGCTCGTGCCGTTGGAGGAACTGTTCCCCACCGGCGACTGCCCCGAATGCGGCGGCATCGGCATTCCGCTGTACGGCCGCCGCAAAGTCGGGCCACACGGGCAGCACGTCAGACGCGGCGACCGGGTCGTCGAATCCGACACGCCCTGCGACGGGGCCGGCGGGCCAACCGCCGAAGACCTTGAGGTGCCGTCGCGGCGGCAGCAGACCAAGAACCAACCCACCGCCTGAAAGGACCCATCGCCATGTCCCTGCCCACCTTGAGCGGCGTCGGCCGGCTCATTGACGCTCCCGAGTTGCGCTTCACAAGCACCGGAAAAGCCGTGGCCAAGGTGCGTCTGGCCTTCAACTCCCGCAGGCGCAACGACGCGGGCGAATGGGTTGACGCGGATGTGTACTTCGTCGACGGCACGGTGTGGGACAAGCACGCCGAAAACGCCGCCGAGTCACTGAACAAGGGCGACGAGGTGATCGTTACCGGGCTGCTGAAGACCCGCAAGTACGAGACGAAGGACGGCGAGAAGCGCTCCGTCACCGAACTGGCCATCCAGTCCATCGGACCCTCGCTGGCGTTCGCCACGGCCAAGCCGCAGAAGGCGCAGCGTGGCGACGGGCCGAACGGGCGCAGCGGCGGCAACCAGTGGGCCGGCGCATCCGCGGTCAGTGACGAGGAGCCGCCCTTCTAGGCGGCACCGCACTGCAAACCCCACCGGTCGGCGCATAGGAGCAAAGACGTGACCCTCACCATCCACACAGACACGCAGTCATGAAGCGCAAGAGAGCCCGTCGCGTCGCCGAACACCGGCCCGCCAACCGTCGACGCCGATTTGCCCACGACGACCTGATCGCGGTCGACCTGTTCTCCGGATTCGGTGGCTTGACCCGGGGGATCGAAGCCGCCGGCTTCACGACGATCATGGCCGCGAACCACAACGCGTACAAGGTGGAAGTCCACGAGCGGAACCACCCCAACGCCGAGCACTGGATTGCCGACCTGGTAGACCCGGACGCGTCGGACTACCACTCCGCCGCCGACCTGCCGCCCGGCGACATCCTGGTGGCGGGGATCTCCTGCACCAACCACACACAGGCGAACACGAAGAAGGCGTACAAGCAGGGTCTGACCCTGTTCGACCTGCCGGAAGACGAGGAGTACGAGGAGCGGGTAACCCGCTCGGAGCGGGACCGGGCCACCGCGCTGTGCGTGCTCCAGTACGCCGCGCGGCACCGTCCGCGGATGATCCTGGTGGAGTGCACGACCGAGTTCCAGTCATGGGGGCCGGCCCGCCAGGACAAGCCGAAGATCGGCGACGGCAGCACCTACCGGTGGTGGCTGCGGGAGCTGGCCAAACTCGACTACCAGCGCAAGATCCTGTTCCTCAACTCGCAGTTCTTCGGCGTCCCGCAGTCGCGTGACCGGTGGTTCGGCGTGTTCTGGAACAAGGCCATACCCGCCCCGGATCTGGAGCACCGGCCGCTGTCGTGGTGCGGCCTGTGCGACGAGGTGCTGCCGGCCGTATGGACGTGGAAGACCGGCATCCCGCCGAGCGGGTCGGTGCGCTACGGCAAGCAGTACATCTACACCTGCCCACGCTGCCGCCGCGAGGTGGTCCCACCGATGGCCCCCTCGATCGGCGCACTCGACCTGAGCAACCTGGGCACCCGCATCGGTGACCGCGTCAAGCCGCTCGCGCCGGCGACGATGGCCCGCGCCGACCGCTGCCGGCAGCGGTTCGGGGAGTTCCCGGCCATCCTCATGCCCGCGAAGGCGACGCACGGCATCGAGCGGACCCCGTGGCAGCCGCTGGCGACCCAGACCAGCCAGCAGGAGACCGCGCTGCCGTCCACCGGCGAACGGGCCACGGTGGCGGTCACCGGTGGTGTCATCGCCGCGCACCGGCACAACGGCGACGGCCAGCACCTCGGCCGGCCGATGGACACGGTGACGACCACGCCGGAGAAGGCGCTGCTACTCGCCGCGGTCGCGAACTTCCAGGGCTCCCCCCGCGGCGTGAGCGAGGCGCTGCCGACGCAGGGCGGGTCGGAGACGTTGGGGCTGCTGACCGCGCGGGTGTTGCCGAACCGTACGAACGGCACCAGCCGCCACTGGGGCGAGCCGATGGAGACCCTCGTCGGTAACGCCGGCTCCGGTGGCCTATCCATCCTGTCAACGGGGGTGGTGCCGCTCCGTAAGAAGGGCGCCCCGCGTGGCGTGGACGAGCCGTTGCCGACGCAGGCCGGCACGGAAACCCTCAGCCTCCTGTCCGCGGGTGTCGTCCCGTTCAGGCGGAACACCGTTCCGACCGTCGCCACCGCTGAGGCCATGCCGACGGTCACCGCCGACCAAACGCCGGGCCTGCTCACCGCCGCCGGCATCATCAAGAACAACGGCTCGATCGAAGAGGCCGACTACCGTGCCCACCCGGTCACCGCACCGCTCGGTGCCGTGGTGGCGTCCGCGTCGAACCAGGCGCTGCTGACGTCCGGCTGGTGGGCCACGCAGACCGCAGAGGAGTGGCGACGGCGCATCAACGAGCTTCCCCTGGAGGACTGCTACTTCCGGATGCTCGGCCCACACGAGGTTGGCCGCGGGTGTGGGTTCGACGTCGACTTCCCCGACCACCAGGGCAGCTTCACCGTGTGGGGTAGCGCTCGCGATCAGGTCGACGGGTTCGGTAACGCCGTGTCGCCGCAGGTTGGGGAGTGGATCGGGAAGCGCCTCCGTGCTGCGTTACACGGCGAGGTGCGGGCGTGAACCCGAACCCCGCCGAACTTTCCGCCGCCGGACGCAACCCCAGACGTGGGCGTGACGTAGCACCACCCAGCCCACCCATCACGAGAGGACCCTCATGCCCGCCACGACCATCGCCCCACCCGGCCTGAAGTTCCGCGTCGAACGCGACGCCCTGGCCGACGCCGTGGCGTGGACCGCCAAGTCCCTGCCCACCCGACCGCAGGTGCCGGTCCTCGCTGGGGTGCTGCTGCGGGTCACCGATGGCACCCTCACGGTGGCTTCGTTCGATTACGAGACCTCCAGCGAAACGACGCTCGGCGTGCACTCCGACGCCGACGGCGCCGCGCTGGTGTCCGGACGCCTGCTCGCCGAAATCACCAAGGCACTGCCGGCCAAACCGGTCGATGTCGAGGCGCATGGCACCCACCTGGGACTCGTCTGCGGCAGCGCGCGTTTCACCCTGCCGACGATGCCCGTCGAGGACTACCCGGCACTGCCCGACATGCCCGCCCCCGCCGGCACGGTCGACGCGGCCACCTTCGCCTCGGCGGTCGCCCAGGTGGCGGTCGCCGCCGGCCGCGACGACACCCTGCCCATCCTCACCGGCGTCCTGCTCGAACTGGCCGGCTCGACGATGACACTGCTCGGCACCGACCGGTACCGGCTGGCGCTGCGCGAACTGCCGTGGCAGCCCGAGCAGCCGGGCACCGACCTGCGCGCCCTGGTGCCGGCGAAGGTGCTCGCCGACACCGCCAAGACACTCGGCCCGGTCGGCGGTGACGTCACCGTGGCCCTCTCGCGGGACAACGCCACCGCGGGCAACGGCATGGTCGGCTTCGCCGCCGGCACCCGCCAAACCACCTCCCGGCTGCTCGACGGCGACTTCCCCAAAGTGCGGACCCTGCTGCCCACCAGCCACAACGCTCGCGCCCGCATCCCGGTGGCCGCACTCGTCGAGGTGGTCCGCCGGGTCGCGCTCGTCGCCGACCGGGCCACACCCGTGCGGCTGTCGTTCAGTACGGACGGCCTGGTCGTGGAGGCCGGCGGCAGTGAAGACGCGCGGGCGAGCGAAGCCACCGACGCCGCGTACGAGGGCGAGCCGATGACGGTGGCGTTCAACCACGGCTACCTGCTCGACGGGCTTGCGTCGCTGCATGCCGAGACGGCGGTGCTGTCACTGACCGAGCCGCGCAAACCGGCGCTGCTCAACCCCGCCGACGGCGACGGCAACCCGGACAGCAGCCACCACTACATGCTCATGCCGATCCGCATCGGCGGCTGACCCACCACCAACCCGAAAGGACCCAGCCCGTGATTACCCTCCCGACCTGTGAACTGACCGGCATCCTCAACGACACCATCCCGTTCGCGTTGGACGACCCCGAATACCCCGAGTGGAATTGCATCCGCATCTGCTGGGACGGCGACCAGCTCCACACCCAGGCCCGCGACGAGGCACACGCCGCCTGGTCCCGCTGGCACCCCGATGACGACCCCGACCAGGGGTCGGCCCAGGAATCCCTGCTTGAACCGTACGGCGGCGACGACCAACCGTGGACCGTCGTCATCCGCCTAGCCGACGCCAAAGCCCTCACCAAGATGCACAAGGTCGACAAGAAGCAGATGTTCGCCCCCGTCGCCATCGGCGAAGACGCCGGCAACCTGCGGGTGCACCGCAACCGGCAACCCGGCCTGATGGCCATCACCACCACCATCGAAGGCCAGGAGGTCAAATTCCCTGACCTGGCCGCGGTTGTGACGCAGCACGACCGGGCCGACGCCGTACGCACTATCGCATTCACCCCCGGGCTGATCGCCCACTTCGGCCAGGTCCGCCCCCGCGGTCCGATGGAGGTCACCTTCACCGGGCAGCGTGGGCCGGCGATCGTTGCCATCGGAGACCGGTTCACCGGGCTCATCCAGCCGGTGCGGGCCGCAGTCGAGCAGGGTTTGAAGGCGGTGGCGTGATGGCCGACCCGACGGAAATCCAACGCGGCCACGCCCACAAGGCCACCGTCGTCGCCGTCGCCGAACGACACTGGTCTGACCCGATCCCGGACGAATTCCTGGCGCTGTTTGAGGCGGCCGGGCTGGTCATCGACGACAACGACCACACCGTCATTGCCTACCGTCACGGCCGGAAGATCGGCGCCGTGTGGGGTCCGGCCGTAGAAGGCCACTGGTTCGCCTACCGCAGCGACACCCCCTGCGCGACCTTCCCTGACCATGGTCAACAAGCCCGGCGGGTTGCCGACCGGGACGAAGGACTGCGTCACCTGCTCGACACGGAACAGGCGGCTACGTGACGACCGCCCCGTACCGCGTCGACGAGCGCCACACCATCCGCTACACCCTGCCCGGCAACACACCCGCCCCGGTCGGGGACCTCACCGCCGCCCTCGCAGATGCGCAACGCGACTACTGCGCCCGCAACCGATGCGCACCCGACCGCCTGCCGCACGACTGGGCGCAGGTGCGCGTCCAGGACGGGCACATCGTCATCACCTTCACCGTCGGGGCGGCGCCGCGGGTCGTCGACAGCAACGCGGCCACGCAGATCATGCCGCGGGTCCTCGGATGACACCCGGACCGGCACCGGTGCCGCACCCCGTCTACCCGACCGGCGGCCGGTGCCGCCACCGGCGTGACCCGTGCCCCGACTTCTGGTGCGGGCTCGCCGGACGGGTGGCGGGCCGGGATCCGGCACATCCGGGCGACGGCGGCGCAACCCCGGCGGGCGGCGCGACGTAGCAGGTGGTGGCCAACAACCCGATCAAGGAGACCGGAACTGCTTATGAACGCGTCCGACGCAGAACCCCGCACGCGGCAGCGACCTCGGATCGTCCCAGCCGGAGAACGATACGGGCGCCTCGTAACAACCACGACGCGCCTCGCTGGCGAGCCGCACGTCGAGGCGCGACCAGGTGTTCGCCGGCGCCGGGATACCGCGCAGCGCGCGGCTGATTGAAGACGACGGGCAGGACGACGGGCAGGGGACCTTGTTCGACATCGACGAGAGCGGAGGCGGGCGGTGACCGGGCAGCGCAACCCGCCCGCCTGCAGCCACTGGCTCAGCGGCACGCGGCGGCACTGCGGCAACCCGGACACCCGGCTGTACCTGGTCGGCCACCGGTGCGCGGAGCACACGCCGGCGCGGTTGGCCGGGCATCCGGAGCCGGTCACCGAGGCGCTCGGCGCCATCCAGCGCAACACCGCAACCTCAACCGCGAACGCGACGTAGGAGTCCGACGTGACCAACACGATCAGCACCGTCGAAGACGGCACGCCGTTCTCCCGTGCGCTCGACGCAGACTGGGCCGCCACCCTCGACAGCCTCAAGGTGCGCTGGACGTACGAGCAGGGTGTCTTCCATCTGTCGGACCAGAACGTGTGGGCCGCGGTTGGCACACCCGACGTGGCGCTTCCCTCTGGGGATCGCGACGACGTGCGCGACCCGATGTCCATCCACCTGCTCGCCCCCGACCCGGACGGCATGGCCACCTGGGCCGGCGCCAACCCGGCGCAGGACCTCATCCTCACGCACTGCCCCGCATGCGACGGACACACCTTCATGGACGTCAATGGCGCCTGGCAGTGCCGAATCTGCCACCACGGCGGCCGCGGCAACGACAACAAGTTCTGGCGCAAGGAGCACTACCGACCGGGTGAACTGCTGTTCATCCGGGCAACGGCTCTCGGCGAGCGCCCATGACCCGGGCCATCCAGTCCGCCACGGCGTTCCAGCGCGTCCTCGACGCACTGGCCGCCGTCACCGGCATGAGCCCGAAAGGCTCCGGACGCCAACGCAGCAGCCGATGCCCCGCCCACCACGACAACAGCCCCAGCCTGTCCATCACCGACGGCAACGACCGGGTCCTCATCAAATGCCACGCCCAATGCGACCTCGACGACATCCTCGCCGCGCTGCAACTCACCCGGGCCGACCTGTTCAACGAACCTCGCGAACGCGGCCACGCTCACATCAACGGCACCAAGCCGGCAGTCGTCGCCGAATACCCGTACCTCGACGAACGGGGCCAAGTGCTATTCGTCGTGGAACGCAAGCAGCCCAAGACATTCGTATGCAAACGCCCCGACGGCCGCGGCGGCTGGATCTACAAGGGCGCGATGGAGGGCGTGCGGAGGGTCCTCTACCGGCTGCCCGAAGTGGTCGCCGCTGTCAAAGCTGGCCAGCTCGTGTACGTCGTCGAGGGAGAAAAGGACGCCGACCGGCTCGCCGGACTCGGCCTGGTCGCCACCTGCAACCCGCACGGCGCCGGCCCCGGCAAGTGGCGTGACGACTATGCCCAGGCCCTACTTGGGGGCGAGGCGGTCGTCGTAGCCGACCGGGACGATGCCGGCCGCGCCCACGCCCGGATCGTCGTCGACAGCCTCCGACGCGCCGGCGTCAAAACCCATCTCGCGGAGCCGGCCTACGGCAAAGACGTATCCGAACACCTGGACTCCGGGCGCGACGTCGTCGACCTGATCACCATTGAGGGTGCGGGCGACGCCCCAACCGGCGGCGACGGCGGCGGGACGGAACTCACACCGCTGGTCGAACGCGAACTGCAGCGGCGGCGGGCAACCGCCGAAGCCGACCGCATCTTCGCCGTCGAGGTTGCCGAACGCGCCAAGAAAGACCTGTCCGAACTGCCCCGCGTCATGGACGGCGGCCAATTCCTTCTTGAAACCGATCCGCTCCCCGCGGCCATGTGGGGGGAGGGCGGCGACGTCCTGTGGGCGCGCGGCGAAGCACTCGTCATCGCCGGGCCGCAAGGTGTTGGCAAAACCACTCTGGCGGGCATGCTGCTACGTGCGACCGCCGGACTGCTGGACAAGGTACTTGGCTTTCCCGTGCAGGGTTGCGAACACCGGGTCGGGTATTTGGCCATGGACCGGCCGGAGCAGGCTCGCCGAAACCTGGGCCGCATGTTCACCGAGGAGGAACGGCCCGCGCTCGAAGAGTTCCTGCGATTCTGGACCGGCCCACCACCCACGGATGTCGCGGCCGAACCTGAGACCCTGCTGCGTTTGGCGCAGCAGATGGACGTCGACGTGCTGTTCGTCGACTCCTTGAAAGACGCCGCCGTCGGCCTGTCCAAGGACGAGGTCGGCGCCGGCTACAACCGGGCGCGGCAGCTATGCCTCGCCGAAGGCATCCAACTGGTTGAGCTGCATCACATGGTCAAGAACGGCGCGGACGGGAAAGCCCCGAAGCAGCTTCGTGACGTGTATGGCTCCACCTGGATCACCTCCGGCGCCGGCTCGGTGATCGTCCTGTGGGGCGACGCCGGTGACCCGATCGTCGAGTTCCACCACCTGAAGCAGCCGATGAACGAGGTCGGGCCCTTCAAGATCATGCACGACCGGGCCACGGGGTTGGCTTCCGTCTACCACGACGAGGAAACCGACCTGGTTGCCCTGGCTCGACGGTGCGCAAGCGGTGGCGTCTCAGCGCGCGATGCCGCCACCTGCCTCTACGACACCGAGAAGCCGAGCAAGTCTCAGGTTGAGAAGGCCCGGCGCAAGCTCGACGACCACACCGAGAAGGGTCTGCTGGTTCGCCGGCCGCCGTCCGACGGGTCGGTGGTTGGTCGCGGCGCGGCGGACCTGTGGTACCCGGCCGCTCCGAATCAGTGGATCGAAGGCGAGTGGACGGAGCGGTACCGATGAGGACGAGTCCCACCACCTGTGTGCCCATCACCCGTTTGTGGGATGGATCGGGCAACGGTTCGGCGGACCCTCAAGAAGTCACGTTTGAAGCATCGAAGCGTGACTTTCTCCGTGACTTTTCTACCAGGGAAAACAGGGTTAAGTCACGGTCAACGCATCGAAGCGTGACTTTCTCTCGTGACTTCGTCCCAACATGTGGAAGAAGTCACGCCAAGAAGTCACGTTCGAGACATCGAAGCGTGACTTTCTAATGTTTCCGCAGGTCAAAAAGTCACGCGGAAAGTCACGCGATCTTGCTGCCGCCCCCCTAAAGGGGGGCGGGAGGCGGCTGCCGGGATGTCCGAAATAGGCCACATACAACCAAGAGGATCCGGTAACAACCAGAAAGAGAAGAGCCCCCGTGCCCAAGCCCACCCCGCTCGGCGCCGCGCTGCCGGCCGCCATCGAACACATCACCGACCGGTCCGCAACGGAAGCAGGCGTCCGCGACGCCTGGTACACGTGGATCACCCAGTACGACGTCACATCCGCCGCGATCATCCACGGCGCGATCAAAGAAGCCGTTACCGAATGGCTCAACCGGCACGGCCACGAAGTGTTCGCCAGTGACCCGGTAAGGCGCGCGTCGTGAACGGATATCCACACGTCCACCTGCGGATCTATCCCCTGACCTGGCGCATCCTGGCCCGCGGCGGCTGGTACCGCGCCGTGCCCTTCTTTGAGCTTGCCGACGTCGACCGGCTCGTAACGTTTCGTCGACGCGAATGGCTTGCCGGGATCACCGCCTCACGGCAGACGCCTTGGGTGCCCGGCGACACGGCTGCCTCGCAGGACCCGTCGTGACGATCCCCCGCCCCTGGCGCCGCATCGCCGCCCACGCCGTCGCCGCCGGCTGGACGATCCGCCGCACCCGCCGCGGCCACCTGCTGTGGACCGCACCGGACGGCACCCGGGTGGTCACCGCCGGCACCCCGTCGGACTGGCGAAGCCTGCGCAACGACCTGGCGCAGCTGCGCAGGGCCGGCCTGACGGTCAGGGACGGGGTGTGATCCATGAATGGTTGTGACCTGCGGCGCAACAAAATCCGCGCCGGGACGCAACCTTCCGACGAGCCTCGACGTAGCACCCCGTGACCGCCCCTCCACCGCACCGGAAGTGACCAAGATGATCACCAGAACGAAGCCCCCACCGGCCCGGTCCGCCATCGTCGAGCGCTACGCCGTCGCGATCCTGGTCGACGCGGTCGAGTGTCTGGATGAGGCCGACCTGGATCGGCTGCCGGATCCGCTGCCGAACCGGGAGGTGTACCGGGCGGCGATCCGGCTGGCGCTGACGATGGCTGCGGCGATCCGCGCCAACCCGGGTGCGGTGCTGGCGCTGGTGCCGGCGTCCGGCGGGTCGGGGGCGGAGCTGTGATGGGCGCCCCGCATGCACTCGCCGTGTCAGGAGCCAAGATCCGGCCTCAAATGTGCGCGCGGATGTTCGGACCGGTCCGACGCCGGATTTTCCGGCAGGCGGGTGCAACCCCTTGGCGATCCGCGACGTACCCACCCGTGACCGAACCCGCCAGCTCACCCAGGAGCCGTGAAATCCGATGACCCAGACCCGACCAACCACCGAACCGGCCGCTGCGGCGACAGCACGGCAGGACGACGCGCAACGCATGCGTGACGCCGCCGGCACCCGCGCCACGGAGGATCTGCCGCATGGGTGCCGTTGCGGCGCGCGCTGGTCCGGTTCGAACACGGCCCATTGCGGGGCACAGTGCCATCGAACTTTTTCGGGCATCCGACCCTTCGATGATCATCGCCGCGATGGCGTGTGTGTTGATCCGGCCACGATCGGCATGTCGCTGGTACCGGGCCGCGCCTACGAGTGCTGGGGCTCCGTCGCTGAGGTGGCGACGTGAGCGACGGCCTGCCACGTGTTGCCCACGGCTACGAGGTGACCGTGACGGTGCGTCGCCCCGATCCGCGTCACACGGCGTCCTGGTGCCGGGAGGGTGTCGCGCACGATCACCGGGCGTGCGGCCCGCTCTGGAACTCCACCGACCCGCGCGACGTCGAGGAGGCCGCACGATGGGTTGGTGATCAGATCCGTGAACGGCCTGATCGGACCGATGGCCTACACGGCCTCGCCGTTGACGCGATCCGCGAGCTACGCGCCCCGTACGGTCCGCTCGGGGATGGCTCGTTGAGGAGCGGCAGCGCGAGTGAGATCGCCGACGCTGTCCTCGCTGCCGTGCTGCCCGCCCACCGCAGCCAGGTACTCGCCGAGGCGGTCGGCAGCCTCCAGCCGGACATCGACTGGCAGCGGCGCATGTACGGCGATGGCGCAGACCGCCTCGCGATCGGGCGCCTGGTCGGCATGGAGGATGCCCAGCAGGCGATCCGGCGTCTTGCCGAGAGCACCCCGCCGGCCGCCCGCACAGCGTCGCAGGGCGTCCAGGACGCTCCGGAGGTAGCCCAGGGCACCCCGGAGCCGCTGAGGCCACCTGAGCCCCCCGCCACCTCCGACGAGCCGACCGGTACGGGTGCCGACACCTGGCACGTCGGCCGCTCGTGGACCGGCCATCGCCTTGAGGACGGCTGCCCCTGCTCGAAGGGGGCGTGCGGGCTCGCGGCCGAACCGTTCGACCCGACCTGCCTTCAGCATCCGCAAGCGCGGGCGAAAACGATTCGGCAGGGTCATCGCGCCGCCGACTGCCCCGGCGCCGCCGCCCGCCGGGCATTCGCCGACCTCGCCGCCCAGTTCGGCGCGAAGGAGGAAACGCCGTGAGTGCACAGACTCCCGTGGCCGAGCAGATCCCCGAGAATGTCTACTTCGATGCCGCATTGGCGTTGGTCATCGCCCAAAGCACGCCGCCGATTCACCTTGAATGGACCAGGACGCAGGCCGAGCGCATTTCGCGACGTCGCGACCACCGCGCCGCTGTTGAAAGCGCCTACCGCGCTGGGCGAGGTAGAACTCAGGCCGAATCAGTGGGCCGCATGGTGCCGGACGGAGACGACCGTGGCTGATGGCGAATGGAGGGCTGAGATCGTGTACGACGCGGACGGCACCCAACCGCCGGTGACCCTCACTGGTGCCAGGATTTCGTCGCAGCTGCGACCCGCCGGTGATGGTTTCTGCTCCGCCTTGGTGGTCGTGTCGGACGAGGAGGACAGGACGGTGGAGGTGTTTCAGGCGGCCCGGGTGTATTCGATCCGCAAGCGGAGGGTTGTGGCCGCCGACGGAAGCGAGGCGGCACCAACGGCACCCGGAACGTGAACCGGCCCCGGCGACTCCACCCGCCGAGGCCGACCCCCACCACACCCGACCAGGACCGACCCACGAGTGATCACCGCATGGTAGCCGCCACCAGCACATCCGGAGATCACCTTGACGAACGACACCCCGTCCTACCCTTTGTGCCGCACCCCGGCCTGCCGGACAACCAAGACGCCCGGATATGCCGACCGCGGGCTGTGCCAGTACCACGAAACCGCCGGCCTTGAGGCCATCGAAGCGTTGCCCGGCGACTGGGCCGACCTGCAGCCGCTGGTCTGGGACAAGGCCGACCTCGGCATGACCGACGGCGGCCTGGTGCCGTTTGGCCCCACCCTGCCGATCGACCTGGCCGCCGACGCGCTAGCCCGCGAACTGGCCTACACCGCGGTGGTGTGGGAGATCGCGGTGCGGGAGCGGGCCGGCCTGTCCGACTCGATCGGCCAGGACGTGATGCCCGGCGGCCCGGAGCTCGCGGCCGCCGCCCGCACCCTGGCCGCGCACTACAGCGTGCTGCTCGCGCTCGGACCCGTCGACCACGAGACGTACGACCGGCACGAGGCCACCGCCGACGGCGTCGACGCGGTCATCAACCTGACCGGGCTGCACAAGAAGGCCCGCGCCCACATCGGCGCCGACGCCCGCACCACCAACGTCGCCGGGGTCTGCCCCAACTGCGGCGCCGAAGAACTCCGGCACCGCGACGGCGGGGACGTGCGCTGCGCTCGGTGCCGTACCTGCTGGTCGTACGAGGCGTACCTCGACTACATCGTCATCGTCCCGCTGGCGGCCGTGTGACCGGCTGGCCGTGGCCGGCCGACACCGAACTGGTACGGGCGCGGAAGGTGGCCATCGCCTACCGGGAGCATCTGCGCGCCACCAACCCGCAGGTGTGCGCCGCGCTGGATGAGGCGATGCGCGCCTACGGCCAGTTTTGGCTGCTGCCCCGGCAGGAGGTGTACGAGCCGACCCAGGCCATCACCGCCGACCTGGCCGCGGAGCTGGTGTCGCGGTCGGAGGCGATGATCCGCCGCTGGGCGTGCACTCCCCACCCGGACGAGCCGGGGCGGATGCTGCTGCCGCGGTTCGGGTGGGACGGGCCGCGGCGCACCTTCCTGGTGGCGGACGTGTTGGAGGCGGCGCGGGTGGCGAACGCCCGGCTGCGGTACCGCCGCGACACGCCGGCATGACGCGACTTGACGGGTCCGCGCACAGGCTGTAACACTGGCGCGCGTCGGAGTCTGCCCAGCGCAGACCGCCTGCGACCAGCGCCCACCAGCCGATCCGGCCAGGTGGGCGTTTTCGCGTTCATGCCCCCGCCGGGGCCAGTCCCCCCGGAGGTTGACCGCCCGTGTCCGACGCTGCCCGCGCCGCCGCCCTGCAGTCCGCCGTCCGATTCCACGGCTACGTCGGCGACCTGGATCTGCGCTGCGGTGTGGACGCCGGCCACACCATCGCCGCCGGCCAGATCTCCGTGCTGGACACCGCCGAGGTGTTCCTGGCCTGGCTGCGCGGCCCCGCCCACCTCGCCTTGACGGCCGGCCCGGTCGTCGACCAAACCAGCGGGCTCCCCACCGGGACCCCCATCTCTGAAGGAGTGCCCGTGCAGATCCACGACAATGAGCAGTTCGACGTCACCGTCACCGCCGAGGACGCGAAGGGTTTCGCCACCGCTGACGCGGTCACGTTCGTCTCCTCCGACGAGACGGTGTTCACCGTCGTCGCCGGCGCCGACCCGATGACCAGCACGGTCGTCGCGGGTGTGCCCGGGTCGGCGGTGCTGACCGTGTCGGACGGCACCCTGTCGGCGACCCTGGCCGTCGATGTCGTACCGGCGGGCGCGGCGACGATCGCCCTGTCCGAGGGTCCGGTCACCGTCCAGCCGTAGCTCGAGCATCGGGCCGGCCGGGCCCGAGTGTGGCGCCCTTCCCCAACGGGAGCCGCCCCCGCCGGCCGGCCCGGCTGGGCGTGCGTGGCCGGTACGTCGACTGTCCGGCCACGCGCCCCAACCCCACGCCGCGGGAGGTTGCCGTGGCTCACCTGTGGGCGTGGTTCACCGCCGCGGTGTGGCCGAACCTGGTGGCGTCCCTGCTGTCGCTGCCACCCGCGCTGCTCTGGCATCACATGCGGATCCGGCGACGACTGGACGCCATCCACCGGCATGTCGCTGCGGCACCCGACGCCACCGGGGGCGGCATCGATCCCCGCAACGACCATCAACCCGCAGAGCAAGAGGGGACTGCCCCGTGCGTGTCCAGTTAGGCAATCCGGCCGCGAAGGCGGCCTACCGCGACGAGAACGGGGAGCTGCACCACCGCGCCGTCGACGGTGCCCGCGTCACCACCGTCGTCATCCCCGACTCGTACACGCTGGTGGATGCGGTCTCGGCGGTCCTGGCGCAGGACGGGGCGTGGAATCACCACACCCAGGGCGACAACCCGGGTGATGTGACCCCGGATTGGGTGGAGTCCGACAACGAGGCGCTTGGCACGCTGCTCGCCTCCCACTTCGGCTGCCCGGCCGGCCGGCCGGCCGACTGGGACGGGGAGGAGTGACCGGTGCTTGTCAACTCGGGTAGGGATTTGCAGGCGCTGGTGATGGGCGGGGACACGACCGCTCTGGCCGGCACCGCCACCGCCACTTCCGCGACGTCGCTCACGTCGTCCGGTTTCACCGCGAGCGCCTACATCGGGCACATCGTGGTGGCCGGCAACTCCGCGGCCACCTTCACCTACGGCGTGATCACCGCCAACACCACGACGGTGTTGACGGTGGACCGCTGGTACAACCCGGCCAGCCCGGGCGGCACGGCGGCATCCACGCCGTCGGCGACCGCGCCGTTCATCATCACCCCGTACGGAGCGGGCGCGCCGTTCATGGCGTTGACCGCGAACTCGTCGGCCGCCGCGGGCGCTGACACCACCCTCGCCGGTGAGATCACCACCTCGGGCGGCGGGCTGATCCGCAAGCTGGCCACCTACGCGCACACCGCGGGCGTGGCCTCGTACACGTTGACCGGTGCCTACACCGCGAACGGGTCAGACTCGCTGCCCGTCACAATCGCCAAGATCGGACTGTTCTCGTCGATCACCAGCGGAACCATGGCGTTCGAGACACTGCTCAACGCCACGGCCACGCTCAGCGCCTCAGGCGACCAATTGACCGTGACCGATACGATAACTCAGTCCTAGTTCGTCCGGTTTCGGACGGGGGTCGTCAGGCACCGCTCGACGGTCCATCCGTGGTGCAGTCGCAGGTACAGGGTGCCGGACTGAATCCCCAGTGCCCGCGACCACTCCGCCACGGTCATCCGCCTACCATCCCACTCCAGGATCCGGAGGCGCCCGCCATGCAGGTGTGGACCTACCCACTACAGCCGCAGCCGATTGCCAGCGGCACCCCCCTGGCCTCTTCGGTCACACTGACCGACATCAGCCCCGCGCCGCAGGTCGTCATCCCGGCGAACTTCCTGCAGCCCACCATGAAGATCATGGTGAAGGCGGCCTGCGTCTTTTCCAACACCTCCACGCCGACACTGCTGACCGGGGTGTACTACGGCGGGGTGGCCGGCACCGCACTGGCGGCCACGTCGGCGGTCACCACCACCACGGGCGCCACCAACTGGCCGCTGACGGTGTACTACTACGGCCGGGTCCGCACCATCGGCTCCAGCGGCACCATCATGGGGTGGGGCTGGGTTGACCTGTCGACATCCCTGACCGCCTACACCCACCGCCCGATCCCCGAGACGGCGCTGGCCACGGTGACGATCGACACCACCGCGGCGAAGGCGCTCACGTTGGGCGCCCAGTGGGGCACGTCGTCGTCGTCGAACACGATCACCTGCGTCGACTTCGACGTGCAGATCGCCGGCTGACTTCTGACCGGTTCGGAGGCAGAGTCCGACCGGCGGGGGTGAGCGGTGCCCACCCTCATCACCCACTATGAGGTGTACTCAGGTGGCGTCAACAACAACACCCTGACGACGCCTAGCTTCACGCCGTCCAACGGCGAAGTCCTGGTTGTCAAGCTCAACACTTGGGACACCGCCAACGGGATGAACGCCCCCACGGGCGGCTCCCAGACCTACCAGGCCGCCCCGGGGGCGGTCGCCCCGGGCGGGTTCAACGGCTGGGTCGGCATCTGGGTGGCCACGGTCTCCGGCTCCCCCGGGTCGATGACGGTGTCGTCAGCGCCGGCCACCGCCGGCAACACCGAACATGCCATGGTGGTCGAGCGGTGGTCCGGCGCGCAGTTGGCCGCCACTCCGGTCAGTAACTCCACCACCGGCGTCAGCAGCCTGCCGCAGAACTCCCTGACCACCACGGCGACCAACAGCGTCATCTCGTGGGTCATCTCCGACGCCCAGTCGATCAACCCCGCCACCCGCGCCTACCTGCTCAGTGGCGTCGAGGACGGCCTGTTCGATGGCCACGTCGGCGCGAATGGTGTCTTCTATTTCGCGTACAGCGGCAGCGGTGCCGTCACCACGGCCGGGTCCTACACGTACGGCATGTCGGCGCCGACCGGCCAGATCTGGGTCATGGCCGGCGTTGAGGTCCAGGACAACACCCCGCCGGCCGGTGCCACCGCAACCCCGTGGGGCCAGCCCGGTCCGGCCCGGCTCTCCCCGACCGGCCGGTGGCAGCCGCAGCAGTTCCCCGCCGACGTATCGTCGGGGCCGGCCAACCTGACCCGCACCGCCGCGGACACAGCGCAGGCGGCCGACTCGGCGTCAGCGTCGGTGATCCTTGCCCGCACCGCCAGCGACACGGCCCAGGCCGGCGACACCGCCCCACGGGTCCTCGCCATCGCCCGCACCGCGGGCGACACAGCCGCCGCCAGCGATACCGCCACTCGTGCGGCCGCGGCGCTCACCCGCACGGGATCCGACACCGCCCTGGCGTCGGACACGGCTACGCGGGCAGTGGTCGAATCCCGGACAGCTACCGACGCGGCCGTGGCGACCGACACCGCCAGCCGTGCGCTGCAGGCGGCCCGTGCCGCCACTGACACCGCCCTGGCGTCCGACGCGGCGACCCGAGCCGCCCTCAACCTCACCCGCACCGCTGCTGACGCCGCCCTCGGTTCGGATACCGCAACCCGGGCCGTCACGTTCGCACGGACGGCCACCGATGCGGCGCAGGCCATCGACACGGCTGCTAGAGCGTCAATCCTGACCCGCGCGTCGAGCGACACCGCAGCGGCCACGGACAGCGCGGTGCGTGGTCTCGCCTCGGCCCGCGCGGCCGGTGACACTGCCGCCGCAACGGACGCGGCCATCAGGGCGGCACTGGCGTTGGCCCGTACCGCGGCGGATGCCGCACAGGCGTCCGACGCGGCGATCCGCAGCCTCACGCTGGCCCGGGCACCGACCGATGCGGCCCTGATCTCCGACTCGGCCGGCCGGTCGCTCGCGACCCCCCGCAGCGCAGCCGACGCGGCCCTGGCATCGGATGCCTCGACACGCACGCCCGGGCTGGTCCGCACGGCCAGCGATACCGCGCTGGCGTCTGACAGCGCCACCGGAACCGCAGGCGGCGGCCTGGTCCGCAGCTCCACCGACGCCGCCGACGCCGCCGACGCGGCCACCCGGCTGCTGGTCATCGCCCGGACGGCCACCGACCAGGGTCAAGCCAGCGACACCGCAACCCGGGTGCTCGCCGACACCCGCAGCGCATCGGACACCGCCGCCGCCACAGACTCGACCGCTGGCACGGTCGTCGTGGCGCGGTCGGCCGGTGACGCCGCCGCAGCGTCGGATGGAGCTACCCGCGGGGCGCTGACGGCTGCCCGCACTGGTGCCGATGCCGCGTCGGCGGCGGATTCCGCCGCCCGGCAGGTTGTCGACGTCCGTGCGGCGAGTGACGTTGCCCAGTCGCAGGACGCTGCTGTCGCCTCCGCTGGGCAGTCTGGTACCGCGAGTGACGCGGCGTCGGCTACCGATGCAGCCGCCAGGGGCGCGTTGGTCGTGGCCCGCGCCGCGCCAGACTCTGCTATCGCGGCGGACGCCGGCACGCGACTGTTCGTTCTGGTCAGGTCGACGGCGGATGCTGCGGTCGCTGTCGATGTTGCCGTTGTGCAGGGTGCCGGCGGGGTTCGGTTCCTGCCGTCGTTTGGGCGGGTGCTGACCAAGTGGCTGCTGGCGATGACCGGGGCGTTGGCCGACCAGATGTCCACCCCGGCGACGAAGTGGACCTTCGGGGGTGGCCTGTTGGCGAGCATCCCCGCGGTGTCCACCGAGTTCGTCCGGGTTGAGGTGGCCGCCACCGCCAACGGCGTGCCGGTGGATCCCACCTCCGACACGGTGCAGATGGCGTTTCTGTCCACCTTCGCCGAACCCGGTTCGGGTGACTGGAAGTCGGCGTCGTGGGACTCCGCCAACGGCCGCTACTACGCGCAGGCGCTGGTCGGACCCACCGGCGGCGTGGTCACCCTGGCGCCCGGCACCTGGTACGTGTGGGTCCGCATCGTGGCCAGCCCAGAAACCGTGATCCGCAACCCTGGACAGATCCAGATCACCTAATTACCGCCCGGTTCAAGTGGTCCGGATTCCGGGATTGGGGACTCAGGCCGGGTGGTAATCGTTCCAGTCCATCCATGACAGCGGTCGTTTTCGGGGGTTCGCATGACAGACCCCGACAAGCGGTACTGCGGCGGCAAGAAGCGCCAGGGCGAGGGGACCTGCACTCGGCCACCGGGCTGGGGTACGGCCCATGCGGGCGCGGGCCGCTGCAAGCTCCACGGCGGGTCCGCGCCATCGGGGCGAGTGGCGGGGGCGACCGAACTCGCCCGCCGGGCGATGGAAACGTACGGTGTCAAGGTCGATACCAACCCCATAGAGGCGTTGCTGGACGAGGTGCGTTGGACCGCTGGGCATGTTGCCTGGCTGCGGGAACGCGTCCAGCAGACCGAGCAGGACGCTCTGGTATGGGGACAGACCGAGGCGGTCAACAAGCAGGCCAGCGAGTACCCAGGTCTCGACACCACTGAGGCGGCCAAGCCGAACGTCTGGCTCGTGCTGTACCAGCAGGAACGCAAACACCTGGTGGATGTATGCAAGGCAGCCATCTCGGCCGGCATCGCCGAACGGCAGGTGCAGCTCGCCGAGGAACAGGGCCGCATGCTCGCCGACGTGATCCGGGCCGTTCTCGGCGATCTCGGCCTAACTGCCGAGCAGCGCGCCAGGGCAGAGGTTGTGGTGCCGCAACGACTGCGGGCGGTCGCCTGAGCGGGTGAGCGCGATGTTGTTGACTGATCGGCTGTCGCCGTGGGAAGTGGCGGCGCGCCTGTTCGGCGAGCTTCGGCCGCCGTGGCGGCAGATTGCCCGACCGGAGCAGTTGGCGCCCGACGGAACGTGGCTGACCTGGGCCTACTGTGCCGGGCGAGGCGCGGGCAAGACCAGGGCTGCCGCCGAGTGGGCACACGAGCGGGCCATGAGCACCCCGGGCGTGCGGATCGCCCTGGTTGGCCGTACGCCCGCCGATGTGCGTGACGTCATGATCGAGGGCGAGTCGGGCATCCTCGCCATTGCCGGCCGTGACCGACCCGTCTACCAGTCCACCAAGCGGCGGCTGACGTGGCCGAACGGGTCCACCGCGCATACCTACTCCGCCGAGGTGCCGGCGCAGCTGCGCGGACCGCAGCATCATTACGCCTGGGCGGACGAGGCGGCCGCCTGGACGGATGCCCCGAAGGGCGACGCCCTGGACACCGCCTGGAACAACCTGATGCTCGGGCTGCGGCTGGGTGCCTCACCGCGGTGCGTGGTGACCACCACCCCGAAACCGAACGCCCTGACCCGCACCATCCTGGCCCGACCGTCTACCGTCGTCACCCGCGGCACCACCTACGACAACCTGACCAACCTTGCCCCGTCGTTCCGCGACGAGGTGCTGGCCACGTATGAAGGCACCCGCATCGGCCGGCAGGAACTGCTCGGCGAGGTTCTCGACGACGTTGAGGGTGCGCTGTGGACCCTCGGCCTGATCGACGAATGCCGGGTCGGCCAGGCGCCGGACATGCGTCGCATCGTGGTGGCGGTCGACCCGTCCGGTGGGTCGGGACCCAACCACGACGAGCAGGGCATCATCGTGGCCGGCATCGGCATCGACGGCGAGTTGTACGTGCTGGCGGACCGGTCGTGCAGCCTGTCCCCGCACGGCTGGGCATCCCGCGCGGTCGGTGCGTTCCACGAGTTCTCCGCCGACCGGATCGTCGCCGAACGCAACTACGGTGGCGATATGGTGGAGTCGACCATCCGGCAGGTTGATGCCAACGTCCCGGTGAAGGTCATCACCGCGTCTCGCGGCAAGGTGCAACGCGCCGAGCCGCTGGCCGCCCTGTACGAGCAGCGCCGCGCCCACCATGTGGGGGCGCTGCCGAAACTCGAAGACCAGATGACCACCTGGACCCCGCTGGACGGCACCAGCCCGGACCGCATGGACGCCCTGGTGTGGGCGGGGGCCGAGTTGACCGACAACTTCAGCGCGCAGGCGTGGATTGAGCACTTCCGCCGAAAAGCTGAAGCGACCGCCGATGCGGAGGCGGCCGCTGCGGGCGAGCCGAGCCAGCCGGCGGCGCCCGTTGAGGATCCGGTGGCCATCCGCAAACGCATCCGCGACGCCGCCCACCGGAGCCAAACCAGGTAAGAGGGGGAGACGCCGGCATGGCCGTACGCCCCTCCACCCGCCGCGGGCAAACCCCGAAGCGACGCTCCACCTCGGTCGCGGTCAACAAGGCGTACAACTCGGCCGAGCCGCCGGAGATGGCCGCGGGTGAGCGCGCCGCCGGCATGGACGTCACCCGGCCCTTCAGCCCAGGTGAGCCGATCGGCCCGTACGAGGGGTACAGCCGGCACCCGCGGCAGCGGGAGTTCGTTACCGGCTACAACATCGCCGCCCGGCCCAGGTCGCATGAGCGGGTCGCGTTCGACACACTCAAGGGCCTGATCGAGGCGTACGACGTCGCGTCGATCTGCATCTGGCACCGCATCGACTCGATCCGCGCCCTGGACTGGTCGCTGGTGCCGGTGCGTGGCTTCGCAGGCGACGCCGACGACGTCATCGACCACGGCATGCGGGCGCTGGAGAAGCCGGACGGGGAAACCCCCTTCCACTCGTGGCTGGCGAAGTGGTTGTACGACGTCCTCGCCTACGACGCCGGCTGCCTGTACCGCACCCGCAACCGCCGCGGTGACGTGGTGGGGCTGTCCACCGTGGACGGCACCAGCGTGGCGCCGCTGCTGGACTACTGGGGCCGCTCGCCCAAGCCACCGGCCGAGGCGTACGTCCAGTATGTGAATGGCCTGCCGTGGAACTGGCTGACCCGCGACGACCTGATCTACGAGCCGTTCCGGCCCATCACCGGCAGCGTGTACGGCCGGGCGCCGTTGGAAAGCATCCTGCTCAACGCCAACACCGACCTGCGGTTCCAGGCATACTTTTTGCAAAGATTTACGGAAGGCAATATCCCGGCGGCGTTCGCCAGCGCACCGGAAACGTGGACGCCGAGCCAGATCGAGCAGTTCCAGGAGTATTGGGACGCGTTCATGCTCGGCGACCAGACGGTCAAGTCGCAGATCAAGTGGATCCCCGGCGGTTCCACGATTGCGTGGTCCAACGAGAAGGAGTTCCAGGACCACTTCAGCCTGTTTCTGATGCGGAAAACAGCGGCCGCGTACCACGTGGTGCCGGCCGACCTGGGTTTCACCGAGGACGTCAACCGTTCCTCCGGTGAGACGCAGGGCGATGTGCAGCACCGCATCGGCGACCTGCCGCTGATCGGGCACGTGCAGAGCATCCTGTCGCACTACCTGCGCCACGACCTCGGTCTGCCAATCAAGTTCGCGTTCGACACCGGCCAGGAGAAGGACGACCGGCTCACCCAGGCGCAGGCGTGGCAGATCTACGTGGCCACCGGCGCGGCGAGTCCCGACGAGATGCGGGAGGAACTGCTCGGCCTGCCCGGCGACCCGGGCCGTCCGACGCCCCGGTTCTACGCCACCACCCGCTCCGGTCCGATCCCGCTGCTGGCGATCGACGGGGTGGCCGGAAAGGTGGACCCGGAAACGTTCGGGCCGCGCGTCGACCAGCCGATCATCTACCAGCCGTTCGTGGCGCCGCCCGGTGTGGTGGCCGCCGAAGGCACCACCGACCACACGGCGTCGATGCAGGCCGAAGACGGATATCAGATGGCGGTGCGGCAGCAGCTTGAGGCGCAGGACAACGCGCAGCCGCTGGCGCCGGTGGTGAAGGACGGCCCGACCGTTGGTGTCACCACCCAGACCGGCATCACCTCCTACGACCTGATCGGGCACGACGACGACGAGCAGGAGACGCCCGCCGATCTGGTGAAGCGGGAGATGGTGGCGTTCCGCCGGTTCCGCACCGCCCGCCGTCGCGACGGCCGGTGGCGCGACTTCAAGTTCGGGCACGTCGATCCGGTTCGGGCGCATCGGCTGAACGACGCCGGCCGGTTGGCGGTGCGTAAGGCCGCCGGCGAGGTGGCGGTCGCCGGGCTCGCGGTGCGCGCGGCCGACACCGGCCGGGTGCTGATGCTGCAGCGGGCGCTCGATGACGAGGATCCCGCCGGTGGTACATGGGAGTTCCCGGGCGGCCACCTGGACGGCGACGAGACACCACTGCAGGCAGCCTGGCGGGAGTGGGCTGAGGAAACCCGGGCCATCCCGCCGCCCGGCCAGCAGACCGGGTCGTGGACCGCGGGCGATGGCATCTATGAGGGCATCGTGTGGACGGTGCCGGACGAGGCGCATGTGCCTGTGCACACTGGCCGCGATCAGATCGACAACCCGGACGACCCGGACGGCGACGCCGTCGAAGCGATCGCCTGGTGGGATCCGGAGCAGCTGGCCGGCAACCCGGCGGTACGCCCGGAGCTACTCGACTCGCTCGGCGACGTACTGACCGCGCTTGGCGTGGAGTCGGCTTCCGAGCCGGACCTGGAGCAGTTGGAGAAGGCGGCCGATGCCGACCCAAAAGCCCCGGCCCTGATCGGGGCTGGCCAGGGTGGGATTGGGACGCGCGGGTAGCCGACCACTGGGCGCCGCGCATCGCCGACGCGACCGCCGGGACGCTGACCGCCGACCAGGCGCGGCAGATCGCTGGCGACTTCGAGACCGACGGCAGCGACCGGGACCGCGTCGCCTTGGTCGCTGCCGTCGCCCTGTGGATGGCCAGCCAGGGTGTGGACCCGGTCGAAGGGCTGGCCGTCCTACTGCCGGGGCTCTACGTCGATGGCTGGCTCGTCGGCGCTGCGTCGGCGCGGGCGATGGTCGACGGCGCGCCGCTGGACCTCGGCGACTGGACGCCGGGTGACACGGCTGTCGCTCAGGCCCAGATCGAGGCGCTCGGCGTATCCGCCGGGCTCGCGACCCTGCTGGACGGTGTGCCGGACGCGGCCCGGGACATCGCCGACGGACGGTTGAAGGATCTGGCCCGGGTGCTCATCGACGGCACCGACGCCGGGGATCCGGCCGATGTGGTCGGCGACGCGCTGCTTGAGGAAGCCGGTGACCCGGCGCGCGCCGCGGCGGTAGCGACAGGTGCCGTGGTGACAGCGGCCGGGCTGGCCGCCATGGCCGCCTACCTCGGCGCGGGGGTGCGCATGGGCCGGTGGGTGACGGACTCCGGCAACGTGTGCCCTGCCTGCCGGGCCAATGCCGACGCGGGCGAGGTGCCGGTCGGTGAGCCGTATCCGTCCGGTGCCGTGGAGGCGCCGCAGCACCCGCGTTGCCGCTGCCAGGTCGTTCCTGCGTGACCCGGGAGGTGGCTGTGCCTGAGCAGCGCTACGTGCTGGGAATCGCATACCAGGCCGGCCCGGATCCGCGAATCCAGCGTGGCGCCGACGGCGGCCGCGACTACTTCACAGCCGAAGAGTTGGAGAAGGCCGCTTGGTCGTTCCTCAAGAACGGCCCGGCTCACGGCCTGTTCCATGTCGACGGCACCGAGGGTGCCGCCACCTGTGTGGAGAGCTACGTGTACCGCGGCCCTGATTGGGACCTCGGCGACGACATTGTGGTCAAGGCCGGCGACTGGCTGGTGGGGGCGATCCTCGACGAGCGTGCCTGGGATCTGGTCAAGTCCGGCGAGGTGACCGGCTGGTCACCGCAAGGATCCGCGACCCGGCGCCGACGCACCCGACGCACGGAAAGCGAGCAGTGATGGGTGTCGACCTGTCCGGGGTGTTTCGGCCCGAATACCTGAACGGCGACGAACATGAGCTCACCGAGCTGGTCGATGCCGACATCCCGCGCGTAGACCTCGTCGGCAAGGGGGCGAACGGAATCCCCCGTTTCCTGATCGCCAAGCGCGCCGACGGCCCAGCCGGGCTGATGAGCGCCGACTACGTGCGCGGCCTGATCGGCAAGCCCGAACCGGTGGTCAAGCAGGAAGGGGAGACGGTGACGATGACCGGCAGCCCAGGCGCGATCGCCCGCTTCATCCACCAGGCCGCCGTGCGCACGGATCCGGTGGCGAAGGCCGACCACGACACCAGCGACGGCAGCCTCAACGGCTCGGTCACCAAGGAGATGGACATGCCCGTAGCGGCGCCCGCCGATGTGGCCAAGGCCGACGGCGACGACCTCGACCCGATGACGGTCCTAGCCGAACCGGACGACGACACCGCCCCCGGCATGGCCACCGATCCCGGCTCCCCCGCCTGGGAGGCGGTCGACGCCGCTACCGCCCGCAAGTGGACCGGGATTCTGGCCCGGGCGAAGGCCGCCATCGACTTGCTCGCCGACCGGGAGATGTTGGAGGCCGCGGCCGGCGACGAGGATGACGCGATGCAGGCCATGGACCTGCAGGATGCGTGCTGCGCCATCGACTACGCCATCGGCGTGCTCGCACCCTTCGCGGTGGCGGAGCAGGCCGAGGCGGACTGCTGCGACGACATGACCGCCGTCGGGAAGGCGCTGGACGGGTTCGACCCGTCGTCGCTGGACACCATCGAAGCGCTCGGACACGTGCGTAAGGCCGGTCGGGTGTTGTCGTCGGCGAATGAGGCGGCCATCCGGGACGCGGTGGACAAGCTGCAGAAGGTGCTGGCCAGCCTGCCGCAGGCGCCGGCCGCCGTGGAGAAGAGCGGCCAGCCGGTCGCCGACCAGAAGGAGAGCGACATGCCGGAGCCGACCACCTCTGCCGAGACGGTCGCCGAGCACAGCGGCCAGCCGCAGATGGGTGTCGCCAAGGCGGACGAGAGTGGCGACGGCAACGTGGCGAAGGCCGACGACGTGAAGCCACAGATGCGGGCGGTGTACGACGCCAAAGGCCGCCTGGTGGGTGTGGTCGACGAGGCCGACATCACCCCCATCGCTGATGCCGCGCCGGAGCCGGACGACACGCCGGCCGCCGATGCCGGTGACGCGCAGCCTGAGGCCGCACCCGCCGAGGCCGACATGCAGCCAGCGCCGGCCGCTGAAGTCGGCACCCCCGCCGACGCCACCGACGACGGCGTCGCCAAGACCACCGCCGCGACCAGCGGCGACGACAGCAACAGCACCGCGGATGCCATCGCCAAAAGCATCGCCGACGTGGTCAAGCAGCAACTCGAAGCGGCAAGCGCCGCGCAGCAGGAGGCCCTCGCCAAGATGGCGAACGACCTGGCTGCCGCGACGGGGACGATCGAGGTGCTCAAGGGCCAGGTTCAGGCGCTGGAGGAGCAGCCGGCAACGCCGAAGGTGTTCACCAACGGAGCCGTCCCGCCCGGCACGCAACTGCGTGGGCAGGACCGCGGCGCCGCACCGGTCGATCCGGGCCAGGTCGCCGAACTGCGCAAGGGGCTGTACTCCCCCGTCGCCGCGGAGCGGGACAAGGCCGCGATCGACATGAACGCGCTCGCCATCGCGCAGCTCCAGGAGATCCACCAGCGGCGGTAGCACGCCGCGCCTTCAGCCTGAACCCCTCCGCCCCCGAGCGCCTGACGCCGGGGGCTTTCGCATGCCCAGGAGGCATACGTGAGCATGGAAAACGTCAGCGAGGAAACCCTCGCTGCGATCAGCAAGGCCCAGACCACCGGCATCCTCGAATCCACCGGGATCTACAGCTACGACCTTTCGGGGCTCGTGTCCCTGGTGCCGGTTGTCACCCCGTTTCGGGACATCGTGGCCCGCAAGCAGTCCCCCGACGGGAATCCCTACGCGGTATGGCGGGCGATCATGAACGCCAACTCGTCGCAGGCCGACCCGTCGATGGGTTTCGACTACGCCGCCAACGAGGTCGTGTTCATCGAGCAGGACTTCCAGGCCAAGTACATGCCCACCGGCTACGCCGGCCTGGTCACCCAGGACGCGTTCGACCTGGCCAAGGGGTACGGCGACCCGTACGCGATCGCCACATTCCAGGTGCTGAATCAGGTGCTGATCGGCGACGACCGCAAGCTGATGGGTGCGCAGTCCTTCGCGCTCGCCCGGCCTGCGGCGCCGACGTTGGCGCAGGCCGACACCGGCGGCACCATCGCCGCATCGACGCAGGTATACGTGGGCGTCGCGGCCAGGACGGGCAGCGGCTACTACTACGGGTCGGGTAACAGCCGCGGCAACAGCGCCAACGTCACCACCAGCACGGTGGCGGCGTCCACCCACAAGGTGACCGCCACCGTCGCGTCGGTGCGCGGCGCGGTCTGCTACGACTGGTTCCAGTCGGCGGACGGTAACACCTGGTACTACTACACCACCACCACCGTCAACACGGTGACGATGACCAAGACGATCTCGGCCAACGAGCCGTTCCCGTCGGCAACCACCTGCCCGGACCTGTCCACCACGTGGAAGGGCACGGCCAGCACCAAACCCACCATCAACACCGCGGCGGACAACGGCAGCGCGAACGCCAACGACTACGACGGCTTCCTCGCCAGCCTGTGCGGCGACTACAGCTCGACCGGCCAGTGGGCGCAGTCCGGCACCGCCACGGCGAACCCGTCGTACAACTCCAGCCTCGACGGTGCGGCGCTGACCCTGACCGGCGGCACCGTCACCGAGATTGAGGCGAACCTGTTCCTGCCGCTGTGGCAGCAGGTCAAGTGCTCCCCGACCGCGCTGATGGTCAACGCGGTGCAGGCGCAGGAGATCGCCAACCTGGTTCTCGGCGCCAACAGCGCGACCACGTTCCTGACCACCGACAAGGCCGGCCGTGTGTCCACCACGGCAGGCGGTCGGGTCGGCGAGATCGTGAACGCGCCCGCCGGCGGTGTGACCGTGCCGATCGAGGTGCACGTGTCGCTGCCGCCGGGCACCATCGTCGCGCGTACCGACCGGGTCCCGTTCCCGCAGGCCAACATCTCCAGTGTGCTGGAGTACCGGGCGCTGCGTGACACCGCCCAGTTCGACTACGGCATCAGCCGGGTGGCGAACACGGCCGGTGGGGGGCCGCGTAAGGAATTCGAGATCCGGTCAAATGGGGCGTTTCTGAACCGCGCTCCGGTGGCCATGGCGGTCATGCAGAACGTCGGCTAACCCCGCAACAGCGCGGACCAGCCGCCGCTACCTCTCCGAAGTCGCGCGGTCCCCGGCAGGAGTCGCCACCTGCCCCCGCCGGGGACCGCGTGCCACCCGCCCACCTTGAGGAGCCTCCGTGCCCAACCCCAACGACGGGCTGATCGCCCCCTACGCCGGCACCGTCGGCCTGGTCGACACGCAGGCGTACCCCGCCGTCGCCGAGTACTACCTCAACGGCCAGCCCACCTTCCTGCGGGCCAACCTGATGCGGTCGACGGCCGTGGCGAACCTGGCGGCACTGTCAACCGGGGTGATGACCTCAACAGCGGTCCTGCTGTACGCCGGGGACGTCGTCACCAACCTGACGTTCATCTCCGGTGCCACCGCGGCGGGCACACCGACTCACTGGTGGTTCGCTCTGTACGACACGGCGTCGACGCCGAACCTGCTCGGCCAGTCCGCCGACCAGACCTCCGGGGCGTGGGCGGCCAACACCGCCAAGACGCTGGCCCTGGCGTCGCCGTACACGGTGACTACGACCGGCATCTACGAGGCGGCGGTGAACGTCACCGCTACCACCCCACCCACTCTGGTCGGCGCCTCGGTGCAGACCGGTGCGGCCGGAGCGGTCGTCTCGGGCATGAGGATCCTGGCGCAGACGTCCGGGTCGTCCCTGACGACCACCGCACCGTCGACGATCGCCTCCCCGACAACGGTCGGGACGGTTCCGCTGGTCATCATCACCTGACCGGCATCCACGACACGAAGGAGCGCGACGCGATGCGCCTCTACCCTCGGGCGGGTCAGACCGCCATCGACGACCCGGAGCATGGGCACTTCGACGCCGGCCCAGACGGCGGTTTCGACCTGCCTGAGCCGCTCGGCGAGCGGCTGCGCCGGTTCCACGTCGACCGGGCACCGATGTGGGAAACCGACATCGAGCGGCAGAGCCGGCTCATCAGCGAGGAGCTGGAGCGGCGCAAGGATCCGGCGACGCTACTGGAGGCGGTGGAGCAGATCATGCGCGCGGCCCAGGCGTCGGCTGGCGCGCAGGCGGTTGCCGCCACGCAGGCCCCGGCCGCGAAGGCCCGTGTCACGAAGAAGGCCGCACCACCCGCGTCAACCGAGTAAGCCCCGGTGATCCTGGTTCCGCACACCCGCCTGCACCCGACGACCGCACGGCTGCTGAACCGGCATGCGCCAGGGCACCGACGGGCGCGGATCGGCCCGCGCGACATTGAGGCGTACTGGGTGCTGCTGGCCCAGGCGTGGCGCGAACCGGGGGGCCTGATTGTCGTCGAGCACGACGTCGGGATTCACGCCGCGGTAATGCCAGAGTTCACGCGGTGCTCGCAACCGTGGTGCGGCTTCCCGTACCCGATCGGCGAGCAGCTGCTGGTGTGCCTGGGCTGCTGCCGGTTCACCGCGGAGTTGAAGACGGCCGAGCCGGACCTGCTCGACGCGGTGGGCCAGGACGACTCCGGTGGGATGCCGGCGCGGCACTGGAAGTACCTGGATGTGAAGATCCTGGACCACCTGCGGCGACGCGGCTACCAGCAGCATCGACACGAGCCGGCCGTGGCGCACTACCACCGGTACTGACGTAGGCGGGGAGGCGACGTGGCCACCCCGTATGTCACCGTCGAAGCCCTGCTTAACGCCCCGACAGGTGTGTCGTGGTCGATCATTCCTCAGCCGCGCGCAGACACGCAGAGCATGCGGGCTGAGGTCACGAACATGACCTGGCGTGCGACGAGCATGGTCGACAGCTACTGCAACCAGGTACTGCGCGCCACGGTCGACAACGAGCAGTTGACCGGCCCGGGCTCGCCGCGGGTCGGCATCGAACCCGGCTCCCGCAACGGTGTGCTCATTATGCGCCGCTGGCCGGTCATCCAGGTGCTGGCGATCCAAACCGCCCGTAACAACACCTTCCCGCGGGCGTGGTCAACCATCCCGGCCGGCATGTACGAGCCGGCCCATCCGCTGATCAACCAGGAGACGGATTCGGCGTCGGCAACGATGCCCGACGGCGCGCAGAAGATCCTGGTTGCGCCCGACTTCATCGACTGGCGTTATGGCCGCAACGGCTATCGGGTGCTCACCTCCTACACCAATGGCTGGCCGCACACCTCCCTGACCGGTTCGGCCACCGCTGGCGCGACCACTCTCGCCGTGGACGACGTGACCGGCTGGGCCGGCGCGTCCGGGTTCGTCTACGACGGGCTGACCACCGAAACCGTCACGGTCACCAGCGTCGCGGCCGCCACGCCGCTGACCCTGCCCAACGGGGTCGGCACCGCACAGACCGGACCGGGCACGCTGACCCTGTCGACCGGCCTGAGCTACGCCCACGCGCCGGGGGTGATGGTGTCCGCGCTACCGGCCAACGTCATCTGGGCAACGGTGCTGGCGGCCGCCTGCCAGGCACTGGAAAGCGGCATCGACGCGATCACCATCCAGAACCTGCCCGGGTCGCAGACGGTCGGCGGGCACGGGGTGCAGGATCTGGAGAAGCAGTGGCAGGAACTGCTGTGCCCGTACCGGCGGGTGATCTGACATGCCACTCAACAGCATCCAATGCTACGTAAAGGGCATCCTCGACGGTCTCCCGATCCCCGGGTCGACGCAGAGCCTCGATGCGTTCGTCACCCCACCAACCGTCGACAACCTCGACAACCCCAAGGCGTACATCTGGGGTGCGCGGATGCGCGGCACCCGGCAGACCATGCCCCGTGGGATCGCGCCGGCGGCCGGGTTCAAAAAGCTGATGTGGAACGTCGACGTGTACCTCAGTTACGAGACCAACCCGGACGACGCCAACATCGACCAGGAGTTCCCGCTGATCGTCGACGCGGTGATGGCCGCCCTGTGGTCGACCACCATGCCGACGTTCATCACCGACCCAACCACCGGCTTGAAAACGCAGCTGCTCGCGATCGGCGAGGACTTCGACTTCGAGTACCCGCCGGAGAAGGCCCCGGCCACCCTGCGGATGGTGTACTACACGGCCCGGCTGGGTCTGAGCGTGCAAGAGGCGGTGCAAGCCTGATGTTCTCCTTCACCGAGTCCGGTTCGGAGCAGCTGAGTGGGCTGCGTGGGTTCCGCTTCGCTGAAGTCGCAGCCGAATGGGGTGCCCGCGTCGAGCCTCGGGTTGAGCAGGCGGTGAAGGCGCAGGCGCCGGTCGGGAAGGGTCCCGGCGCGGGGACGCTGCGAGACTCCATCCGGGTGCGGATCCTGCCGGGTGTCGCCGACGTGAAGGTGGAATGCACATCGTCGGCGGCGTACGCCGGCTATGTCGTCAAGGGCACCCGGTCGCACGACATCCGCCCCCGCCGCACCAAGGCGCTGTACTGGGCCGACGGCGGCGGCAGCCACTGGGCGCGGCTGGTGCACCACCCCGGCACGAAGGCGAACAACTTCGCCGCGCGCGCGTTGCGTGACATCACCCCGCATCTGGCCGAGCAGATGGCCGCCATCACCACCCGACGACTCGGCGGCGGCTGACCGTGCCACGCGTGCAACTTCCCGAAGGCGCCCGCGCGGTCGCCGCGGACGGAACGGATCGGTACACCGCCGGCCCGGGCGACACGGTGAACGTCTCCGCCGGCCACGCCGCCGCGATCCGCCGATACGCGCGCCGCGGCCCGACCCGGGGTGAATCGTTTGCGGTCGCCACCCGCCGCGGCCGGTCCTGCCCGTCGTGTCGACGTCGGTGGAATGTGTGGACCCTCGAATGTCCACGTTGCGGGCGGGCAACCGAACCGGAGTTCGACCAGGACAGGGAGATGGACACATGAGCATGCCCGACCCGGCGATCGCCCCCGGCGTCGACCCGGACGTCGACACCGAACCGACCGAGACGCCGGATGTGGCGATCCGCAACATCGACGACGAGATCACCGTCATCGGTGTCGGTGCGTGGCCGACCGGCGAGGTCATGCACGTCCCGGCGTGGCTGGCCGCACGGCTGCTACAGAGTCCGGCCCGGTTCGTCGAGGCCGACAAGGCCAAGCTCGACGACGCGAACGCCGAGTCCGACACGGCACCGACCAAGGCCGGACGCAGGACGCGCACCATCCCCGATGCCGCACCGGACGGCGAGCCGGCGAGCACCACCGACTGACCCGCACCACCGGCCCAAACCCCCACCTGGCGACCCGACCCGAAGCCTTGCCCGCGCCCCGTGCGCCGATCCCATAGGAGCAGTGCATGCCCACCACCGTCGTCGAGCGCTACGGGTCGCTGTCCGCCACCGGCTTCGCGAAGGAAACCACGTTCGGCACGCCCGTCACGGCCACCACGTTCGTGCCGATGACCGGCAACAGCCTCGAACTCGACCCGGGCCTGTTCGGCCCGAAGGTGATGTTCGGGCAGCGCGACGTCAACACGTTCCCGCTATACGGCCAGTACAAGAACGCCGGGTCGCTGAACTTCCCGCTGTTCCCCACCATGGGTTTGGCACTGCTGGCCGGCTCCATCGGTGCGGACGGCGCCGTCGGCTCCGGGGTGACCGGCACCGGCTCGGCTTCGCCGAACACGCTGAACGGGGCGACCATCGCCGGCGCCACCACGGTCACCCTGACTTCCGCGACCGGATACACCAACGGTTCGTTCATTCAGGTCGATGTCAACGGGACCGGCCCGACGACCACCGCCGAAGTCCGGAAGATCACCAACGTGTCCACCAACACGTTGACCCTGGACACCGCCCTGGTCTACGCGCACGCCAACGGCGCGGCCACGAAGGTCGTGACGGCGCCTTTCACCCACAGCATCACCCAGGCGAACACGCTGCCGTCGTTCACGGTAGAGAAGAACCTCGGCAACTTCGAGTCGCTGCAGTTCGCCGGGGCGAAGGTCAACAAGTTCGACCTGCAGGTCAGCAACGGCAACTCCGAGGCCGCCTGCTCGGTGGATCTGATGGCCAAGTCGGCGGCGGTGCTGGCCACACCCACGGCGATCACGGTGACGAACGAGTCCCCGTACGTGTTCGCCGAGTGCACCACCTCGTTCAACAGCCAGTCGATCACGCAGACGACCAGTGCTGAGGTGACGGTCGAAAACGGGCTGAAGGACACCTACACCTTCAATGCCAGCCACAACCTGCAGTTCCTCACCCCCGTCACACTGAAGGTTAGCGGCAAGACGGACCTGGTGTTCACCAGCCTCGACGACGCCACCTGGGGCTACTGGACGCAGATGACCGCCGGCACGACCGGTGCGCTGTCGGTGGCGCTGACCCACCCGGCCAGCGCCGGCGCGGTGACCCTGTCGATGCCGAAGGCGGTCATCCGCACCTCCACGGACGCGGTGAAGATGGACGACGTGATCATCACGACGCTCAACTTCGACGCCTACCTGAACCTGTCGACGCTGCAGACCATCACCGCCACCGTCGTCAACGCCAACTGGCTGGCCTACTGACGTTGGCGCTACCGATCTACCGAACAGAAAGCGACGCGACGCATGAGTTTCCTGGGACGGGTGTACGGCCAAACCGACAAAGTCGAGTTGGGCGGCGGCTACTACGTCGCCGTCAAACGGTTCCTGTCGGTGGCCGAAACCGCACGGGCCGAAGCGGTGCGCATGTCCAAGGACATCCGCTCCGAGGTCGACAACGACAGCAAACGGGCCACCTCCGTCATCACCGTCGACCAGCAGGCATACAACGTCGAGATCATGGTCGCGGCCATCGACGACTGGAACCTCGACGACGACAACGGGCCACTGCCGCTGCCGCCGTACATCCCTGGCAAACCCACCGGCGACGACCCGGCCAACCGGGTGCGCCGGGAGTCGGTCGGTCGGCTGCCGGACTTCGCCGTCAAGCGGATCCTGACGAAGATCAAGGAGAACGAGGAGGCGGGGCTCGACCCGGAGTCGCTGGCCGCCTTTCCAGGCGAGAGTGAAGGCGCACCTGAGCAAGCCTGACCTGCTGCCGGCGCCCGAGGCGTACCGCATGTACTGCCTGGAACGCCGGTTCTGGGAGGAGTTCGGGGCGCCGCAACCGCCGCTGGACGACTGGCCGCGCCGCAAGGTGGCCGAATACATCTGCGTTCAGCGCGCGATCGACGAGGTGGAGCAGGAGCGGGCGCAGCGCGACCAACGCGCCAACTCCGCCGGGCTACCCAACGGCACGGCGCGGCCGACCACCCCGGCTGACATCACGGACCAGGCGTACCAGCAGTTGCGAGCGCAGGCTGTGCCGCCACCGATGCCGAGCGCGGCACCGGCAGTCGCTGCGACATCCACCTGACCGGTCGCAGGGGGGGTCGCGGTGGACGACATCACCCTGCTGCTCGTGCTGGAGGCGCGGGACAAGGCCACCCAGATCCTCGACACCATCACCAAGCGCGTCAACGGATACGGCGACGCCACCAAGGCTGCCTCCGCGCAGGCCAGCAGGAGCGCCACCGAAATCGAGGCCGCCAACACCCGCGCGGCCGCGGCGTCCGCCTCCTACGACCGGGCCACCAAAGCCAGCGCCGAAGCACAGGCCGGACTCAAAGACGCGATGCTGGCGTCCAAGGCCGCCCAACTGGAGGCGGCGGCCGCGGCCCGGGAAGGCTCCGCGTCGGTCGCCGCCGCGCAGAAGCTGGTCACCGAATCAGCCGACGCCGAAGAGGCCGCGCTGGTTCGGGTGCAGAAGGCCGAACAACTGGCCGCCACCCGGTCCAAGGAGTTGGCCGAGGCGCAGGCCGCCACCGCCGCGAGCGTGGAGAAGGGCGGCAGCGCACTCAAGACCGCCGGGGTCGCGGCCGGCGCCACCGCCATCGCCGTCGGATACATCGGCGTCAAATCGATTGAGGCCGCCGCCGACTACCAGTCGTCGACAACCCGGCTGGTCACCTCCGCCGGGGAGCAGCAGTCCGCGCTCGATTCGGTGCGGCAGGGCATGCTGCAGATGGCCGGTCAGGTCGGCTACTCGACCGACGCCCTGTCGACGGCCATGTACAAGGTGGAGTCCGGCGGGCAGCACGGCGCGGCCGGGCTCGAAGTGCTCCGCGCCGCCGCCGAAGGCGCCAAGACGGAAAACGCCAACCTGGAAACCGTCGCCGACGCGGTCACCTCCGCCCTGGTCGACTACCACCTGAAAGCATCCGACGCGGCCACCGTCACCTCCAAGATGGTCGCCGCCACGTCGGCCGGCAAGACCACCTTCGAGCAGCTGTCCGCCTCATTCTCGGCCATCCTGCCGGTGGCCTCCGCCGCGCACGTCAGCCTGGACGACATCCTCGGCGACCTCGCGAGCATGACGGTGCACGGCATGTCGGCGCAGCAGGCCAGCCAAAACCTCGCCGACACCATCCGGCACATGCAAAACCCCACCGCCGTGCAGTCGAAAGAACTAGCGCTGCTGGGGATGACCACCACACAGCTCGCCGACGACCTGAAAACCAAGGGCCTGTCCGGCACCCTCAACGACATTTCCAACCACGTCATGAAGCTGATCCCACCCGGCTCGGACAAGGTGATCGGCAACCTGAAGACAGCGTTGAACGGGCTGAACCCGGCCGTGCGCGAGCTGGCGATGCACCTGTTCGACGGGTCGATGACCGCCAAGCAGTACAGCCAGGCGGCGCAGGCGCTCGACCCGATCAGCGCCAAGCAGGCCCTGTCGTTCGGCACCCTGGCCGGGTCGATGCACCGAATCGGCGACCAGCAGATGACCGGTGCGCAGGTGATGCAGACCTACGGGGCGGCGCTGGCGAAGGCCACCGGCGACGCCACCGGCCTGAACACGATGCTGATGCTGTCGGGTGAGAACGCCGGTGTGACGGCCGGTGCCATCAAGACGGTGTCCAGCGCCACGGCGGAGGCCGGCAACCACGTCAAAGGCTGGTCGGAGATTCAGGGCACCTTCAACCAGAAGCTGGCCCAGGCCAAGGGGTCGCTGGAAGCGGCGAAGATATCCATCGGCACCGGCCTGCTGCCGGCGGTGACCGCACTGGCCGGCGGCATCGTCAAGGTGATCACACCGGTCGCGTCGTGGATGGCCAAACACCAGTCCCTGTCGGCGATCATCCTCGGGTCGATCGGCATCCTCGCCGTGCTCGTGGTCGCCATCTGGGCCATCAACACCGCCCTGGCCGCGATGACCGCCATCCCGGTGGTGGCCATCATCGTCGGCATCGTCGCCGCGGTCGCAGCCCTGGTCGCCGGGGTGATCTACGCCTACAACCATTGGGGCTGGTTCAAGACTGCCGTCCTCGACACCTGGAACGCCATCAAGGTGGCGGCCCTGTTCGTGTGGCACGACGTGCTGGAGCCGGCATTCAAGGGCATCGCCGCCGTGGCGACGTGGCTGTGGGCCAACGTCCTCAAGCCGGTGTTCGAAGGTGCCGTCGCACTGTGGCGGGATGTGCTCGCCCCGGTCGTGATGTGGCTGTGGCACAACATCATCGAGCCGGCGTTCAAGGGCATCCAGATCGAAATCCAGGTCGCCTGGGCAGTCATCAGGACAATCTTCGAGTTCATCTCGGCCGTGGTCCGTGACGTGCTCGCACCGGTGTTCCTGTGGCTGTGGCACAACGTCATCGAACCGGTGTGGCAGGGCATCCAGATCGCGGTGTCGATCGCGTGGGCGCTGATCCAGGTCATCTGGGGCCTGATGCAAATCGAGATTAAGATTCTCGCCGCGATTTTCACCTGGCTGTGGCACGAGGTGCTGGAGCCGGTTTGGCAAGGCATCTCGGCGGTCATCTCGTGGGCCTGGAACAACATCATCAAGCCGCTGTGGGCGGGCATGAAAATCGAGCTGCGCCTGCTCGGTGACGCGTTCACCTGGCTGTGGCACAACCTGATCGAGCCGGTGTGGAACGGCATCCGTGACACCATCACGGCGGTGTGGAACAACGGCATCAGGCCGGTGTTCAACTTCTTCAAGGACATCATCAAAAACGACGTCGCGCCCGCATTCTCCGCCGGGGTTTCGGCGATCGCCGCCGCGTGGAATGGCGTGCTGGAGGTAGCCAAGGCCCCGGTCCGATTCGTGGTCAACACCGTCCTGAACGATGGCCTGCTCGGCGCCTACAACTGGATCGCGTCGAAGTTCGGCGTCAAACCCGACAACGTCCACGTGTCGCTGCCCGCGGGTTTCGCCGCCGGTGGCCGCATCCCCGGCGCCGACTCCCACGCCGACAACATGCTGGCCATGGTCGCCACCGGCGAGCACATCATGCCCACCGCGCGTACCCGCAAGTGGCTGCCGATCCTGGAGTCGATCCGGCTGCACGACCGGCTGCCGCTGTATCCCGGCGACGGCGCGGGCCTGCGCGGCTACGCCGACGGCGGCGTTGTCGGTGCGCTGAAGGGCGCCGCATCCGGGTTGTGGGACCTGTTCACCGACCCGGCCAAGTTGGTCAAGGGACCAATCAACGCCCTAATCAATTCGATCCCCGGCGCGGGCATCGTCCGGGACATGGTGAGCGGTGGGGCGCATCGGTTGCTCGACGGACTCATCCACTGGATCACCGGCACCGGCGGCGGCAACGCAGGCTCGGCAATGACCTTTCTGAAAGGCCAGGTCGGCAAGCCCTACATTTGGGACTCGGCCGGCCCCGACGGATACGACTGCTCCGGCCTGGTCAGCGCCGTATACCTGGCCGCCCAGGGCAAGAACCCGTTCAACCACCTGTTCTCCACCTCCGACGAGGCGCGATACTTCCCGATCGGCGGTCCTGGCGGCATCCTCACCGCCGGCTGGACCAACCCCGGCGAATCCGGACCCGGTGGCAACTCGGTCGGGCACACCGCCGGTGTCCTGATGGGCATGCCGTTCGAATCCGCCGGCGGTGTCGGGGTGCGCATCGGCTCCGGCGTAACGCCGGTGTCGGCCTTCGCCCACGTCGGGCACTTCGATCACGGCGGCGCGCTGTACCCCGGCTGGAACGCCATCTACAACGGGACCCACGGCGTGGAACACGTCGCCGACCCCAACCGGCCGGCCGGCGGCGGCACCGTCGTGTTCGACCTGCGCGGCAGCCAGGTCATGTCCGATCGGGACATGGACCTGCTCATCGACAAGATTGACCGGCGACTGGTCCGCACCATGCTGCCGGCGGCCGGGGTGCAGGTGCGGCGCTGACCGTACCGACATCCTGAGGAGCGCACGAACGGGCGGCGGGGAGGCGGGGTGTCGCAGCAACTGCAACTGCTCGTCGGCGGCGCCGACCTCACCCCGTACGTGGAGCAGGACGCCTGGTCGATCACACAGCAATGGTCACGGCAAGGCGACACCGCCACGTTTGAGCTCACCGACGAACACCCGGTGCACGGCGCCCTCAGTTTCGTCCCGACCCCGCTGACCACCGTTGTCCTCACCGACGTCGGCCTTGGACAAACCCTGTTCAGCGGCATCTGCGAGAAGCCGGAGGTCCGGTTCGACGGCCCCACCCTGGCCCGCTGGACGTTGGACTGCGTCGACTGGACATACCTGTCCGACCGGCCCAGCAACCTTGTCGTTGGCGACTACAGCGGCTACACCGCCGACGCCCTCGCCGTCCTCATCACCACCCAGGCCAACTGCGGCATCAACGCCGCCACTGTCGCCAACGGCGGCTACGTGTGGCCGGCAGTGCAGATCCCCCGGATCCAGTTCGTGTACGACACGCTGACGGTCGCCTGGACGAAGCTGTCCAAGCTGGCGTCACTGTCCACCACCTGGGGCTGGTACGTCGACGAAAACCGCAACCTGCACTTCTACGACCTCACCCAGGCACCCAGCGCCGGCGTCACCCTGACCGACTCCATCGGGGCCGTCAACAACACCACAATCGTGCCGTACGACAACGACTCCATGACCTACGAATGGGACGCCACCAGCCTGCGTAACGTCGTCACCGTCCGCGGCGCCGACTACTCCAGCAGCCAAACCGACCTGTGGGTCGGCAACGGCTCGCAACTCAGCTTCCCGCTGACGTTCGTGCCGGACGCCAACAACATCGCCACCGCCACGCTGACCGTCGGCGGTGTCGCGGCGACCGTGTCGGCCGACACCGGATCCAGCGCCTCCACCGACTGGATCGTGCAGGGCAACGCCGCCAACCAGTGGTTCCTGTCCGCCAACCAGGCGCTCACCCCACCGACCGCGGCACCGGCCACCTCGACCGTCATCTCCTTGGCCTACCCGTACCTGCAGCCGGTGGTGGCCCGCACTCAGGACTCGACGTCGATCGCCGCGTTCGCCAGCCTGCCCAACGCCGGGCAGTTCGCCTACTACATCGGCGACACGTCCCTGCCGACACTGCTGTCCGCGGTGCAACGTGGGCAGCGTGAGGTGGCCACCTACTCGCTGCCGACCGAGCGGGCCAACCTGACCATCCCGGAAACCTTCACCGGGCATGTCCGCGCCGGGCAGCTCGTCACCTTCGTCAACGCGATGGTCCCCGACTCGCGCAACGGCTACGCCTCCGGGGTCAGCGATCAGTTCCTGATCCTCCAGAACCGGATCACCGGCGCCGCCGGGCTGTACCGCACCTACGGCATCACCGCCGTCCGCGTCTGACCCAAGGGGACGGTGCCGCCGTGGCGTTGCGCGCCTTGACCCTGGTTGACATTCTCGCCCAGCTGGTCACCGAGTCCGGCTCGGATGTGCCGTTCAACGCCAACGAGGTGGTCAACCAGTCCACCGCCGACTTCGAAACGCTGCTGTTGACCGGTGAAACCCTGACCGCCACCACCGGCACCGACTACCCGGTCAACATCTGCCAGGACGCCGGCCCGGTCGCCTACTGGCGGCTGGACGACCCGGTGGCCAGCGCCACCGCCTATGACTCCAACCCGTGGGCCAACACCACCTACCCGAAGGTGCCGGCGTCGGTGAACGGCACTGTCACATTCGGCACCACCGGGGCGATGAACGGATCCACCGGCGCCACCTTCAACGGCAGTACCGGATACCTGGAGGTCGCCAACACGACGTCGCTGCAGCGGGTCAACGACCTCACCATCGAGTTCTGGCTCAAGGTGTCCAGCCTCGCCGCCGCGCAGGTGATCGTGTCGAAAGGCACCACCGGCGAATACCACGTGCTGCTCAACACCAACGGATCCATTTCGCTCCTGATGGGACCCGCCTACAACACCGTCGTCATTCCCGCCGCGTCCATCACCGCCGGCACCTGGTTTCACGTGGCGATCGTCCGCACCCTGGTCGGCAAGACGGTCAACGCCTACCTCAACGGCGTCAACAAGTTCTCCGGCACCTACACCACCGTCCCGTCGACCACCACCAACGTGCTACGCATCGGCGCCACCTCCCCCACCGCCGGCTCCTTCTACAGCGGGGTGCTCGACGAGGTGGCCCTCTACTGGCGCGCCCTGTCCGCCACCCAGGTCGCCAACCACTACACGTGGGGCACCGCCAGCGACGTCACATCCAGCGGCTACGGCCGCGGCAAGTACGGCTACGTGCAGTACCCACTCCCGGGGGCGGTCGCCGGCGCCGTCTACGGCACCGCCGTCTACGGAACGGACGCCTACTCCTGATGAGCCAACCGACCGCCCGCGCGGCCGACAGTCTGGCCTGCCACGGGCGCATCACCCTGCGCCTGTATGACGCCCAAACCCGGCTGCTGGTGGCGCAGCGCCGCGTTGACAACCTGATCGTCACCTCGGGCCTGTCAGTGCTCGCCACCGCCCTGAACTACGGGCTGATCGCAAGCCGCAACACCACGTGGGGCAATCCGTACGCCACCCCCGGCGACACCTACGGCGCGGTCGGCACCTCCACCACTCCGGCCGCGTCGGGGCAGACGTCGCTGGTCGCCGAGGTTGGCCGGGCGGTGGTGTCCAACGCCGCGGTCGCATCCGCGGTGCTCACCTACGACGCGTTCTTCCCCACCTCGCTGGGCAACGGCATCCTCAACGAGGTCGGCTGGCTCGGCTCGGCCAACCTGCTCACCCCGTCGCTGACTTCCGCGGTCAACTCCGGGTCCACCTACACCACCCTCGCGGTGCAGCAGGTGGTCGGTGTCATTCCGTCGTCGGCGACGCTGATCCTCGGCTACGGCACCGGCACCACCCAGACGGTGACCACCACGGCGCAGGCCAACCCGGGTGACACGTCCATCGCGGTGTCGAGCTTCACCGCGGCTGCCAGTTTTGCCGCTGGTTCGCTTGTCGCCTACGCCCCCGGCACCTTGATTGACCGGGCGGTGCTCGGCTCGCCGGTGACGAAAACAGCGGCGCAGACCATGACCCTCGAACTGCAGATCACCCTGGCCGCCGGCTGATGGAGGACCCGTTGCCGCTCACCCCCACGCCGGGCGCCGCGCCGCTGCCGCCGGCGGTGCCGCCGCTGGACCAGGACTTCGACCACGCCTGTCGTGAGTTGGGCCGGGCACTGCTGTACGTGGCGCAACTGTCGAGCCTGCTGAAGGATCGGGCCGCGGAGGCCAACCGGCTAGACGACGACCTGCAGGCGGCGCGGCTCCGCATCCAGGAGCTGGAACGCGACAACCAGACGCTGCGCGGACAGCTTGAGGTGGCCGAGGCGGCGCTCGAGGTGCTGCCGATGGCGCCGCGGCGTGACAGCGGGGCGGTGAGCGGCTGATGGCCCTGTATCAGGTCAACACCGGCGGGACCGTTCAGGCCGCCGACGTCAACCAGTACTACAACCTGCTGACCGGCGCGACCACGGACCAGCCGGTCACCATCGCCAACCGCATCCGCGCCACCAACACCGGCGCATCCACCAACTCCGGCTACATGGGCGGCGTGTCCGGGGCCGCGCCCACGTCGGGAACGTTCGCAACCGGTGATCTGGTGATCGACCAGAAAGGCCCCATCTGGGTGTGCACCGCCGGCGGCACCCCCGGCACCTGGTCGGCCAACGGGCTGGTGCTCATCTCGCGGCAGACTCTCGGCGCCGACGCCGCGTCGATCACCTTCTCCTCGATCCCGACAACCTTCACCCACCTACGCCTAATGGGCCAGGTCCGGTCCACCACCGCCGCCACATCCGATGTGCTGGTCACCCGGCTCAACTCCGACACCGGCAACAACTACGACTTCACCACCACGGTGTGGAACGACGTGGCCACACCGGGCACCGCGTCGGTCGGCAGCGGTGGCCTGACCAGCGGCATGCGCATCGCCCCCGCCATCCCCGCCGCGTCGGCGACCGCCTCCTTCTTCGGCCACATCACCGCAGACGTGCCGCACTACTCCGACGCCACCAACAACCGGATGAAGGGCGTCATGTGCCAGTCCGTCAACCAGGGATTCGTCATCGGGTTCGGATTCGGCGAGTGGGTCCCGGCCACCCCAACGGCGGTCACCGCCATCCAGCTGTACTGCAACGCCAACCTCAAGGCCGGATCCTCGGTGTCGCTGTACGGGATTCCCTGATGGGCGGCGTTCTGCGCCGTGCCGCCGCCGCTGCCGCGGTAACGCTTCTCGGCCTCAGCTCGGGGTGCGCCACCCTCGACCGTCAAGGGACATGGGCGGTCACACCCTGCCCCTCGGCTGCGGTGCCGGATCTGACCGGTGACGGCGTAGCTGACTTGGCCGGCAACGACGGAAACAACGCGCTGCACTACTACCGCGGCGACGGCCATGCCGGACTGACCGACGCCGGCACCGCCTGGGCCGGGTTCGGCCCGTGGTGGGGCTACACCCGCATCACCGTCGCCGACTTCAACGGCGACGGTCACGCTGACATCGCCGGGGTCGACCCGTACGGGGACCTGCGGGTGTTCTTCGGCGACGGCAACGGTCACTGGTTCGGCGGCCAGTTGATGTGGCCAGCCGGCGGCAACTGGACCAACTTCAAGTACCTCGCGGCCGGCGATTTCAACAGCGACGGCAAGGCCGACATCGTCTCCTACGCCGATGACGGCAACCCCCGCCTCTTCGCCGGCGACGGCGCCGGACACGTCACCGGGCCGCCGACGATGGGTCTGCCCGCGGGTGCGTTCACCGGCTTCGCCGACATCGTCGCCGGGGACTTCAACGGCGACGGGCTGTGGGACATCGCCGCCGTCAACGCCTCACATGATCTGGGCCTGTACCTGGGCGACGGCACCGGCCACCTGACCGCCGTTGGTGCTGGCGTACTGATGTGGCCGGGCGGCGGCCAGTTCACGCGCCGCATCGCCGCCGGTGACTACAACGGCGATGGATTCCTGGACGTCGCGCAGATCACCGCGTCCGGCGCGCTGGCGTTGTACGCCGGGGACGGCACCGGTCACCTGCGTACCGGCACCGGTCAGCCCGCCACCATGTCCACGCCTGGGGTGTGGTGGACCAACCACCGGCCGGCCGGCACCCCGTCGTCGGGTTGCTGGCAGGGCCGCACCGTCATCATGCCGCTGGGGGATTCCATCACCTACGGCACCGCGTCCAGCACCGGCGACGGGTACCGCGCGCCGCTGGCCACCCTGCTGGGCGGGTCCGCGCCGATGGGCTCCGGCTGGCTGTACGAAGGATCCATCAACTCCGGCAGCTCCTTCTGGTCGCACGAGGGCCACGGCGGCTACACCATCGACCAGCTCAACGCCGGGCTGTCGGGGTGGCTGCCCGCGGCGGGTAACGCCCGCCTGCCGGTGAACCTGATCCTGCTAGACGCCGGCACCAACGACTCGGAGCAGAACCGCACCGGCGCGCAGATGCTCACGTCGATGTCGACCCTGCTGGACAGCGTTCACACCGCCGACCCGGCGGCGCGGGTGCTGGTCGCGCAGATCACCATCACCGGCCTGGACACCCCGGCGCAACAACAGGCGGAGCAGGACTTCGACAACGGCCTACCGGCCCTGGCCGCCGCCAAGGGCACGTGGGTACGGACGGTGGACATGCGCGGTGTGGCCCTGTCCGGTGACCAGCTGCACCCGGGTGACGCCGGCTACCAGGACATGGCGGGCCGCTGGTACGCGGCGCTCATGACCGCTGGGTGGTTGCCGTAGCTCACCACTGCCCGTCCCACCACTCTTCCGGCGGCTCCGGCAACCGACGCTGATCACCGGAGTCGACGGCCTTGTCGGTGTCGTCGACCTGCCGGTCGGGTTGAGTACGCAGCCAGTGGTGGCACGGCGGTGACGGGCACAGCGACGAGTCCATGTCCGGTCAACGACGGAAGGACGCCACCGTGACCAACGCACCCGCTGACCTGCTGACCGTCCGCGCCCGGATCATGGCCATCACGGGTCTCACCGACCCGGCCGAGGTGGGCATCGTCGGCGACGGCATGCACGCCCGCACCGGTGGCTACCACGAAGGCCGCGACGTGCTGGCCGCACTCGGTGTGCTCAGCACGGACTACTCAGTCGCCGAATACGCCCGGGACCGGGCCGGCCTGACCGCCTCGGCATCCGCGCTGGACATCGCGCTGGCGTGGCCGAACGGTGGCCGCCCGGCCGCGATCCGGTGGACCAACCTGCTCGTCGCGGACCTGCTCGCCGGCACACCCGGCACCGAGGTGCTGCGCGCGATGAACTACAGCCCCGACGGCACCCTGAAGCGGCGGCGGGACAAGCGCAGCGGCCTGGTCGAGGAGATCAGCTCCGACAGCGTCGACATCCACACCCACTTCGAGTTCTTCCGGGACACCGAAGGGCAACGCGCCGGCGCGTTCTGCGACCTGCTGATCCGGCGCGCGCGGCAGGCCATCACCGGAACCGACCCCGACCAGCCGACGACAGGAGACGACATGCCCCAGGACAGCGGCGATCTGCCGGTCGGGTTCGCCATCGACGAACACGACGCCTGGATCGACACCGCGAAGGCCGTCGCGGTGGCGCCGCCGGCGGTTGGGCCGAAGGCGGCCGGCGGCTGGGGTCCGGCGTGGTTCTACGCCGCCGGAACAGGCGACGCCACGGTGCGGTACGGCTGCTACCCGTCCGGGTTGTGGCGCGACGCGCACGTCAACCTGACCGCCCCCACCGACCCGAAGGATCACGGCCTGCCCGACGGCACAACGCTGGTGCTGATCGCCCGCAAGCGGACCTCGGCCACCGACACCGCCGACGCCGTGCCGGTTCGGTGGCGCATCCAGTACGGCACCTGACCGTGCAACCCCTGCGGCGCCTCGGCCGGCATGTGGGCCGCCGCGGCGCCTACCTTCTGTTCCTGGCGCTGCTGGACATCACCGTCGCCTACTCGTTGACCCAGCCGTTGCCACTCGGGCTGACCCGCGGGCAGGTGTACCGGCCGTTCACCGACCTCGCCCCATTCGCCGTGTGGGTGTGGACGTGGGCCGGCGTAGGGCTGCTCGCCTTCGCCGCCGCGTTCGTCCACGGCCTGCGCGTTGCCGTGTTCGGGGCGGCGGCCCTGATGAAGGTGGCGTGGGCGGCCGGGTACCTGTCCGGCTGGGTGTCCGGCTATCCGCTGTATACCCGCGGCTACCAGACCGCGGCCATCTATGTCGCGTTCGCCGCGGTCACGCTGATCGTGTCGGGATGGCGGGAGAACAGCCAGTGAACGGCGGCACCGTCACCGCGGTCGTGTCCGGCTTCGCCGCGGTCGTAGTCGCCGTCATCGCCATGGTGTCCGCGCGCGCGGTGGCCCGGGCGCAGGCCGACAACACCCGCCGACTGGCCGAAGCCGAAGCCGCCCGCAAACGCGAGGAGGCCGAGCGGGAGCAGGCCCGAGCCCGGGTCGAGATCGAAGCGAAAGCCTACGAGCGGGCGCGGGAGTCCTACGAGCGGATCGTCAAAGATCTCGAAGGGCAGTTGGAGAGAAACCAGCGCACCGTGGAACGCATCCAGGACCAGTTGGACCGGATGGCGATCCGGCTGGCCGACGAGCAGACCCAGAAAGCCGGCCTGCAGGATCAGGTGGATTCGATGCGGCGGCAGATGGACGAGCTGCGCCGGGAAAACGAGCAGTTCCGGGCGATCATCGCCGAGCATCAGAAGATCAGTGGGACGCTGGCGGCGGACCTGCGCCGGGCTGGTGCGGCGTTGCCGCCGGATCTGACCCCCGGACCCGCCGCGTAGCCGACCGGCGACGTTACGTGTCCGCGACGTACGCTTGGGTCGCCCCGCTCCGGACCCCGGCGGGGGTGCACGTCCGCCCCCGGCACCGGGAGGCACCCGATGCGCATCGGCCCCAGACTGGACGCATCGGTCGGACCCCCACCGCTGTCCCGCAGGGAACGGCAGGTCGCCGACCTGGTCGCGGAGGGGTTGACGGACCGGGCCATCGCCGCCCAGCTGGGGGTGTCGGCGCGCACCGCCGAATCGCATGTGGCGCGGATCCTGACCAAACTCGGGGTGGCCAACCGGGTGCAGGTCGCCACCTGGGTGCTGCGGATGCGTGGCGCCGCCGAGGCGGCCTGAACTACCGCCGGTCGCTGCTCGGGTCGTAGGCGCGCGGCGCCAGTTCGTGCCACAGGTCATCCGGCCGGATCGCCTTGATGAGGCCGACCGCCACCTTGGCTTTGTCCTCGTGCAGAAACGCCCACCCGCCGACCGCCTCGGTCACCGACGAGTCGACGTACCAGCGGCCGTCGTCGAGCCGGCCGAGCGTCAGGTAGCCCTCGAACGCCGGATGGTCGCCGGGATGGTGCCAGCGGGCCAGTGGCTGCTTGCCGAACTGCCGCGCCAGGTCGATCTGGACACCGCCGGGCATCGGCGGCTGCACCCGATAGTCGTGCCCGCTCATCCACGCGATCGTACGCGCGTACCAAACGTGACTGATTCATTCCCTCAATCACTCATCTACGAGGTGACCATGAAGCTCGGCCGCCGCCCACCCAAGAACGCCCCCGCGCTGCGACTCGCGAACGTCCTCACCGGCGCCGTCCCGGCGCACCCGACGGCCCAGGACAACCTGAGCCGGCTGTCCGGCTGGCAGATGCTCGGCAACGACGTCGCCGGCGACTGTGTTGCGGTCACCTGGTCGAACTTCCGCCGGCTGATCACCGCCGCGCTCGCCGGTCGGGAGGTGTACCCCACCCAGGATCAGGTGTGGCAGGTGTACCGCACCCAGAATCCCGACTTCGACCCCAACGGCGACCCCAACGTCAACGGGCCGGGCTCGCCCGCCGACCAGGGAATGGACATCCAGACCCTGCTCGAATACCTACACACCACCGGCGGCCCGGACGGGGTCAAGGCGGTCGCGTTCGCCAAGGTGGATCACACCAACCTCGACGAGGTCAAGGCCGCCCTGTCCATCTTCGGCGGCGTCTGGACCGGCATCACCGTCCAAGCCGCGCAGATGCAGCAGTTCAACGCTGGGCAGCCGTGGGACTGGGTGGCCGGCTCCCCGGTCGACGGCGGCCATTCGGTGTTGTCCGGCGGGTATGGCGTCGCCGGCTCGCGGCTGGGTATCGGCGATGTCGACTTCATCACCTGGGCCAAGGAAACGTCGTTCACCGACTCCTATTGGGCGCGGGGCATCGAAGAGGCGTGGATCGTCATCTGGCCCGAGCACTTAGGGACCGCCGAGTTCCAGCAGGGCGTCAACCTTGCCGCGCTCGCCACGGACTACCAGGAGTTGACCGGCAAGGTGCTGCCACTGCCCACCCCGGTACCGACTCCCCCGCCCGTCCCGGCCGACGTCGACCAGGCCCTGGCCGCCGCGCTGCGACACGACAACTGGGTCAACGAGCGGCACTGCTGCGGCGCCAAGCGGGTGGCGCAGGCCGCGCTGCCGTGGCTCGCCGCGCACCACCTATAGGGGGCGGAAGTGGACAACACCGAGTCGGAGCGCCAGAGCTGCCCCCGTCGCATGACCGACTGGGGGGCACAGGAACGCGCCAAAGGACTGGACACTTGGAGCGACCGGGCCGCCATGTCCGGGCAGAACCGGGTGGGCAGGTCGTGCTCGTACTGCGGTTCACTCGACCCGGACCGATTCATGGAGCTCGTCCGGGACGGCTGGATCGTCGGACCGACCGACAAGGACTACAAGGCGTACCTGGAGTCACCGCTCACCGACGACGAGAAGGCCGCCAAACGCCAGCGGTGGATGGACCACGACGCGGTTGCCCGGGCCGTCCGCGAGATCGGCGAGAAAGACGGCAAGACCGCCGAACAGATCCAGGCCGACCTCGACGAGCAGTGGCAGGAGCAGGCGGCCGGCTGGCTACACGGCGACCAGTCGGCGAAGTTCTACTACCAGCACCTGACGGCCGAACAGCGGACCGAGTTCATCGCCCTCTACAACGAGGGCCGGATGAAGGTTGGCTACCCGGGCCACTTCTACCGACTGCCGTTCTTCTGCCGGTCGAGCCCGGCGGCGACGTGACCCGCCGCACCGCCTGGATTGTCGGGTTCCTCGCCGGCTTCGTCGCGTGGATCGTGGCCGAGGTGTGGGCCGCGTTCGACAGCTCGACCAACACGGTGCCGCTGACCAACATCATCGTCGAGCACGTGCCGATGTGGCTCGGCTTTCCGCTGATCGTCGCGTTCGCCGTGTGGCTGGTGCTGCACTTCTGGATCTACTGGCGGCGGCGGGCCTGACTCTACTTGCGAAGTAGCGTCATGACGCTACCTTCCGCGCCGATACCGGAACGCCGCGACCGGGATTCGAACCCAGGTCACTGGAACCGGGGCCATCGCCCCTGCGGGCCGGACTCGAACCGTCGGCTTCCGACATGCTCGGCCGCTGCACCACCGCGGCGTCCCATGCTGGCCAGCGCCACAACCGTACCGGAGGCACCCCCGCCATGACCGATCCGACACCGCCGCCGAACGCCCCATCCGAACCGCTCGCGTCGATCTCGGTCATCACCGGCATCGGCGCCGCCCTCGTCGGCCTCGCCGTGTCGTTCGGGCTGCACCTGACCGTTGACCAGAAAGCCAGCGTCGTCGCCCTCATCACCGCGGCCGCGCCGATCGTGGTGTGGCTGTGGGGCCGGCGGCGCACCTACTCGCCCGCCACAGTCAGGCGCATGATGACCCGCGGCGGCCATGAGCCGGGGTCGTGACGCCGCCCACGAACACGACGGCTGGACGTTCCGCCGCGGTACGGACGGCAGCGTGACCATCTGGGCCGGCGACGACCGCGAACTTGTCCTCACCGCCGCCGCGTGGATCCGGATCGTCACCGCGGTGTCGGCTGGCGGACGGCTCGCCTACCGGCAGGCGCAGGCGCTGCACCGTGGCGCCACTGATGGGCGACCCGGGCGTTGAACCTGCAACACCCGCCGTCGATTGGCCGCTCACATCATGTGGACACGTCCCTTGCCGAACCGCCCGACCGCGATCCGCCGACCACCCGGCCGACGCCGGGTCACCGCCTACAGCCGGCGCAGACGCAGGTGGTAGACCGGTGGGTCAACCGGACACCGGCCGGCGTCGTCGACTGGCAACACCTGGATCAGCAAGGAGGCTGACATGCGCACCCTGATCGCCATCCTGTACGTGGCCGCCGTCATCCTGCTCGTCCTCGCCGCGTTCGGCATCCCCGCCCGCGTGTCACTGGCGCTGCTCGGCGCCGCCTGCGCACTGCTGGCGTTCTCGCTGCCAGCCATGCAGGCCGGGTTCCAGTAGCCGGCCGCCGGAAACCGTCGCACCCGCGCCATACGCTTACCTGCTCACCCGCACGGCCCGCCCGCACAGCAACGGGGCCACCCTTCCGATCCCACCCTCGCAGGGTGCGGTCGGGTTGGGTGGCCCCGATTTTTGCGTTTTACGGAATCAGCCGTCCGTGGTCACCTTCTACGCGTCGAACTCGCCTCCCTTGGCGCGGGTGACAAACTCGTCCCACCGACTCTGCGGAATCAGCAGCACCCTCCCATCCGGCTGCTGCGAGTTGCGCACCGCCACGGTCCCGTCATCGAGGAACGCCACCTCAACGCTTTCATCCGCAGCCGAGTCGGCTACCGACGACTTACGCCACTGCGCCCTGCTCAAATCCACGCTCACGAGCCCTACCCTTCGATCGTTGAATGGGACGCGGCCGCCGTGGGGAAGGTCGGCGGCCGCGCGTCTAGCGTCTCGTCTGCTGCTGCGCAGGGCGGGGAGCCGGCAGATGGTGACCCAACGCCGGAGCAACCGTCCCAAGCAGCAGCAGCGCCGCACCGGCCGCCACCACCCCCGCCGCCTTCGTGTCCCACGACCGCTTCGGAAACAACCACCAACCCACCAACACCAACACCACCGCCGCCAGGGCACCGGCCCGCAACCCCAGCCAAGCGCCCAATCCGGCCCGCCACGCACCCGTCCACGCCAGGAACATCAGCGGCACCCACACCCCGGCGGCCACACCGAGGCGACGGACCGGCCGCGGACAGCGACGGGCACGCCGCCGCGTCGGCTTCGCCACCTTCACCGACTCGCGGGCTGGGCGCGCGTCCGTCGGTGCCTGCCATGGGGTTACGGCACCCTTCGCTGCGTCCCGGGCCGCACGCTGACGGCGGGCCTCTGGGATCGGGATCCGCCGCGGGTTGTCCAGATTCTCCTCGTAATTGAAAAGCGGACGCCGCGCCCGGATCTCCGCCTTCTCGGCAGCCAAGACCGCTGGCTTGTTCGGGTACACCTCGTCCAGCACCCGCCACAAGGTGATCGTGTCCGACCACGGCTGGGCGTACACGTGCTCCAACAACCGGGCCAGCGGCTCCCGGGCGGTTTCGCCGATGTAGCCGACCGTCTTCGTCTGGTAGTTGGTGTTCGGATCCAACACCTCGAACTCGTAGACCCGACAGTCCCTCATGATGGCGGGCTGGCTCACCCCGTCACCTCCCGCGCTTCGGCCGCGCGTTCCTGCTGCCGCTCCACCTCGGCCGCCGACGGCGCCTGCGGGGCGGGCGACAGTGCCGCCAGCGCGGCCTGCGCCCGGGCCCGGCCCTTCTCAGTGACCCGGTAGTCGGTGTACTCGGTGCCCACCTTCACTCGCGTGATCAGCCCATCCGCCTCCAACCTCGATGCGGCCCGGGACAGCGTGGACGGCACCGGCGCCTTCCCCCCACCCACTGCGGTCAGCCAGGCGCGGTGGCCGAAAATCTGCGGCGAGTTGATACCCGGCGCGCCGGCGACGATCGCCAGCACCACATCCGCCGCCGGCAAGGCACCTCCCGTGGCCGGCGCCTCAACCGCCGAGGTGGCCAGCGACGTGGAGTCCTGCAGCAGGTTCGCCATCCCGTTCGGGCCTTGCCCGAGCCGCCACAGGTCCATCAGCCCCTCCCGCTCGAACACCGCCACCGTCTCCGCCGGCAGGGCGGGCGCGGTCAACAGCGGCGCGCCGTCCGGCGCGTACAGCTGGTCGAAGACGCAGCCGTCCTCGTCGGCGCGGGTGACAAACGCCGACCGCAGCGGAACCGGGGGCGCCTCCGCCGACACGGTCAGGCACATCCCGGCCAGCCTGGGCAGCGCCGACGGCATGTAGGTGCCGGTGTAGCCGGCCAGTCGCGCCTGCTGATCGGGCATCCGGTACAGCCGCAGTCGGGTCAGGCCGGTCAGGCCGCGCAGCACCGAGTTGTTCAGATCCTGCAGGCCGCCGCCCTGGGTGACCAGCTCCGTCATCTGCGCGGCGGTGCGTTCCAGCCGCTTCTGCTCCGTCAGGGCGCCGACGAACCCCGGGTCGGCGGCTTCCATGTGGAACTCCTCCCACACGTGCCGCATCGGCGGCCCGTCCCGGTCAACGTTCCACAGGGACTGTTCGGGGCGCAGCCGGCCATGCCGGTCCCGCTGCTTGCGCGACGCCAGATGCTGCTCGCGGCGTTTGCGTTCGGCGACGATGGACCGAAGGATGACGTCCCGGTGTTCGCGGGTAACACCGATGGGGAACACCCCGACGAAGTCGGCGTAGTCAACCAGCTGCTTCGGGTCGTACAACACGTCGAAGATCCCGGCGGCCAGGTCGTTGAGGAATGTCAAGATCGTTCCTGCCGTTTTGCCCCCGCCGGTGTGCCCAACCGTGAGTCCGCCGCCGGGCTGACCGGGCACGAACGCGGCCTCCTCCACGTCGTCGCCGAGGATGGACCGTCCGGTGTGCACGTAGATGGTGCCGTCTTTGGCGATGCGCACCCCGTCGCGGCCCTTCCACCGCACCGCACCACCCAGGGGCGCGTGGTCGGTCAGCAGCATCAGGCCGCGGTTGGCCCGGCCGTCGGGTCGGTCCACCAGGGACAGGTTTGACGAGTCGACACCAAGCATCGCGGCCAGCCATTCCCGCGACGACATCAGCGGCGGGGCGCCACCCAACCGGGCCACCAGCGCGCCCGGCTCTGATTCGATGGCGTACTCCCAGCCGATGCGCGTCACCTCCCCGGCGATGGGGGCGGTCACCTCGCGGGTTTCCTCCGCGACGATCCAGGTGCGCTTCATCAGGAATCCGGCCGGCACGGTGTCGGAGCCGGCGATCTGCGCCCAACGGGCGGCCATCCGTCGGCCCATCGCTTCCGGGCTGTCGTCCTCCACAACAACCGGCGTCGCAACGGGCGCGGCGGCGAGACGGTCCGCCTCTTCCTGCGCCCGCCGGGCCGCGTCCTCGGCGCGTTGCCGGGCCAATTCCCGCAGCCGCCGGCGGGTTTCCCACAGCTCGTCCCAGTGGCTGCGGAACACCACCCACGACGCCAAACAGCCGGACAGGATCACGACCGCGCCGTTGGGCAGGACCGGCTCCACGCCGAGCAACGCCGCCACACACAGCCACACCCCGGCGGCAAGCACCCCGGCGGCGACCAGCCGCGCCCGGGCGCGGGCCTTGCGGGCGGCGCGGCCCACCAGCCGCTCGTGGGCGCGGATCCGTTCGGCGACGTAGGCGGCGATGTAGGCCATCACCGCGCCGAAGGTGGCCAGCGCAACGCCGACGGCGGCGACCAGCGGCGGATCCGCGGTGGCGGCGGCAACCTCACCGGCGAGCAGCACCCCGGCGGAGGCCGCCAGCGACGGGGCGTGTCCGCGCATGTCGGCGGCGGTGCGGCGGGCCGCCTGTTCGGCTGCGGTTTTCGCTGCCTCGACCCGCGCAGTCGCAGCGTCGACCGCACGTGCTCGGTAGCTCGCGCCGATTTCCCGGAGACGGTTCATCAGTTGCTGACGCGCGCCACCGACCGGATTCCGATCCGACGCGTCAACCGCGAACTCCACGAGCCTCAATGGGTGTCGCGGGCAGCACGGCTCCGGGTTTTCCTCGGTTGTCGGTACCCACTGTTCCACCTCGCAACCAGGCTCGTGGCACAGGAACAGCCGGGCGCCGATCTGCCAGTTTTCGCCGACCGGCACGTGTCGCTCACCCTGCACGAGAGTGCCGTCAGCGGTGCGCCACACGTCGGACCACTTCAGCCCCGCAGGCAGTTTCGCCTTGGGTGCCTGGGTTGGGACTGGGGTGGTCACGGTTGTCCTCCTGCTATTCGTTGCTGGCGTCGGTCAGCGGTCCCCTGCGCAGCAACTCGTGCCACTGCCGGTAGTCCTCGTACGGCTGCCCGTTCTCGTCGGTGTGGCCGATGTGACCCAACCAAAGGTCGAGGACGTCGTGACGCCACAGAATCCCGAAGCGGTCACGCACACGGGTCACATCGGGGCCTGGTTCGGCATCCATCGACCACGTCTTCGTCACGGTCATCTCCTCAAGACTCGAAGGTGACGTGCTCGATGTCCGCAAGGTAGATCTCCTCGGAGCCGCTGCTGGTGTCGATCGACACCAGACCCCGCGAATTGCCGTAGTACCAGTCGTGCAGCAGTTGGGTCGCCGTCTGGAAGTCGCGCGCGTCAACCGGGTTGACCTGCAGTTCGCGGCCGTTGCGCAGGCCAATTCGAAGCCTGGATGCGCTCATCGCTCCACCTTTCTCATTTGCCGTAGTCGGCGCCGTAGTCCTCGCGGATGTCGAAGTCGTGGTCGGTACAGAACCGGTATGCCGAGCGCGGGTCGGACGGCTTCCGGCAGTACGTCAGGCTGGGGGTGCCGAACGCTGTGTTCCACGAGCAGCGGCCGGCCGACGTCAACCCCCACTCCTCATCGGTGTACCGGTCACGCGACAGCAGCGGCTGAAGGTTGGTCACTGAGTTCTCCGTTCCCGTTCAGCAAACGACCAGATCAGTAGCGGCTTCGACGTGGACCTCTTCCACTGGCGTCATCGGCGTCCAAGGGTGACGCTCATCCCGGAGGCCGCCGCACCGAGGGCTACCCGTCCAGCACAGTCCGATCCGGCCGCAGGCGGTGCACCGGTACGGCACCGGTGGGGTGTCGTCGTCGAGTTCGAAGTACACGTCGATCCACTACCGGTTACTGCGGGCGTCTTGGCGTTCACCGGTTCCGTCGAGCAGATCCAGTTGGGCTGTGGTGACCGGCCGTCCGTCCGGATACTCGCGGTCGTCGTCGAACAGCACGTACGACGACGTCTCGGGGCTGTCGGTGCCCCAGTTGTGACGGCCCTGATAGGTGCCGGCCATCCGCAACTGCCGGTGGAACACCCGGTCGCCCTCGCTGAACTGGCTCATCGGTCCGCCATCACCTTCCGGACTCGCTGTACCGCACGCGCGGCCTCGTCAGGGCTGGCCTCGCCGATCCATTCGCGGTCAGAAATGTTGTCCCATTTACAGATGATGGGCCGTCGGCGCGCGGCTTCGTCCCAGCCGGGATCGTCGGTAAGTGCGTGCCACGCGCCGAAGGGACCGGGGTGCTCATCGACTCGAACCCACGTGTAGCCGCAGTTGTCCAACCAGGCGGTGTGGTTGTCGGGCTCCCTCATCGTTCGACCTTCCTCATCAGGTGCATGTCGCGGCCGGCCAAGCGCACAGCCGCCGCCCGCATTTCGGTTGTCAGGCCGGCGCGGTCCGGGTCGGGCTCCAGTTGGATGTCGCGGCGGTCGTCCATCTCGACCAGGGCGCGGTCCAACTCGTCCGCGTCGACGTCGGCAAGTTGGGCACGCAGGTCGGCGAGGTGGATGCCCCCGCCGGGCCTGGAGGTCAGGTCGGCGTAGGCGGCGAGGATTCGCTCCGGCAACGTGCTCACCACGCACCCGCCGTCAAGACGCGTGTCCCCGGCGGTTCATGCCGAATGAATCCGTGCGGATATTCGGCGGCGAGCAGATCACGAGCCCACTGGACACAGATCGGGTCGTTGCACACCGACAGGCCGCAGCGCGTTCCGTCGACGTTCAGTTCCTGCCGGGCCAAGGCGGGGCAGTCGTCGGCCTGGCAAGGCGTCCGGACGCTCACCGTTCCATCGCTCGGTGCGGTCACCCACCCTCGGCACGACCATCACGACCATCACGACCATCACGACCAGTCGATCGGCGCGTCACGGATCACCCGACGGACATCCGCCTCCGACAAGCCACGCGCCTGCCCGAACCGCACCATGTCCGCGTCGTCCCAGCCGGAATTGTGCAGCCGCACCATCGCCCCACCCCGGTCACCGGCCTGCCACAACTCGTCAGCGGCGTTCTCCGCCCGCTGCCGAGCCACCTCCCGCGCCTGCACGTCCAGCTCCTCGGCCTGCCGGCGCAGCGCCTCGTCACGCTCAAAACCCACCGTCGTCTCCCATCACCTGTTGTCGAGAAAATCCAGAGCCGCCCGCAGCAACGGAGGCTGCGGCCCGTACAGCCACCCACCAACCCGGTCCGCCACATCCCGCTCAAGTTCCGCGAGGCTGCCGAACCGGAACCAGGCGGCCTCCCGTGCGTCGTCACCCGCCACCACCGGCAGCCGCGCCGGAACCGCCAACACCGCCACGGTGGTGCACATCCACGCCTCGTCGGTGTTGCGCGGATCGTGCGCGAACCCGGCCCACACCACCTGCGGCGCCACACCCGCCAGACTCAGGCCGGTCTCCTCGGCCAGCTCCCGCAGCAGCGTCTCCCCCGCTGACTCACCCGGTTCGACACGGCCACCCGGCACCGCCCAACCGCCGCCGTCCACCCGGTTGATCAGAAGAATCCACCGCTGCCCAGGTTCGTTCGCGACCACCACCGGGTCGGCGGCCTGGTTTTCACCCCACAGCCGCAGCCAGCCACGACCCGCAATCCCGATACGCTCGCAAGGGTTGACCGGGCGGCCGTCCACGACACCGAACGGGACAATCGCAGCCGCCAGCCGTGGGGCGAAGTCCACCTGTGTCGGGTCGTCCGGGTCGACGTACGGCTGGCTGCTCACTGCGTCGCCTCCGCGAGATACTGCTCGGCGGCATCCCCGAGCAGCCTGCGCATCAGCTCGGCCAAGGTGTCGCCCTGCTTGGGCCGCAGCCCCGCCGCCTGCCCCGCCTCGTCGGGGACGGCGGCGTACCGACCGAACCCGTCAGGGGCGATCCACCACTTCTCGCCGTTTTCGGTTGTCACCACGGCACGCCGGTTGTTCGCGTACCACGTCACCAAAGGTTGGTCGCTCACCGCACGCTCCAAGCCCGATGCACACCGGTCAGCACGTAGATCCCCGCCGCGTCCGCAGCCGTCGGAAACTCCCGACCGGCGGCCTCCTGCGACCGCACCCACCGGATGCACCGCTCGGCAGCCTCCGGGCTGGTGAAGTGCGCGTCGACGTACTCACGCAGCTCGCCGTCATCCACAGGAGTGCTCACCGCGGATCACCCACCACGGCGTGGATCGCCTCGTCGAGGGTGGGGAACCGCTGCGGGGCGAACTGCCGCGCCGCCGCCCACGCCTGATCACTCCACAGGTAGGTGTCGTCCTTGGCCCGGTACACCACCCAGCCGTCGCCACCGAGCGGGAGTGCCGGAAGCGCGGAGAGGTCTCCGTCCTTCTCGTCGAGAATCGTGGCGGTACCGTCGTCGTGCAGCACCACCCGCGAATCCTTGTCGTATCCGCTCACGGTCTTCACGTTCCTGATCTCCTTCAATAGACGACCGGGCCGGTTGGCCACCGCGACGGCCCCGAACCAACGCCGGGGCCGCACGGAAACCAGCCGGTCAGTCGGCGGTCGCGGCCGACACGAACTCGCCGGTCGCCCCAGCCGTGTGCAGCGTGTCCTGCGCGTCCTGCGCCGGCTTCAACCCCGCCTCCGCCGCGGCGACATGATCCGAGGCCGCCGCAGACGCATCCGACACGTTGGACACATGCCGGCCAAGCTGCGCGGCCACCGCGCCCGCCTCATCCAGCGCCTGCCGGGTGGCTGCGGTGGCGCCAGCGGCGTTGGCCCGCTCCGACGCCGCCGTCACCGCACCGTCCAAGGCGGCACGTGCCCCGCCCATCTGGTCGTTCAGATCCTGGATCCGCGCCAGATGACCACGGATGGCGGCCAGGTCGGCCACGACCAGATCCAGGTTGGTTTCCCCCGTAGGCGCGCCGGCCGCCGGGGTGGCTGTCGATGTGGGCATGGTTCCTCCTGCGTTTTTTGCGGTTGTGGTGTCAGTAGTTGGTTCCGGCTGCGGTGTGCCGGTCGGGTCTTCCTCACCCGCGGCCCACGGCGGCGGGGTGGGCGCCGCCTCCGGCTCGGGTTCTGGATCCCACTTCACCGGCGGCGTTACCTCCGGCTGGTCACCGGTGGACTCCGGCGGCACGACGCCTTGGGGTTGCTCGTCACCCGGCCTGGTGCGGGCCACCTGCCCGGCGGGGGCGCCGGCGCGGCGGGCCTGCTGCGCCGCGACCCACCCCGCACGGAAACCGGCACCGAAACGCCCACCCGCCCGGTAGGTGCGATCAGCCGACACAATCAGCCGCGCCCACCAGCGCCGCGCCGCCGAACCGGCACGCACCGCCCACGACGGCTGCGCGGGACGCTTCGCCGGATCCGCCCCGTCGCGCCACCACTGCCGGCGGGCCTGCCGCCACGCCGCACGCTGCGCCCGGTCGTGATCCAGCCACGCCCGATGATCCGCCACCGACTGGCCCCAGCCGTCCCCGTCGGAGCCGCCCTGCCGGCCCGACCAGGCCCGCTCAACACCCACCGCCAGCGCCGCCACCAACACCCCGGCACCACCCAGGCACAACGCCAGAAACGCCATGAACCCCAGGGCGGCAACGTCTTCCTTCGCCTCGTGCTGGCCGCTCACCGGACACTCACCGTCGTGGCGTGCTGCAGGCCGTCATGGGCGTGTTGGCTGACCAGCCCCACAAACAGGGAGCCGAACAGCACCAGCAGCGGCAGGCCGTACGCCAGAAACGCCCGCACCCCCGCGTCGGGGATCTTGTCTTTGATGTCGACCAGTGCGGCGACCAGCAGGGCCACACCGAGGGCACCCAGCACGATCCGCACCATCAGCACCGCCCACGGCGGCAGGTAGTGGACGGCCATGCCGTCGGCGAACGCCACCAGCGGGATCGTCACGACGCCGGCGAACAAGGACACCGCGGAGGCGAACCACTTCCACGCCTTGCGGGCCGTCTTGCCGGCCAACGCAGCCTTGACGATGCGGTGCGCGTACACCACCGTGATCGCCGCCATCACGGCGGCGGTCGCGCCGGCACCCAGGCTGCGCGGATGCGACAGGATCGCCCACACCGCCTGCCAGCCGGCCGGCAGCATCGTTGGCACCCACAGCGCTGCCTTGCGGGCATCCTCGTCGGGTACCTTGTCTGCCACATCGCGGATCAGCGGCACCAGCAGCGCCAGCGCATGCCAGCCCAGCCACAGGGCGATGATGCCGCCCACCCCGGCGATGACACCGCCGATGCTGCCAGTCAGCGACGTGGCCCAGGCGACGACACCGATCAGCGCCCAGCAGAGCACCAGTCCGCAGATTGCGGTGACGATGAACGCCACCCACAGCAGCAGCGCCGACTGGCGCACCGCCGGCAGGATCTTCGCCCGGCCTACCGTCAGCACGATCAGCACACCCAGGACGAGGGCGATCTGCAGGTGATAGGTCACGATCCAATTCATGTCTAGCCCCCTTTCCAGGGCGTGTGCGCGCAACTGCGCGCGGGGTTGGTCAGTGCACGACGCAGCCGGCGGCCACGGCGAGAACAAGCAGGGTCAGGGCAACCCCGGCGCGGATGCGGGTGGCCACCGCCAACTGGACGAGCTGCGCGAGGCTGAACACGGCCAGCCGGAACATGCCGGCCACCGTCGCGGCCACCCACGCGGCCGTGTTGCTGGTCTCGCCCGGGCCTGGAAACACCTGCCGGGCCACCACCGCGATCGGCTGCGGCGACTGCGACAACTGCCACGAGCCGCGCACCGCCGCCTGGGCATCCCGCAGATGCGGTGACACAAAGTTAGCGACCTTGGGGGCAGGCTTGACCTTGGCAACCGGCCGATCCGCTGGTATCACGCGCGTGTGAACAGGTGTGCACGTGGCATCCGGAGCGGTCGGCGGCCGATCCGCCGTTTCGGCGGCCGTTTCCGGCGCACGCACGCAACCCTGCAACCCGTCACCGGCGGTGACGTGGCGGCTGGTTCCGTTGACGGTGACAGTCATGACCCGGCCGCCCGGTTCAACCCGTCAGCCAACTCGATCAGCCGGTCGGCGAGGTCGTGACGGCCGTCGTCACCGGCCCGGTTGGATTCGGCCAGCAGCCACCGCCACGCCTGCCACAAACGATCACGACCGGCAGCCTTGTCGCGGGCCGGGATTCTGGCGACAAACCAGTCCCGCCGCTTCGCCGCAGCGGTGTTTGCCCTGGTCACAGCCCCCATTGGCGGATCTCCTCCTCGCTCGGCGGATCCGGCAACGTCCACCGGAACAGCTCCCGGCCGGTGGCGCGGCCGTCCTCATCGGCGGCGAACACCGCGAACTCGAACTCGTGCCACCGATCCAGCGGCGCCCGATCGGCCCGGATGACCCGCACCAGGTACCGATTCAGCAGGTCACGGGACTGGGCCAGGACAAACGGGTCACGGTCGTCCAGGTCCAGCAGCACCAGCACCGGCACGTCGTCGCGGTCGATGCGGCGACCGTTGCGCCAGGCGTGCAGCAAGTAGCGGCGCAACATCAGGCCAGCCCCCCGGTCAGCACGAAGCCGAGCAGCCCGATCAGGCCGCTGACCAGGAAAATCAGCCCCATGGCGATCAGCAGCGGCTTGGTTTGCCGATCGCGGTAGACGCGGAGCGCGCCGTCGGACCGTTCCATCACGTACCGTCCCCGGACGTCTCAAACGCCAGGCGAGGTGCCGGGACGGGTCGTCGGCGACGCACCTGCGGCACCATCACCGGCCGCACGCCCCCGCCGGTACCGCCCGGCCGCCACATCCAGCGCTGCCGCAGGTAGAAGGCCATCGGGGCGAGTGCGGGTGCGCCGGTGGACACCACCAACGCCCACGCCACAGCACCCAGCCGGGGATCCATCGCGGTGGCGAACCCGGCCGTGACCAGGAACAACACCCACACGATGATCCGCACAGCGATCGCCGGGGCGGCCGGCACGGCGGTGCGCCACAGGTTGGTCCACCAGCGGGCGGCCAGCATCACCAGGCCGATGAACACCCCTGCCAGGGTGGCGAGGGCCTGCGCCTTCAGGGTCGGCACGGTTTGCGCGATGACCCGGTGCCAGATGAACACGAACAGCAGGTCCCGGGCGATCGTGGCGACCGCGCCGACAAGGATCCGCTCAGACATGGGTGGGTCTCCTAGTTGGCGCCGGCGCGGGCCAGTGCCCGGTCGGTCGGTTCGTCGTCGGTCGCTTTGAGGTCGGTGCCGGCCCGGTACGCCTCGACCGCCTTGTCGGCGCGCTGCTTCGACCAACCGGTGGCGGTGCGGATCTGCCGGATGCTGTCGGGCAGCTGGTCGCCGTACCGGGCACGCAACGCCCGCGCGTTGGCGACCGCCGCCGGCTCAGACCCGACCACGTGCAGCCGGGGCGACCGGGCAACCGGTCGGGCGGACGGCTTGGCGGCCGGTCGGGTGGTCGACGGGCTGTTGGTCGGTGCTGGCCCGGGCGGTTGGTGGGTGGTCGGTTGGGCAACCGACTGGTTCGGCTCGACTGCGGATTCGCCGGTGGTCGGCTCGGGCGCGGTCGAGTGATCGGCCGCCTGGTTGGTTGCCTCGGGCGTGGTGGTCGGCTTCACCGGATCGGTCTTCTTCGCGGCGCGCCGGTCGGCCCGCGCCCGGTGCCACGCCGCATACCGCGCCCGCGCCTCGTCCGTGGTGGCGGCCGGCTCCCACGACACCAGATACATGGTCACCAGCCAGCGCACCGGGTGCAGCAGCTTCGCCTGCGCCGGCAACTTCGGCAACGCAGGATCCAACTGGCCAGCCGCGCGCATCGCCACCCGATTGCGCCAGCGGGAACCACGCGACCACAGGAACAGCGCCGACCCGGACATGCCGGCCAGCAGCCACGACGTGATGGTGGGCAGGTGCCGGTAGGTGGTCCACCAGTGGATCGCCGCACCCGAGGCGGCCACGTAGCCGGCCATGCCCAGCCGCAGCATCCACACGGAGTCGCGGGCCAGCAGGTGCTTGTCGTACAGGTCCATCAGGTAGGCGGCGCCACCTTCGGCGCAGCACGCGACGGCGACGCCGAGAGCAAGCCCGGCCAGGTACCCGACGCCGGCGTGGCTGGCCAGCCATTGCGCGTCGGAGCCGGCCAGCGCCTGAACGAGGGCACCGCCGACCACGTCGGTGACGGCGATGGTTTGCAGCACGAACGCGGTGCCGAGGGCGGCGACCGGCGGCAGGTACCGCAGCCGGTCGGTCGACCGCTTCGGCTTGGTCGGTCGGGTGCCGGTCGGCTGGTAGGTGGCGGCCAGTTCAACCGCCCGGTCGGAGGTGGCCCGCAGCCGTTCGATGCGCGGGCCGAGACCCGACCAGTCCACGAACCGCGGCGTGCCGACCGGGTCTGGTCGGTCGGGCGTCGTGGGGGCCGACCGGGTCAGGGTCGACCAGGCGCGGCGGAGCCGACCGGGGTGGTCGGCTGCCGGGGTGGTCGGGTGGTTGGTCACGCGTTCGCCCTCTCGATTCCGATCGCGGCGTCCAGCCGGATCCGGTCGCGCCGCCGGGCCCGGGCGACGGAGGCGACCACCGACACGGCCATGAGCGCGAAGATGACGGCGACCAGCCACCACAGCGCCACCGAGTTCCGGCGGACCAGCACCACCCAGCCGAGGGGCAGGGTGAGGACCAGCAGCAGCGCGTTCGCGACCTGCTCGACGCGCTTCACGGTGAGCACGCCGGTCATGACGTCACCGCCGACGCCTGAGCCTTGGCCGCCCGCAGCGTGGCGATGAGCTGATCCACCTGGGCGGGGGTCATCGGGGCGACCGCCCACCGCTCCCCCTTCTTGGTCGGCTGGATCACTTCGAGGGTGACGCCGCGCTGGTCGCCGACCTGCGCCTGAGCGACGGCGATGCGCGACACCTGACCTTCGAACCGGCCGGCCTGGGTGGGGTCGAGGGTGGCGGCCACATACGTGTCGACGCTGCGGTGGACGTGGCAGGGGATGAGGTCGCGGGTGGCGCAGAAGTCTGGGTGGGGCTGTTCGGTGGCGGAGGAGCCGTCATGACCGGCCGGGGTCGACCGTGCGGGCATGGTGGTGAGGTCGGTCATGACGGCACTCCCTGGGCGGTTGCTACGGTGACGTTGGGGTCCGCGCCCTCGACGGTCTTGCAGCTTCGAGCCGATTCGGCCGGCTCGCCGGCTGGGGGCAGCATCGAGGGCGCGGCACAGGTGGGGGCGGGGTCGACGGCTACGGCGGTCGGCCCCGGCTTCGTTTCAGTCAGACCCTGGTAGAGCCGGCCCGGCGTCACGCCCAGGTCGGCGGACAGCTTGACCACGCTGTTGGTGGCCCGGGCCTCACGCACAGCACCCCAGCGGATCCGGGTCAGCACCGGCCGAAGCCACTTCGCGACCCTGGCGGCTTGCGCCGCACGATCAACCGGGCAGGCGATCGCCGACAGCTCGTCGACCAGCGCCGCGGCGGCGAGGTCCGGGCTCACATCCACCTCCGAAAATCCAGGGTCCCTATGTGGTTCTGTCCAGTATGCAACCGGTGCAACGAAAGACGCAAGCGCCGCGAAAGAATAGGGTGCATCCAATACCACGACATGAGGAGTGAAGTCAATGCACCGATAGACACGAAAGATCGCAGCGTGCGAAACTTGCCTCGATGTCCGCCAAGCGCACCCAGCCGGCCAAGTGGATCAGCCTCACCGAGGCTGCCGATCTGCTTGGCGTCGACCGGTCGACGGTGTACCGGTCGCTGATCAACCCAGAGTGGCGCGCCAAGCGGTGGGGCGACGAGGGCAAAGGCTGGCGCCTGCGCCCCCTTGTTCAGCGCCCGATCTACGAAGTCTCCCGCGAACGCGCCGAACAGTTGGCGAAGCAGAATGACTCGGCCTGACACCGCGACCCTCCGGACTGTCCAGGCTGGCTACACAAGCCAGCGAGGCCAGACTCCCGCCACGGACACGCGCCCCGGAACGGCATCGAATAGGCAACCTAGGGACAAGCGGCAGCTACGCCGATAGATGCCTACAGGATGCCTATCTGGAGGAGGTCGCCATGAGCCGGCAGCCAGCCAACACCACCGCCAAACCCGCCCTGCGCGCGCTGCGGCTCGCCGCCAACCTCTCCCAAGCCGAAGTAGCCGACCGCATCAACGAGATGGCCGCGAGACGAGGAGGATCCCGCGGCGGCGTTGACGCCAACATGGTCAGCCGCTGGGAACGAGGGCTAGTCACGCCTGGCCCGCTGTACCGCCGACTACTCGCCGAGCTGCACAGCGTCACCGTCGACGACCTCGCACTTGCCCTCCCCCACGACCACATCGAAGGCCCGACCGCGGAGGACCTCCTGATGGCCGACACCGAAATCGTCGAAGACCCGCGGGTGTTACGCAGCCAAGACGGCTGGCGCGCCACCCGGCGGGTGCTCAACGCGAACCGGCTCATGCTCAGCCAGGTCGCCGCCGGCCTCTACCCCGACAGTGTCGGGCTGGCCAACACCGGCCTGATCGCATCACCTGAGTGGATCCCCGCTATACCGGTCGAGATCGACACGATTCAGTTGACGCGCCTCGCAGCCACCCCGCCGCCGGCCCTGGACGGCACCGAACCTGAGTCGCTCAACGTGCGCCCCTGCGCCACCCTCACGCGTCCGTACGCGCGGTACAGCCAGGCCATCCGCGACCTGGACCACCCGCGGCTGTTCGAGAACCGGCCGGCGTGGCGCCTCCTCGACGTGGACTGGGGCAACCGATCCATGGCGTTCGGCGACACCTGGTTTTTCGCCGCGGTCGACGTGAACGAGGTCCTCGCCCACGAAGTCGCCTACGTCCACCTCGGCGACGAACCGAGCCAGCCCACGCGTGCGACGCCGATGCGGGACCTGCCCTACCGACGACTCGTCGACAACCCGTTCGACCTGACCCGACGACCGGTGATGCCGGCGATCTCCACTCTCACCATCCGCGGCGGCTCGTCACCCTCGTTCATCCTGCACCGCCGCGACCCCAAGTCGGTGGCGATGGCTGGCGGCATGCTGCAGGTCATTCCGTCGGGGATCTTCCAAGCGTCGTCGCTGCATCCGGCCGCCGTGCGGGAGGACTTCTCGCTGTGGCGCAACATCCAGCGGGAGTACGCCGAGGAGCTGCTGGGGTTCGCCGAGCATGACGGCGACGGGCAACCGATCAGCTACGCGACCGAGCCGTTTGCGTCGATGGACCGCGAACGCGCGGCCGGTCGGATCCGGATCTGGTGCCTCGGGGTGGCACTGGATGCGCTGACCCTCGTCGGCGAGATCATGACGGTTGCGGTGGTGGCGCCGGACCTGTTCGACCGGATCGCCGCGGACTTCGTCGACGTGAACGATGAAGGGACCGTGGTGAATGGCCGGTTCGCGTTCACCGAGCAGGCAGTGGGCCGGGTGCTGCGCAGCGGCCGGATGGCGCCGGCTGGGGCCGGGTGCCTGACGCTGGCACTGCGGCACCGCGGGATGCTGCTCGCCTGACCCCCGTGCGCCGGAAGCTCAATTCGGATCTGCGAACGGTCCGAGCAGTTCCCGGGAGATCTGATTACCAAGCGCGTCACGCGCCTCAGCCTCGCGGCGCCGCGCATCCTCGAACCGCCGCCGCGCGCCTTCCTCGTTGTCGGCGACGTCTTCGGCCGCCCGTACCGCCCCCTGGACCGCATCCAGCCACGTCCCGAGTTGCCTTCTGACCGATGGTGATCCGTAGGCGATGACGGCCGCCCGAACGCTCCCCTGGGTTTCAACCTGTGGCAGATCCAACACCGGGCGGTTGGCCTTTGTCCACACCGGGTGGACGAATTCAACCCATTGGCCCGTGGCCTCGGCCATCCTGAGCAGGTCCAGGTACGCCTCCGCGCGCTTGTCGCGGTACCAGCGCTCGTGGGCGTCCAGGTACTCCTGCTTGGCGCGATTGACGCCCATCTGCTCATCGTGGCGACGACTTGCCCTGGTGTTGAGCCAGCCGCCACTCAGCCCCGCCAGGGCCACCACCGCGCCCGCTACCGGACTTACCCACTCCCAAGCCATGGCAGGCGAGTGTAGGCGTCCTCCGCCACGTTGTTCGGAGTCGGTGGATACGAAGCGACGCCCGCCGCCGGACCGGTCGGGCGTCGCTCTTGGATCTATCGTTCGGGTGTCGGGTCGGAGCGTCGTTCGGATGCGCTCCGGCCCGGCCTACTCCTCCCCGCCCACCACGGCCGCGAGGCTGCCCTCCTCGCGTGCCCGTTCCCAGTACTCGCGGCGCATGTCGTTGGCCTCCAGTTCGGCCGCGCGGGCGGCGAGAAAGCCGATCCGCGCCCGGGCGCACAGCCGGTCGGTGCGATTACGGGCGCGCAGGCCGTAGAGGCTGGTGCTGGTGACCGTCTTGATGAGTTCGTCAACCAGGTCCGGGATGCTGTCGATGTCGGTCTGCGACCGGTCGGGCAGGGCGGGCGGTTCGATGTACTTGTTGGCAGCGCTGGTCATGATGCTGATCTCCTCGGTGGGTTTGCGGGTGTCAGACGGCTTCTCCGCCGCCCATGCGGTACTTCTCCACGGCCTCCGGGATGGTGGTCCGCGGATCCTTCATGAACGGCAACAGCAGCCGAAGCCGCCGCTTCTCCGCCTTGTGCGCTTCGACCACCTGTTTGACGTTCTCGGCCTGCAACGCGAGATGCGCGACGGCGTCCTCCCTGTTGGCGTACCGGAGCCGCACCCGCCGACCGCCGCCGAGCCGCCAGATCGAGTCATATACCGCCGGCTCACCGGAGAACAGGTCGGTCTGATAGTCGTTGACCGTCAGGCTGGCCCGCCGGTCGTCGGCGCTCTGCGCGAGACCGGCCGCGAGTTCGTCGAGCAGCTCGTCGTCGGCGCCCGCATCAGTCAGTTCGAGGCGGATCTCTGCGGTGACCTCGGCCATGTCGAACCGTCCGGGCCGGTCGGCGATCCGGTCGTAGACCGCCAGCGCCATCTTGCGGTACCGGGAGTGCGCCCTCACAGCTGCCTCCCCGTCGATTCAAGGTGATCCGCGATGCTGACCAGCAGGCCGGCAACTCCGCGCAGGCCATCCGGCTTGAACAGCTCCGGATGGACCTCGTAATCGATCCCGGCTTCATCCGCGAGCCAGGTGTCGGTCACGAACTCGATCGGATTGGGGTCGAGCAGGTTCCACAGCGAGCCGACCGCGCGGCTGAAGCCCTCACTCGCCCGGACGCGCCGCTCCCGCTCAATCACGTCCGGCTCGTCGCTGAGGTGGTCCGGCGGCGGCTGGAACGCCGGCGGGACAGGCGGGGCGGACCGAGGTACGACAGGTGCCGACGCTTCCGGCGCTTCCAACTCGTCCGGCCGCTCGTCGCCGTCAGCCTGTGACGGTTGCGGCTGCGCAGTGTCCGCAGCCGGGATCAACTCGTCCGGCTCCAGTGCCGCCTCGGTGGGCTGTTCGCGCTCCTGGCGGGTCTGCCGGATGGCGGCGGCAGTCGGTTTTCCGTCGGTCCGCTCGACGGTCTCCTGCCAGACGTCTGCGCGCTCATCCTCGTGAACCTTGGCCAGTTCGCGCGCCTGTCCCTCGTTTCCGGGCGGCGGCACCGCGATCTTGTCTGCAATTGCAGACACGACCTGGGCGGCGGCCATCAGTTCGTACGCCCGCGGCCGGCTGATCGACCACCGGTCGACGCAGTAGTCCTCGAAGGTCGCGAACTCAGCCCGATACAGCCGACTGTCGCGGATGGTCGTCAGCGCGTTGCCGACCTCAAGGAAGGTCTGCATGCCGCGCTCGATCTTCCCCTCGCATTCGGCGAGGGTGTCCCGCTCGGCGACAGTGAGCGGGTGGGTCAACTGGTCGGTGGACATGGGGAGGGGTACTCCTTGCAGGTAGACGGCTGGACAGGCAGTGCTACGTCAGCCGCCCCGCAGGGGTTGCACCCCATCGAAGATTCTTTTCCCGGTCGCGTTCCCGACACCCCCACCACCCGGCCGGGCGAGCGTGCCCACCTGCGATCCGCCGGTACGGTCAGGCGATGCGCCTGCCCCGCCGCCCGCTGCCGTGGATCCTGGCCGGCGTCGGCCTGCTGGCAATGTGCTGCGGCGCCCTGACCGTGCTGGGGCTGATCGTCGACCCGCCGAAGACGAAGGCCACCTCCAGCACCGCCCGGGCGAGCAGCGCCCCAGCCGTGCCCGCGACGTCAGCCAGCGCGAGCCCAACCCCGAAGCCCAGCCCCACGCCGCCGCCCTCGTCGAAGCCGGCCGCCAAGCCGAGCTCGGCCGCGCCCGCCGACCCGGACCACCGGCTGTGCCGGCTCACCTCCGACGGCGGCACCTACTACGTGTGGATCACTTCGGCGACCGCGCACCGGTTCGACGCCTGCGCCGGCGGCACCGTGGATCCGCGCACGGTGGATGACCTGCTGCTGGGCACGCCCGGGATGGACCGGCGCTGCATCTTGGGCGACGCCTACACGCAGGCGCATGAGGCGATCGTCGGCGTGTACTCGGACACCAAGGCGGCGAATCTGGCCGCGGCGCGGTCGTTCTGCGCGGCGGGCGGCGGCACCGACAGCGGGTGACGGGCGTCACAGAGAAAGATTGCCGGTAGGGGCGGATCTCGCGGCCAGGGAGTAGGAGCCGCTCCGGGGTGTCGCTATGTACGCGACATCTCCACATCACCCCCGCCGCCGGTAGGTCCACGCCTGCGGCCACGCCCCCCGCGTCTCCTTGACCCGCTCCGCGAACCCTTCCGCCACCAACCCGGCCAGCGCCGACGCCACGTACCCCTTGGTGAACCCGGTCTCCCGGGCCAAATCCTGCACGGTGCGCCGCCGGTCAGGGGTGGCTTGCAGCGCCCGCCGCAGCGCCTCCGGGCACGACACGTCCCGGCCGGCCGGGCGCAGCTTCGACGGATGTGCGGCGGCGTTCACGGCTGCTTCCCGGCATGGACCTCGCGCCAGTGCCGGCGGTAGATGCCTTCCGGGCCGTCCGGCTGCCAGTCGCCCTCGTCATCTTCCCAGTCGCAGCCGTCGATCCGGCACCACACCCGCACGTAGTAGTCGGGGCTGTAGTCCGGCTCACCCTCCTCGCCGCGGGCGACCGGGGCGTAATCCCAATCGTCGCGGGTGTACCCGCCCACGCTCACCGCTGCTCCTCGACGGTCACGCCGTACATCTCGGCCAGCGCCTCCACCACGTCAGTCAAGGCCACCATGCGGGCCATGGCGCGGACCTGATCGACGCTGTGGTGCGCAGTCTTCGCCCGCCGCCGGGCCTGCTCGTACAGGTCGAGGATGATCCGGTGCGCCGCCACCATGCGCAGGGTGCGGGCCGGGTCGTGGCGGGCGACATGGTCAGCGTCAGCCCTACCCTGATCGGAATCCTCGAACTCCGGTGAACCCGCCGGTCCGCGCACGTACCAGCCGAAGTCGCCGTAGTAGTGCAGCTTCCCGTACTCCGGGTCGACGTCGTGGGACTGCCAAGGGCCGGGGCTCGCCGCCTTCGCCACCCGCTCGTCCTCATCGAGCGCGCTGGTCAGCCGCGCCACCAAGTCGCTCACATCACCCTCCACTCGTCGCGGAACTCCGGATGCCCCGTGAACGGTGCGGCGAGCACACGCACGACGTAGCACTGCGCGGCGCACTTCTTGTGCAGGTCGAGCAGAAGCCGCTTCGCCGCAAGGTCGGCCAGCACGAACTGCGGGTCGTTGGCGACGATGTGCTCGGGCAGCGCGCGCAGCCACGGACCGGGCTCGTCGAAGTTCTCCACGACCACGAGGTCTTCGGCGTGCACGTCCAACCCGTTTCGGGCGACATGCCACGGGCCGGGGACAGTTGCTTGCGCCTTCGCCTCCAGCTCGTCGTAGCGGGCGCGCAGGAACTCCACGATCTCGCTGCTCATGACGCCTCCACCAGCAGCCCCGTGGCGCAGCCGCACGGCACCCGCAGCACCGTCGCGCGCCGCTCGCCGAAGCCCTGCACCGGGAACCAGCGGCGGTCCCAGCAGGACAGACACGCGTACCGGCTGCGCCCCTCGCCGTCCAGGGCGTAGCTGGCCTGCCCCGGGCAGCCGTGATCGTCCGGCCGGCACGTGTCGTGGTGGTCAGGGTCCCGACCGCAGCCCTGACACTCGCCGCAGATCTCATCCACCACCAGCACGGTGTCATCCGGATCCAGCACGCCGCCGAAGTTGACCGACGGCAACGCCATCGTGAACCGCGCGCCAGTGACGCCTGCGCCGAGGCAGGAGCCGCAGCGGTTCGGGCCGGAGTACGGCGACGGGGCGGGTAAGTACAGGCGGGCGGTCATCGGTCCTCCAGTCCGCCGAGGATGGTCAGCATGCGCTGCCCCTTGTCGCTGAGGCTCTGTATTTCCAGGTCGATGAGCCCGTTAACGACGGCGTACGTCGCGGCGCTGGCGAGCCGATGCGGCACGGGTAGGTGGCCGTCGGCGACCAGCCGTAGGGTCGCGGCAAGGTCATTCGTTGATGGCGGGCCGTTCAGTGGGGCAATCATCTCGTTTACCGGCCCTCTCCCGTCACGGCGTCGATGGCTGCGATCAGGGCGGCTCGGCGCGGCCAGACAACCGACACGCGGGCCGGCTTCTCAAACTGGGCCCGCCACTCGACGGCCGCGTCCCGCAGCTTCTGCAGCCGCTCCACCTCGGCAACCAGCGCCGGAAGTGCCCTGCGGGCAGCGGCGATCAACTCGGCATCCTCCCGCGTCCCGTAGGTGACGGTGATGTCCACGGCCGGGGCGTCCTCCGGATGGTCGAGCGGGTTGACGTAGGCGTCGTTGCACACCGCCCACGCCGGCGGCGAGGACGTGCCTTCGTTGGCGTTGTACGCCTGCCACGGGCCGGGTGTGGCCGCCTGGTCGAGCGCCTTCAGGGCGTCCAGATTGAGGGGCTGGTCGGTGGCGGCCGGAGTGGGCTGGTCGGTGGTGCTCATGTCGCGGTTCCGTTCGCTCGGGTGGTCTGTCCCCCAGTGCTACGTCGCGGGCGGCGGTGGGGTTGCGCCACGGCTCACCCCAGTTCTGTCAGCCGCCGCACCCACTGCTGCTGCGCCTGCCGCAGCTTCGCCTCCAGCCGCGGCGATCCGAGCGGGACGATCAGCGCCAGGTCCCGGTCCAGCTGGGCAATGGCCCGGCGCGCCTCCCGCCGGTACAGCGGGGCGCACAGATGGTCGGCGGCGGCCCGCAGCCAGCGCAGCGGCGGCAGGTCGAGCAGGGCGTACCAGCACCAGTCCAGGGCGCGCACGACGGCCGTGGCGGCGTGGTGGAAGGCGGCGGGGATGCGGGCGAGGTGGGTGGGCATGGTCAGAGTCCTTCCGGTGGCAGCGCGCGCATCAGCTTCCGCGCGCTGATGCCGCACTCTGCGGCGGCCTCGGAGATGCCGTGGGTTCCGGCGCGCATGAGGGCGAAGGCACGTTCCAGCGTGGCTGGGTCGATCTCCGTGTCCCGTGTGCCGCCGATCGCGACACGGGGAGGTGTTGGCGGGATGGGGCGGGACGCTGCCCTGATCAAGGTCTTCAGGGGAATGCCGCACATCTTCGCGGCGTCCGCGAGCGAGTGGGTTTCCAGCAACGCCAGGGCACGTTCAACCGGGTCGTCGCGCTTGGCGTCGTCAGCCGTGCCGCGAAGCGGCGACGGATGCGGCGCCCTTTCATTCTTTCTAGGAACGTGACGGTTACCGACGTGTCGGTAGACCGACGTGTCGGTTCCTGACACGTCGGTGGAAGTTGGTGACATATCCGCAGGTCGCGCCGACGTGTCAGTTTCCGACGTGTCGGTTCTTGATGCGTCGGTTGGGCAGTCCCGGATCTCCACCTCGGTGTGCCACTTGCCGTCTACGTCGTTGGTGCGGCGGTACCGGACGTAGCCGGCCTTCGCGAGCTCCGCCATGGCGTTGCGCATCGCGCGGAAACCCTCGGACGCGTCGCCAGACAGCCGGGCGGTGGCGACCAGCTTGTCCACGGTGGTCTCCCACCCGTCGCGGTAGGACAACAGCTCGGCAAGCAACCCCTTGGCGCGCCAACTGATCCGGTGGTCCTGGAGCGCGGCGTTCGCGATCGGGGTCCAGCCGCCGGTGGATTGAGTTCGGATGATCCGCACGTCAACGACCTACAATCGGTCGCACAGATGTACAGGACATTTGGCCAACTACGGTTGGCATGGGTCGGGGTACCTCCCGATCAAGGGCCGGGGTTCCAGGAGCGCCAACTCCTGCCCGGCCCGCCTGCTACTCAGCCGGTTGGTCCGAGCCGGTCTTCTGATCCTGTTCGCGCTTGAGCGCTTCGACTGCGGATCGACTGTAGCGGCGGTGCTTGCTGCCTGGCAGGCGCCGGCTTGGCACAAGGATGCCGCTCTTTTCCCAGCGCCGAACCGTAGCCGGCGAGACGTTGAACTCGCGGGCTACTTCGGTCGGGGTGAGCTCGTCCTTGCCCATGGCTTCCTCGGCGATCAGGTCTTCCAGGTCGCTCAAGGTTACCGAACTTGCCGCTCCCGTTTCGACGGGTGGCGGCCGGTGCAGGATCACCGTTTCCATGTTCTCATCCTGATCTAACTTCGCTATCTTGTCAACCTTGTCAAGGTGTGCAAGACTGAGTCAGCAAGGCAAACGACCTGACTCGGTGTTGGCGCACTGATCAGGTCCCGATCGGGAGGTACCCCGACATGACGAGCAGCGCCATCCAGCCCCTCACCGAGGCCGCCCCCATCACCTTCCGCGCCGGCCGCGTCGTGATCACCCTGTTCGTGGTCCGCCCCGGCGTGTTCCGGGTCGAAACCCGCCGCGCCTCCACCGGCGCCGTCATCGACGAGTGGTCCTGCTCCTACGACAGCGAGCAGACGGCCCGCGCCGAGGCCCGCCGCGCCGCCCGCGCCTTCCGCCAGCACCGCACCGCCGACGCCCTGGCCGACGAGCACCACCGACTGACCGTGGCGATCGAAGCCGCCGAAGACCGCCGCCGCCCCACCGGCAAGCTGAACGACCAGCGCGACGCGGTGCAGCCGCTTCGCCGCCGCGCCGCCGACCAGGAGCTGGCCGCCCGGATCCTCGGCACCATCCACGCCGCCGCCGAGGTGCAACCCCTGGAGCCCGATGCGCGTATCCGCACCTGGAAGACGCTGCGCGACGAGCTCGCGCCCACCCACCCGAGCATCTGAGGAGTCCTGCCGTGACCACCATCGACACCGCCGCCTTCGCCGAGGAACTCGACAGGTTCGACGGGGCGCAGGACGCCCTGTCCGGCGCGATCGACGCCTACCAGGACACGCAGGTGCCGGGTCTGGCCGACGTGCGTGACGAGGCGGGCTTGGCGCTGGCGTTTGCCGTGCTCCACGCCGTCAATGAAGCCCGCCGCAACCAGAGCAACTGAAGGAGCCCCGCCGTGTCGCATCTGGCCACCTTCCGCACCTGCTACCGGTCCTGTTCGAACTGCCGCCTGGAGTTCTGGTTCGTTGTCGGCGCCGGCCTCGGCCTGGCCGCCCTGTTCGGCCTGATCCTGCTGCTCGCGCTGCTCAGCCACCCGGCCGGCCACTGAATCCGAAACCCCGTGCAACCTTTCCGCCGCCGCTGACGTGGGAGCCAACCATGACATTCCCCGAATACCCGTCGTACGAGAACCTCGTCGGCACCTTCGCCACGATCCTGCTCAAGGTCGACGACAACGACTACCAGGGCGACTCGCGCCTACTGCTGACCGACGGCTTCCGGTTCGGCCTGCTGTTCTTCGGCTGGGGTTCGTGCTCCGGCTGCGACGCTCTCCAATCGGCGCAGGACGACGGCGAGCGGGCGCTGCGTGAGTTGCGCGACGACCTGGCGAACAAGACCCACTGGGAGGACAACGCCGCCGCTCTGGCTGCCTACATCGAGGGCAAGGACTGGTCGCTGGACTTAGGCGGCGGCTCAGTGGCCGACGCGGCGTTCCGCGCCCGGACGTTGGAGATCCTGCGGGACCTCGCCGCCGGCCGTACCGATGCCGCCACGGTCGAGACTGCGGCGACCAAGCAGATCGGCCGGTGACCGCCATGCACACCGTCACCCACCCCTTCGCCGCCGCACCCGCCTCCGTCACCCACGCCCTCGCCACCGCGGCCAACTTCTACCTCGACCACCTGCCGTGGGCGTTCGCCGCCGGCGCCGCGCTGATGGCCATCGCAGGCGTCCTGGCGTGGCGCGGCAGTCGCACCATCCGGAAGACCTGAGTCCGATGGATGATCTGGACCCCGACCTGTCCACCTTGGCCCGCTGGGCGGTGGGCATGACCCTGCTGGACCTGCACGAGGCGCGGGCCACCCTGTGGGGTGCGCTGATCCGCTACGACGTGCACACCGGCGCCGAACTGCCGCAGCCGCGACCGGACTTCGCCCCATACAACGGCTTGGTCCGCCGCGGCCTGCCGTCAGGCTGGGAGCACTGGTGCTGGCGGCGGGGCCTGCTGCGGCAGGACATGACCCCTGGCCTTCCGCATTGGGTGCCCACCGATGAGGCGGTGCAGCTGGCGGAGAAGTGGATCGCCGGGGGTGGTCCGCCGGCGACTGAAATCCCCGACGACGACGAGAGCGAGGCGCACCCGTGAGCACGCAATCCGATGACGGCCGCCGCTACGCCCTGGTGACCGTGGAGCAGCTGACCTGCCCGCAGGACGCGTGGCGGCTGCTGGACAACGCGGAGCCGGTGATCGTACACGGCTCAGCCGAGCTGGGCCGGAGGATGGCTGAGATCCACCAGTCGGGCCGGTCGGGGATGTTCTTCTTCATCGACATGCCGGACGGAGACAGATCATGACCGCCGCGACGTGGGTGGGCTACGACGTGCCTGAGGCTGAGGCGGCGCCGGTGTTTCCGGTGCTGGAGTGTTCCGAGGCGGCACCGCTGCGGGACTGGACCGAAATCACGATCCGGCCCGTTCGCGAGGTCCACTGCCCGATCCACGGCGTGCTCGGGCACACGGTGCGCGCGGATGAGGCGCGGGCCATTCGTGACGCGCACTGGAAGACGGCACACTCCGGCGCAACCTCCGACGACGTGGCGACGTAGCAACCCCTGACCGACCCCCACAACCAAGGAGCGTGCCCGCGATGGGCTGCACCACCGAGTTCACCGGCCGCGTCACCGTCGAGCCGCCACTGAACCCCGACGAGATCGCCTACCTGACCAAGTTCGCCCGGACCCGGCGGATGCACCGCAACAACGGTCCGTACTTCGTGGATGGGTCCGGCGCGTACGGGCAGGGACGCGACGCCGACATCATCGAGTTCAACAGCGAGCCGCCCGAGCAGCCCGGACTGTGGTGCCGGTGGGTGCCGACCGAGGACGGCGCCGGGATTGAGTGGGACGGCGGCGAAAAGTTCTACGACGCCGACCGCTGGATGGCGTACCTGATCGACACGTTCCTCAAGTCGGGCGCGACGGTTCAAGGCGAGCTGGCCGTGCCCGTCGACGGCCGCGTCTACCACGATGCGTTCGAGCGGTTCACCTTCGACCACGTCGTCAACGGCCGCATCGAGGCCCAGGGCGAACGGGACGACGACCACTGGACGCTGGTCGTGGTCGACAACGAGGTAAGCGTCGAGAAGTACCCGACGATGGCGGAGCGGATGGAGTCCGACCCGGATTTGGCCGTCGCCGTGGAGCGCCTCAGGCAAGCTCGCGTGACGGTTTCCCAGTTCGCCGCGCTGACCGGTCAGGAGTACTGAGATGGCCATTGAGGTTACCGTCCGAGACACCGAGACCGGCGACACGGACACCGTGATCGTCGAGGACTACCTGTTGACCGTCGTCGAGCCCTGCTACCTGGCCAACCAACAGGGCCATCCGAACGGCACGCACGTGCTGACCATCAAGAACGCCACCCGCCCTCTGATCAGCACGAACGTGACCTACGAGGATGGCCCGCAATGACCGACAACCTGGCCAACCTGTTCGCCAACGAACCCCCAGACAGCACCGCGCTGGTGGCGTGGCGCGACGGCGTGCCGGAGGTGTTGCAGCGCGACGACGGCGCCGCCGACGAGGTGGGTGCTGGCGTCGGCGAACACTGGTGGTCCACGTCGAAGGTGAAGCCGATGACGCTGCAGGTGGCCCTGGACGGCGCCGAGCGGGTGGATGCGGTGGTGCCGCTGGAGCAGTCGCGCCTTGTCGTGGCCGAGCAGGTCGCCGATACCCACGTGGCGGTGCCGGTCGAGCAGTGGCGGCAGATGTGCGAGCTGCGCGACAAGGTCAAGCTGTGGCGGGCCGACCTGAACGCATGCGGCTGGACCAGCGAAGAAGCGTCGGATAACACCCGCGCCGTGATCGCCGCCGTCGACGCCCTGGACGAGGACGACCCGCAGGCGGAGGCCGACGGTGCCTGACCTGATGCGCCCACCCAACGACATCGTCGCCGAAGCCCGTGCCGCCTTCGACCGCTGCGGCGAGATCCTGGCCGCCTCCGCCCCGTCGACAGCACCCGGGTTCATGGCGCATGTGCTGGTGATTGCCGGGGAGGCGCTGGACCGGCACTGGCCGACGGCGGGCGGCTTCTGCGGCTTCTGCGACAGCCAGCGGTGGCCGTGCCCGGACCTGGCCGGCTGGCTGAAGCTGTTCGCCATCCCGCTTGAGGAGGAGCAGCCGTGATCCGATGGCGCCGCAAGCCGCGCCCGGTTGTCGTGCCGGGGCCGGACATCCAGCGTGAGATCGCCGCCTTGGCCGCCGCGATCACAACCGTGCACAGAGAGGTGTTCCGCCCAGGCCGCGACTGCGACCTGGACGACGACGGCCGCTGCGCGGCGATCCGACGAGGGAGAACCAAGTGAGCCGCGTTGAGCCAACCATTGCACTCCACATCCTGATCCTCGCCGCCGTCCTGCTGCTCGTCGTCGGCATCCACGAGGCCGGCCACGCCGTCGCCATGCGTCGCTTCGGCATGCGCCCCATCGCCGCCGGCGTCGGGCTGCCGCTGCCACCAGTGCTGCGGCTGCGCCTGAGCAGCACATTCACCTTCACCCTGTCGCCCTGGCTCCTCGGCGCCTACGTCGAACCGTCCGAGCGCGACACCGAGCGGATCCCCGACCTGCCATACCGAGACGCCGCCTGGGTCTACAACGCCGGTGTGATCGTCAACTTCGTGTTCGGCTTCGCCGTCACCGCAGTCGCAGCCCGCAGCACGTTCGGCACGCTGATCTACAGCATTGCGGCGGTCGCTATTTGGGCACTGCGCCGGTTGGTGGCCGGGTACGTGCTGCCCCTGCTGGCCATCCCGGCGCTCGGCATCACCTTGTACGGAATGGTCCTGTCGTGGAGCCAGGGTCAGTCCGGTGTCGGGTTCGCCGGCCTGGTGGACCTTGTGCCCACCGACCCGCCAAGGCTGCTGTCGTTCGTCGGTGTCATCTCCATCGTCGTCGGCATCCTGAATCTTGTTCCCGTGTATCCACTGGACAACGCCCGCGTCTGCGACCTGCTGCTGGGCCGGTGGGTCGGGCCGCAGTTCCTGGCCTGGTTCCGCGGGGTGGGTGTCGCGCTCATGCTGCTGTCGCTGGTCGGCGCGGTCCTGTCGGATCTCTTGGCCGCGATCTGACGCCGTATCCTGAACACACACCACCCGGTCCGCTCGTTCGGGCCGGGTTTTCTCCTGGAGCCCCCCGTGATCCGTCGCCCCGCCGTCCTGCTCGCCACGGTCGCCCTGCTGACCGCCTGCACCGCAACCCCGGGCGGCACCAGCTCATCGAGCGCGCCTACGTCGCCGGCACTAACCCCGTCCGGCATCGTGGTGGCCAACGGCCACGGCTGGACCCCCGCCGGCCTGGACGGCCCGATCCCGGCACCCGGAACGTGCCACCTGCGCACCGCGGCGGATGGTGAGCCGCTGCCCGACCCGCGCTGCACCCCCGGCGCGATCGACGCCGCGGTCACCGACACCAACACGGCGAGCACGGTGTGCCGAAAGGGTGGCTACACCTCAAGCGTCCGGCCACCGGAGGCGTTGACGGAGCCGGTGAAACGCAAACTGCTCGCGGCGTACGGCATCCCGGCGTCAGAAATCGGCAAGTACGAACTGGACCACCTCGTCGACCTGGCGGCCGGCGGAGCGTCGGACGTACGCAACCTGTGGGTGGAGAGCAATACGTTCCACGACTTCAAGCCATCCACGTTCGTGCACAACGACAAGGACGCTGTCGAGAGCTACACCTTCCACGCCATCTGCGCCGGCAAGGTCACCGTCACGCAGGTGCAGGCGGCGATCGTCGCGGACTGGACGATCGCGGTGGCCCGGCTGGGGTTGCCGCCGATCCCCGCCAACTTCCAGGGCTGAGCGTGCTGGACGACAACACCATCCCGCTGCCCCGCCGCCGCGGCCCGTCCGGCTCGACGGTAGCGGGACTGATGGCGCTGCTGCTGTTGGCGGTTGGTGGGCTGATGCTGGGCATGGCGGTCGGCTCGTGGCCTCGTGGTGCCGCGCCCGGTCCGCGTCCGGTGCTGTCGCTGCCGCCGGATCCGCCGAGTGACGCGCCCACGGTGCCGGCTCTTGGCCCGACCGCGGTCGACCCGTCAGAGGTTGCTCCCGGTGCCGCGCTCGTCGCCGGGCCTGCCGCGCCGTCGGGCCACCCGGCGGTTGTTCCGGCGGTACCTGCCGCGCCGATCCCGGCCACGCGTCCCGGCAAGCGCAAGGCGCACCATCGGAGGTAGCTACCGGCGGCTACGGCGAGGCCGCGGCCAGCCTTTGCGCCAGGCCCCACGTCAGTCCTCCGCCGGGTTCGGAACGTCCGCCACGATGGTGATGTCCACACCCCGATACCGGTGGGCCACGGCACGCAGGTGGGTGATGCCGTAGTCGTCGCGTTCCGGCCAGCGTCGCGCGCCGAGGTGGTCGACCCAGGCGTCGAACGCGGCCCGCTGCTGTGCTGGGTCGGTGGCGGCCGCCCGGGCGATCAGATCGCCGAACGCGCCGATCTGCCAGTGCGCCGGCGGCAGGTCCAGGGTGAGCAGGTCGCCGAGGAGCTGGTGGGCGCGGATCTGCCAGCCGCGCCGCTCGGCATCGGTGACCGGGCCGAGCGGGCTCACCGGTCCGCCTCCTTGCGATGTTGTGGGCAGTAGTCCTTGCCGCCGGGCTGGCCTACGAGCCACCCGCGCGCCCTCAACTCGCGCCTCGCCTCGGCGGCGGTGTGCGCGAAGACGGGGTGCTCGGAGCAGGCGTAGGCGAACCCGCCTCCGTCGCAGGAAACCTCGACCTCGGTGTGGACGCTCACCGCATCAGCCCTCCGTCCCGTAATCAGCGAGGTTGATCCGCTCGTACAGTTGCCAGCCGTGGCCGTCCCGCTCGTCCACGTAGATCTCGATCTGCCGGATGCCTGGGTTGAGCACGCCATCCCGGTACTCGGCCGCCCACTTCTGCACGTTGCGGTAGGCGGCCGCCTTCGACTGGAAGTTCTCGCGTGCGATCTTCATCAGGAGCGGTTGGGTTGCCCAGTTCTTGCGCGGCGTCGCCATCTCAGCCCTCCGCCAACTTCTCAGCCGCCGCAACCAGCGCGGCGTCAACCACCGCCCGGGTAACGGATGTGTAGGTGTCCGGCAATGCGGCGTGGATCTGGTTGACCACGTGCTGCCGGTCTTCCCGATCGCACTGGGCGAGGAACAGCATGTGGCCCATGCCGTGGGCGCGGCGCCGCTCCAGCAGAGCCGTCACCACCTCCCGGGCAACGTCCCTACGCACCTCGGCGAGATTGACGCCCCGGTCGGTGAGGGTGAGGTACGCCGCCCAGAACGCAGCCGACGTGTCGTCGTCCAGGTCGAGTGTCCGGTGGAACTCCATCTCAGCCCTCCAGCGCCTTGTCGGTCACGTCCCAGTACCGTTCGCCGGTTCCGTCGAGCAGCACCACCAGGCCGTCGCTCTCCAAATCGGCAAGCGTCTCCGCTTCCCGCCTGGTCAGCGCTGGGCATGCGGTGCCCTGCCACCGGAAGGTGTCGCCGAACCGGTCGCGGAATACCTCCCGGCGGGCAACCATGCCGAGTACGTGCCGGCGGTCGATGTCGTTCATCAGCTCAGCCCTCCACCGTGAATGGCGGCTGGCCATCGATCTCGACCCACACGCGTTCGTCCTTCGGTTCGCGCCCGTACCCCGCGCAGTCCTGCGGCGGGAAGCTCTTCTTGTCGCCGTGCTTGCCGACCGTGCCGGCCTTCGTCAGCGCGATCGACCGCAAGCAGGCGGGGCAGGTGCCGCGCCCGTACCGGCTGATCGTCATGTCCTCGCGGGTGGCCACGTCAGTCCTCCTGCGGTCTCATGGTGGCGCTTGGCGGTACCCACACGTCTGCGATGTGGTCCGGCCCGAGGTAGCGGCGGCACGGGCACTGCACCCACTCGAACCCGTTGCGGCTGCCCGACTTTGAGTAGTGCGGGCGTTGTTCGTCCGCGAAGCACTCGTCGCTGTCTCGGTCGTGCAGCGCCATAGGATGCCCGCAGCCGCACGTCGGAACCGGCGACGGGGCGGCAGTGGTTCGGCGCCGGATGCGGCCTAGGAGGGTTCCGGCGGTGAGGATGCCAGCGCCCGCGACAAGAGTGATCGGGTCGAACACTTCTCAGTCCTCCTTCCGTCGCCAGTACGGCACACCGTCACACCGGTCCTCGACCGCAGAGCCGTAGATGTTGCACCCGACCCGCAGCACCGCCCGGCTACATTCGGTGCAGGTCCAGCGTTCCTGCCTGCCCGGGTCCCACTTCACTTTGTGGCCGAACTCGTCGTTGGCGATGCGCACCGGCTCGTTGGCCCACGCCTCGTCCCGGCATCGGTCAGCCCTCCCGCTCTCGTGCCAGCCGACCCCGAAGGCGGCCATGTTCCCAACGTAGGTTTCCGAGGGCGTCCCCCGCGGGGCGGAATCGACATCGCGCAACGCGTCCTGGATGCGGCGTAACACGCGGTTAGCGAGCACCGCTGCGGAATCCCGCGGAGGCAGATCGAGACCCTGAAAGGCTGATTCGGCTGCGCGGAGGTGCCCCTCGGCCACGGTGACAGCCTCGGCCCACCTGGCGTACAACTCCGCTGCGGCGCGCCTTCGCTCGGGATCGCTTCTCCATTCCTCTTTGGCCCAGCCCATCTCAGTCCTCCGTCTCGCTGATGGTGATGTTCGGGTCGGCGGAGTCGACACACGCCTGTGGTCCACCATCCGGCGGCTCCAGGTAGGCGACGTCGTTCACCAGATCGGCCACCTCGTACTCGCCTGGGTCGAGGATGAAGCTGCGTCCGGTGTGCGCCCAGTTCGCGCGCACGCGCCGGTGGACGGTTGCGGTGCGGGGCATGGTCAGTCCTCCTCGTCCAGCGGGTCACGCCACCGGCGCCCCTCCGCCGTTTCGTGGTCCTTGTCGTCGCCGAACGCGTGCTCCTGACGCTTGATGCAGCGTTCCACTGGTGCAGAACCCAGGGGGAGTAGGGCTGCGTCACAGGTCCCGGCGGTGTCGATGGTCGTTTCGGTCTCGTTCATGGTCGTTCCTTCCGTTGCTGGGTGTTGCGGGTACCGGGCCGCCCCCTCGACGGTCCGGCGGGACTGGTCAGGTCTTCGGGCATTCGTGGTCGGCGTACCGGTCGGACTCGAATGGCACCTGCCAGAACTTGGCGTCGGCCTCGTCTTCGATGCCGAACAGTGCGGTTGGCTGGTCATCGAGGTCGCCCTTGAGGATCGCCGTCCCGTCCGTCACGGGCTCGGCGTCCATCACCACCATGACGTTGTCGATGTAGCGGGCCAGGATGGTGCGCTGGCCGCACGTCTTGCAGTCCCGGAACATGGTCAGTCTCCGATCAGCAGGTTGAAGTGTTCGTGGTCGCCGACGGTGCAGCACCAGCCGGCGGTGTCGTAGGCGCGGCGGGCGTGGTCGGCCTCGTCGTAGCCCACCCAGCGGCCCGGGTATGGGCCGAAGTGGTCGATGGTGTGCGGGCCGGTAACTGTCTCGATGGTGTCGCCTTCGTGCAGCTCGACGCCGAGGATGGTGCGGGTCATGGCGTCACGGCTCCCTCCGCCAGCACGAGTCGCTGGCCGGCGCCAAGGCCGAGCCTGCCGGTGCTGAATCGGGGGAAGCACTTCTCGCACATGTACGCCCAAGGCCGGTTCGGCAGGGTGGTTTCGGCGTCGTACGCGGCCGGCACCCGCACATCAAACATGCGCAGGTGGATGTCGCAGTCGGGCAACTCGTCCACGACGGCAACGGTCACGTCTTCGGTGGTCATCGCCCTACTCCTCCTTGCCGCACTGGCGGACGATCCGGGCCGCCTGGGCGAAGATGTTGGCCCAGGCAACACCGGCTGGCTCGACCTCGGCGTAGGCATCGGCGGCCACCTGCTCGGCCTTCGCCTCGATGGCCTGCGCGATCTGCTCGGCCACCTGGGCGCGGATCAGCGGCTCCACAACGGCGAGGACGGTTCTCGTGTCCTCAAGCCAAAGCCGCCTCGCCTCGTCGTCCAGTTGGTCCCACGGGGCAGGAGGCCCGCTCAGCGAGATCCGGGCCTGCATTGCGCGAGCAGCCTGCTCCACAAACTGCTCGCTGGCGGTGAGCTGGTCGCTCATCGGTCCGCTCCGTCCTCGCCGTCGAGCACCTCGCGTAGCGCCGCCACAATGTTCCGACCGTCCTGAACGGTCAGGTCGAACAGGTGCCGGGTACGTCCCTCCGGCCCGACCTTCAGGTACAGGTTGCCGTCGGACAGGCTCGTGTAGACGGTGCCGCGGCGGGACTGGCGGGGCTCAGTGGTGGGGTTGTTCATCGGTCCTCGATTCGTTGGTAGCCGTTGGCCAGATACTGCGCGACCGTTTTGGCCAGCGCCGCATCCCGCTCGGCGGTGCTGGCCAACTCGACGTAGTCACAGTCGTCGAATTGGCCGTTGCTGGTCACCTCACAGAGGATGCCAAGATCGCCGTCAGGCATCAGCAACACAACGGCGGCGACGCCGGGCAGGGACTTCGTGAGGCGGGTCGGGCGGCTCATTGCGGGGACCCCCACTCCCTGCCGTTGACGTACGTGGCGACCAGCCCGGCCCGGTTAGTGACCGTGGCGTGGCCGTATTGGCGGGACTGGGACCGCGCCTCGGAGCGGGCGTCGCGCTCGTTCTGCGCGGCGTACTCCTGGAGCATGTGGGACACGAATCCATCGGCGCCCGTATGTGGGACGGGCCACGACACGTTCCAGTACTCGGTAACGTCGCTCACCGTTCAGCCCTCCTCGTCGATCGTGGTGACCTCAGCCTTGGGGTCGAAATACAGCCGGTACCGCCGCTGCGGCGTGTTCGCCAACCAACTTGCGTCGGTCGCCCCGACCGCCTTCGCCAGCACCTGCATGTCCCAGATGTCGGCGTTGCGGTCGCAGGTCACGTCGACCTCCACGGCGATCAGACGGCCGTTCTCGTAGTCGTCGAACGTCTCAAGGACCGTCAGCGCGCCGATCTTCTCGTCGTGGGTGGGGATGCGGGTGCCGACGGGAAGGTCGGTCACGTCGCGGATCAGTTCGGTCACCGGTCGACCTCCTGCTTCTCGTACCGCCAGCCGGTCTCGGCCAGCGCCTTCACCATCGCCGCGAACTGGGCCGTGGGGACGGAGACCCGGTCGTCCACGCGGAAGTCCTGCCGAGCGGAGACACCGATCGCCGCAGCCGCGTTGGCGACACGGTCGCCGGCCTCCCGGTTTGCCTCCCGCTGCGTGTGAGTGCGCCGCTCGGCATCCCTGCGGGCGGCGACCCGCGCGTCTATGGCCGCCTTCGTCTCCTCGTACGGGCCGCGCAGATGCGCCACCGGCACGGCTTCACGCTCGACGCGGGGCGTGCCGTACTGCTCGATGTGGATGTCGACCAGCACAGCCGTACCCTTGGGGTCCTCGTAGTAGCGCGGCTCGTCGCGTCGCCAACCCCAGTCGGACTTGCGGATGGTGTACCCCTTGTCGTCGACCACCACGGCCTTGGCGCCGCCGCCGTAGGAGCGGTCCTCCCAGTTGGTGGAGCGGTCGTAGTAGTACGCCTCCCCGACCTTCAGTTCGCTTCGCTTCATCGTTCGTGCTCCTTGATCTCGATCTGTGTCTGCTCCCCGCGCCGAATCCGATTCGGCCGCTCGCGCGTGGGGCGGGGACGGGGAATCAGTCCATGTACTCGGACTCGTCGGCGTAGACGATGCCGTCGCCCGAGGCATCCTCCGACTCGTCCGTTAGCCAGCGGTACTGCGTGGTCGCGTTGCGGGCGGCAAGTTCCGCCGCGCGGTCGTCGGGGCTGGTCATCTCGTCTTCTTCGAGGCCGTCGTAGTAGCGGGCGTACCCGTCCATCTCGTTCTCCTTCACTGCTGCGTGGTGCTACGTCGCCCCGGGCGCTGGGGTTGCGGATCCCCTCAGTGATTGGCCTGCGGATTGCAGCAGGCACCACTGCACGACGGGGCAAGATCGGCCCACTTCTCGATGTATTCGCGCCAGCCGGTGGGCCACATGTGGTCGGCTCGGGCGGCCTGACGGGCGAGGTGCACGTTGACGTCGGGGAACGTGGCGAGGATCTCGGCGACGCGGCCCTTGACTGTCTCGAACCGTGCGGTACGGCGGGCAATCTCGGCCTTGCTCGGCATCTCGGCTCCCTCGTTCTTGATTACATGGGAACACTAATCCTCATGGCTTGAGTGTGTCAAGGGGAACAGTTATGGTTGGCGCATGGCCCGGCCGACCTTCTCCCCCGACGAGGAGCAGCGACGTGTCCTCGACGCGCTTGCCCGGCTTGCCGCACAGAAGGAGAAGATCCTCAAGGAGATGGACCCGCTCATCGCGCGGGCCGTCGAGCTGAACGTGCCAATCAGTCACATCGCCGAGCGCGCGAAGGTCATGCGCAAGACCGTGTATCGGCACCTTGGGAAGAGGATGAAGTGACCGCGGACGGGCTCCTCTGGCACAGCACCCCGAACGCTGCCGTCGGCCTCATCGTCGACTGCCCGCCGTACGCCCGCCGCTGGGCCGCCGGCCACAACGCCCCGCGAACTGTGACGACAAGCCGAGGCGCGCGGTGTCGACCTGGAGTGGATCCCCGACGATACGGGCCAGTAACTGGCAGCCCTGGCCGAACGCGAGGATTACCCGCGCCGTTCTCGGACAGTCGATCGTTACTCACTGATACGGGGGCACACGTCAATACGGCCCCCGACCGGGCTGCGCGCGATCGCCCCGCGCCACCTCGGCCGGGGACTTCCCATTTTCCGGTGGGGCCACGCGCGTGGGGAACGTCTGTCGGCTGAACGTCCACATTCAGGCACGACACGATAGCCGATCATCCCGCTGCACCCGGCCGCCTGGAATACTAGGTTTCTGCATGACCCGGCGCGGGCGACGCCGAACACCGACCCTGGGGGAGGCCGACGTGCCCGAGCAGGTCCAACCACACAGACCCACCGCCGTGCCCGACCCGCGGCTGCTGCGCATGGGCATCGCCGCCGGGGTCGTCGCCGGCATGGCCGCCCTGCTGTGGGGGGCGTCCATCCTCGCCGCGCTCGACACTTGGGACATGTCCGGGCCCGCCGTCGGCACCCTGATCGGGGGGGCGGTCACCTCCAGTTGTATGGCCATGCAGCTGGTCCTGCACTACCGCGGGCAGGCGCAGACGGTTGTAGGTGCCGACAATCTGGCCGGCCATCGACTGGACGCGGAGCGGGACCTGGCGGCGCTGCTGGAGGGGCAGCGGCAGATGGCGGACGAGGTCGCCGAGATCCGTGCGGCCGTCGCCGACCTGTCCGGGCGGGTGGTCGCCCGGGAGCTTGGCGAACGGATCGACGCGGGGCCGCCGCAACCGACGGTCCTGCGGCCACGGAACGCGCATGCGCGATCTGAGCCGTGACACCACTCGTGCCGCCACGGTGCCGCCAAACACGGCCGAGCCCCGGCGAAGATCGCTGAGGCTCGACGTTCAAGCAGGTCAACACGGGTGGAGCCGAGGGGACTCGAACCCCTGACCCCCACACTGCCAGAACTCAGGGCCGCCCTCGCCCTGCCCTGATGAATCGCTATAGATGCAGGTCAGAACGCACCGGGTCAGACGTGGGAGTACGCCAGAATCCGCAGGAACGCGCCAACGGTGCTGCCATGGCGGCACGGGATCCGGTAGCGTCCCGCTCCATGGCCATCACCCCCCGGCCCCGCAGCGGCGGGTACCGCATCGAATGGCGACACGGCGGCACCCGCGTCGGCAAGACCCAGTCCTGCACCTTCCCCGACGAGCAGATGGCCACCACGGCGGTTGCGCTGGTCGAGTCCCGGGCCCGGGCGATCACCGACCGGGAGGTGTACCAGGCTGTCCTCGGTCTCGAGGATGAGGCCCCGGCGTGCCCGCTGTTTGCCGAGTGGCGCGCGAGGTGGCTGGCCGGCAAACGGGACGTGTCCGAGGACACCCTGCGGGAGTACCGGTACCTGCTGAACACGCCGCGGGTAACCGACCGGCTCGGCGACCTGCGACTGGACCACATCGACCACGACCTGATCGCGAAGTTGATGGCCGAGGTCAGCGACGCTGGGCGCGCGCCGGCGACCGTACGGAAACTACACGTGGTGCTGCACCAGGTGTTCCGCGACGCCATTCCCCGCCACCTGAGCGTCAACCCGTGCGCCCGGCCGCCCGGGCAACGCTCCAACGGCCTGCCGAAGGTGAGACGGCACCCGGCCGTGTACCTCACGCCGACCGAGGCCGAGCTGATCCTGCGGTGCTGCCCCATCGAGATCCGCGACCTGGTGACCGTGGCGTTCGGCACCGGCCTTCGCCTGGGCGAGCTGCTGGCGCTTCGGGTGGGCGCGGTCGACCTGGACGCCGACGTGCCGGTCATGCATGTGCAACGGGCGCGCAAGAAGTCGGGCAAGGTGGGCGACCCGAAGTCGGAGGCCGGCAACCGGCCGGTGGCGCTGACCACCACGCTGGGCACGGTCCTGTCGCCGCGGGTGGTCGGCAAGGGTCCGAACGCGCTGGTGTTTCCCTCGCCCGGCGGCAAGATGTGGGACCCGAAGAACCTGCGCAACCGGTACTGGAAGCCGGCGATCATCGCGGCGGCACGCTGCGTCGAGCATCCGCCGAAGTCGCAGGGGTCCGAGACGGCACCCGAGTCGGATCCAGACCTGCTGTGCGGCGACTACGGCGGCACCCGCCACGACGGCGGCCTGTGCCGGGCGACGGTGGCGACCGGCTGGACCCGCTGCCGCTGGCATCTCGGCCCGGCGCAGGACGCGGTGTCGAACTGCGACTGCCCATCCCGCCTGCACGTTTCGCCGCGGTTCCACGACACCCGGCACAGCGCGGTTGACTGGCTGCTGGACGCCGGGTGGGAACTGACCGATGTGCAGATCCGCATCGGCCACGGTTCGGTCAAGACGACGATTGACCAGTACGGCAACCGGCGCAGGCGCCCCAATCAGGAGCGGCTGGCCGCGTTGGACAAGGCGTTGAGCCGAGCGACGTCAGGCGCTGCCGCGTCAAGCGCTGCTGCGGCGTAGCCGGTCCTGGATCGCGCGGGCTTCGGCGGCCTTCACCCGAATCTTCTCGGTGAGGTCCTGCCGTTCCTGGTCGGTCAGGTGCGGGTTGGACCAGACTTCGTCTATCAGCTCGTTCTCCCACGCCACGATGTGATCCACCTCGACGGACCCGGCGCTGGGCGCGTGTGGCGCGCCGGCGAGCGGGGTTGGTTCGCCGCCTTCGAGGATGCGGGTCACGCTGCCAGATTCCCAGCCGAGGACCTGCTCGATGCTGCGGTAGGTGGTGGCCCGCACGGTGGCCGCTGTGCCGTTCTCAACGCCGCGCCAAGTAGTCGGGCTGACCTGCGCCCGGGCGGCCGCCTCGGTGAGCGGAACGCTGCCGCGGGCTCGCCGAACCTGGTCGCCGAGCCGCTGTCGGTCCTTCGGGGTGATCACAACTGACATCCTGCCAGCGCCAAACAGCGCCATCTAGCGTCACCCCCCGCAGTACCGGCAGCCACGAGCGACATTCGCATCAGTCACGCACGCACGGCAGGCAGTGGTCAAGACCGATGGACAGAACTGGGGTCACTTCCGAGCAACGCTGACTGACGCTGCTTGACGCTGACGCCAGTTCTGGCTACAGTTCTGGTCATGGCCGAACGAGTACACACATCGTCGGTGCCGGTTGACGCGGCGAAAGTTCGGCGAATGCGACAGCTCGCAGGGCTCACCGTCAAGGAACTGGCCGAACGGGCGGAGATCAGCCGCTCCTACATGTCGGACATCGAGACGGGCTACCGCAACCCGAGCGCGCCAGTTTTCGCCCGCCTCTGCAACGCGCTCAAGGTGTCCCGCAGGGATCGCGCCGCGCTGCTGCGTGGCGACGACGTCGACGAGGCCGACGAGCCGGTTGCGCAGGCGGTGGCCTGATGTCCGCCACATTCCCGTGCCTCGACGAGATCTTTCGCCGTCGCCCGTTGCTCAGCCTCGACGAGGTGGTGGAGCTGACCGGCTTCCGGCGTCGGCCCCTGCTGGATGACTGCCGCGCCAAGCGGGTTCTGTGCTCCTACCGGTCGCAGGACTTCTTCTTCAACAAGGAGCAACTCGAACTTCTGCTCGCCTCGGCGAGCCAGCCGGTCGTCAGGCCCAGCGCGCGCCCCAAGCCGAACGTCGCCGTCACCGCCGCGTCGTCGTCGGTGGATGTGGACGCCTGGGCGGCCCGCAAACGTCAGCAGCTGGCCCGGAAGGCGGGCTGACCGATGCGCGACTTCTGCCTCGACCTTTACAACTCCGCCACCCGAGGTGCCTCCCCCGGATGTGGCGGTTCCGACACGGCCCGCTCCGCCAGCGGCACCGGTCGGAACGCGGGCCGGGATCTCGCCCCCCGCGGGTCCCGGCCCGCCCCAAGCCCAAGCACATAAAGCGAGGCGCCCCGGTGCCGGAAACACCGAGACGCCCACATGACCTTTGGCCCGCACGGCCAGAAAGCCGATCCTGATGCGAACGATACCAACATCAACGCCATTCGTCGATGCGCCACCACCCGAACAGACGGCCACCGCCGCCGCTTCGGCTGTTGATCTGCCCGGCGCACACGAGGACGTCAACCGGTTCCAGCGGCAGCGGGCCAACCGCCTCGGGCATGTGTGCCGCGACTGCCGTAACCCGGACTGTGTCGGTGAGCAGCGCGACGAGCACGAGCTGGCGTTCGCGCAGGCCGAGTCGTCGGCGCTGCTGAACGCGTCGCAGTACTTCGCCTGCCCCGGCTGCGGCCAGGACACGCGTTACGCCCCGGCGTGCCGACCGGCGGTGCCGTGATGCCCGCCACCATCCACACCCCGGGCGTACTGCCGGAGGGGCCGATGTCCCCGTTCCGGCAGCAGCTGCTTGACGTGCTCCGCACCGCACACGTCGCGCTGGACACCAACGAGATCGCCCGCCGGGTCGGGGTGCCGCAGACCAGGGACAAGCTGCGGGACCTGCACTACCACCTGAACCGGCTGGAACGGGCGGGCCTGATCGCGGTCAAGCGATCCGGCCGTGGTCGTGGCATCCGCAACCTGTACCGCGCGGTCGACACCACCGGCGGTGGGCGATGAGCACCGCAACCCTCGACCGCCCGGCCGTCCTCGACGAGACCGCGTTCACGGCGCTGTGGAGCGAACACGCCGCCATCACCCGATACATCGCCCGGCATGTGCCGCACAACGAGGCCGCCGACCTGGCCGACGAAACGTTCACCCGCGCCTGGGCCGGCCGGCACACCTACCGCCCCGGCGCCGGCAGCCCCACCGGATGGCTGTACGCCATCGCCGGGCGGGTCGTCGCCGACCACTACCGCACCGCCGGCCGGCGTGTGCACACCGTCGGCATCTGGCCCGACCACGACGACGCCGACCACACCGACGTGGCCGCCGACACCGTGTCGGACGCGGCCGTGGCCGAACTGCTCGCGGCGCTGCCGGAGCGGCAGCGGCTGGTGCTGATCCGCCGCATCCTGCAGGACCAGCCGGTCGCTGCGGTTGCCGCCGAGCTGGACTGCACCCAGGGCACCGTCAAGTCGCTGGCGCATCGCGCCCTCGTCGCGCTGCGCGCCCTGCTGGCCCCCGCACCGGAGCCGGTCGCGGTCGAGCCGGCCCCCGAACCCGTCGTCGCCCCGGTGACGCCGCCTGCCCCCGAACCCCGGAGTCCCCATGCCGTTACCCCAACTCGCCCTCGCTGCGCTCGTGGCAGCCGGCGGCCTTCTGGTTGTGCTCGGCCCACTGGCCGTGGCCCGCTACGTCAGCGGCCGGTCGGCCGCCCCGGTGCAGCCGCCGCCGGAGGGATCCAAGCTCTGGTATCCCGACATCCATTCCACCGCCCCGACCTCACCGGATGTGGCCGGCATGGAGCCGCCGCCGAAGCCGTGGGAGGTGGACTGGGACCGCCTGGATCTGGAACGCCGGGTGACCGACGCCATCGTGCCCGAGCAGCGGCAGGACGCCTCGTGACCGCCGCGCAGATGTGGGCGACCATCCTCCTCGCCGCCGCGTTCGCCGCCGTGGCGGCCGTCGGGTGGCTGTGGGCGAGCCGGGATCCCCAAAGCAGACGCGACAGCCGGGCGGCCTTCGACGAGCTGCACCAGCTCAACGAGCGGCGGCAGAAGGAAATCGGCACCCTCGCGATCTTCCAGCGCACCCCGGTCGGCGCAGACCTGGTCGCCACCGCGGCAGCGCCGCCGACTGTCCCGGGCATCGAGTTCGAACGCACGCAGCGGCTCGAACCGAAGCCGATTCCGCAGGATGTCGTCGACCACGTCGAGTTGTGGCGGCAGGCCAACACCGGACGCCACTGGGCTGGTGAGCAGTCGTGACCATCAGCCTGCCAACCCGGCGCGGGGTTCACCGGGGCCGCGTCATCTCCAACGTCGCCGTGATCGACCTGCCGAGGGTCGTGCGCACCAACATGTTCCAGGTCGACCAGTACGGCGGCCGCCTGGAAGCCCACGACCTCGGCGCCGACGGCATCAACACCCGCTGCGGGACCGGCGTGGCCCTGCTGGACATCATCGCCACGGTTGAAATCCGCGAACGCCGCCCGTGGTGGTGCGTCGGGTGTTGGCCCACCGACCGGTACTGCCACTGCGGCTGCCCATCCGGGCAGGACACGGTGTGCAGCTTGTGCGGTGCCGTGGCGCAGGACGCCGACGACCGGATCGCGGGGGCTGACTCGTGAGCGGCGGGGTGGTCGTCGCAGCCGTCACCGTGGGCGCGCTGGCTGTTGTCGGTGTGGCGTTGGTGATCGCCGCCGGCAACCGCGCCGTCGACACCGCAATCGCCCAGGCTGGTCTGTCGCCCCATTGGCAGGCCGACTTCGGCGACGACGGCCGGTCAGATGACGAGGTGCTGGACGCAATCGGCGCCGACGATCCCGACCTGGCTGACCTGATCGCCCGCATCGATCAGGAGCTCGCGCGAGGCGGTGGGGCATGACCATGACCACCAGCATCGTCGCCGAGCTACGCGACGGACCCGTCCACCGGCACCGCCAAGACGGCAGCATGTGGTACATCCCGCCACGCACCGGCCAGCGGCTCATCTCCGTCACATCGGTGTTCGACTTCATCGCCAAGGAGCAACTGGACAAGCGCTGGCGGCCGGGCCTGTCCGCCGCAGCGGCGTTCGACGAACTGCCCCGGGTGGTGGCGGCCAGTCGCATCAAGCCGTGCGGGCGGACAAACAACGAATGCGACCACGACTTCCAGGTGTCCTGCGCGGCCTGCCCCTGTGGTGACTGCAAGGCGTGCCTGGTCCGGTGGCTGACCTACCGACACTACGCCGAGACGAAGAAGGCCCGCGATCGTGGATCAGCCATGCACCACTGGATCGAAAACTGGGTCAAGTTCGAAGGCAAGGTGTCGCAGCCGGATCCGGCCGAGGAGTGCGCGCCGTACGTCGCGTCGTTCCTGCAGTTCACCGAGGACATGGGCCTGACCCCGGATTCGTGGGAGAT
>Ga0070717_10000056_pt1 | contig 96306 bp, 86 predicted proteins | sample LARL113metaG_FD_71366 | JGI IMG/M metagenome (GOLD analysis project Ga0070717, IMG submission 71366) | Corn, switchgrass and miscanthus rhizosphere microbial communities from Kellogg Biological Station, Michigan, USA - LAR L11-3 metaG | ecosystem: Host-associated > Plants > Roots > Rhizosphere ...
AGCCGAAGAAGCCGGCGGCAACAGGATCATCAGAGATCTCAGAGCCGACAGCGGCCCGAGGATAAGGTGCGGGTCCCTCAACGCGGAATTCGCCGGTACCGCGGTCGTGACCGAAGTGCCCGGCGGCCTGAGAAACGTGTTAGTCAGACTAATATAAGCGGCATTGCGGACTTGCAAGGGGCCGGTGGGGCGGCTCGTGGATTTACCCGCCCCATCGGCTGCTTCGGTCTGGACATTAGCGTTAGGTCGTCGCGCGTGCTCGGAGGAGGCGCCAGGTCGTCCAACCCGGAAGCCGGGTGAGCATCGACGTGAGCACAGGAGCAACGTGCTGGTTGGACCAACCGAGTTCGTTGGAGGTATTGGTATTAAGTTTTGTGCTTTCGCTCGAGTATTTGAGATAGAGATCTTCGAACTCAACTGGGGAGCGTCCCGGCTGCTGAGTGCGGGCGTTCACCAGTCGACCCATCCGAGGGTGGCGAGTTCGACGCTGGCGAGATGCGCCAGGGTCCCTCGCGGTGGATCGTCTCGGTCTTGTAGAGGTCGATCGTGGTCTTGGCCAGGGCGTTCGCAGCCGTCGCTGATGTTGCCGACCGAGGCGTTGATGCCGGCATCGAGCAGGCGGCCGGCGAACGCAAACGACGTGTACTGGCTCCTCCCCGGCCGCCCGCCGCCATCGATCTCAGCGCGACGCACCCAGCCACGCAAAGTCTCGGCGGTCATCCCGAAGTTCTCGGCGATCGACCCGATCGCCCCCACTCCGAGTCGTACTCGCCACGATGCTCGAAGACCGTCTTCACGGCCCGCTACCGGACCTCACGCGGATGCGGCGGCTTCCTTGACGAACGGTGGGCCGCCCCGAAGGGCGGCCCACCGTTTACCGCTACGACATGTCGAGGCAGTACCGACTAGTCGACTATATTAGTCTGACTAACAGATTTCTCAACCCGCCGGGCACTTCGGTCACGGTCGCGGTGCCGGCGAATTCCCCGAGGTTCGAACCGCATCTTATCCTCGGGCCAGTGTCAGCTCTGAGGTCTCTGACGATCCTGTTGCCCCCGGCTTCTTCGGCTTCGAGCTCGCCTATGCCGCCCGCGGGTTCCGTTTCGGTGGTCCTTGTTAGGCAGACCGACCCGAATATCGCGTCCCTGAGCTGGAAGGCGGCATTGACGAGTATGAGGCGGACGCCGCCTTCTATTATCGGTAGCCTGCCAAGGAAGCCTAAGTACTGCACATGCCACGGCAACGTTTCCGTTAGGACCGTCGCAGTGCCACTTTCGCACGGACCGACCGACGCATGGGTGATATGCCCGATTAGCAGCCTTTCGATCTTCCTGATCGTCGCACTGTGGAAACTGCCTTCGAGCGTAACACTGCACGACGTGGCGACGACACCGCTTACTTGGAACCTCAGCGGCCTGAACACTGCCCGCCATAAGTTACCGTGGCTTATGCTCAGTCTGTTTGCGGAGGCCGAGCTCACGGCGAGGGCCATCAGCATTGCTGCTGAAAGGCCGGCTACGATGAGCCTGCTGCGAGTCTGCATTAGCGCATTCCTTCGGCTTGGGCGTGCAGCGCACGCCAGGGCGCTCAGGGGCTTGGCGCGGACGACGAACGTGTGCATCCACGCGCTGGGGTGAGAGCAGTGTCCCCTCCTTTTTTGCTTGCGACGGTAGGTAGGTGGCGAGAAGGGCTGCGAGGCGGGGCACCCCCGAGCAGTGCCGCCTCAGCAAATCCGTTTCCCGACCTTGCCGCATCCTATCAGATCGCAAGCAGGGCAGTGAGGACCGCGGGTTCGCTTGCGGTGGCCGCCGTGGCGGCGCGGGGCGCGCAAGCTGTTGGCTACGCGCCTGGACGCATGGTGGCGGCGCGCGAAGTTGCGCCTAGAACCAAACCTGTTTATAGTGTGCCTTCACCCCGGAAAGAGGAGAGACGGCGTGAGGGCGAAGTATTCCCGTGGACGTGCGGCTGCGCGTATGGTCTTGGCGGCGATGGCGGGCTCCGTCATCGCGGTGTTCTGCGGCCCGGTCGTGGCGCATGGGGCGGCGTTGCCCGACGGGCGGAGGTATGAGCTCGTCTCCCCAGCGGACAAGCATGGCGGCGACGTCGTGCCGTGGTCTGCACGGACGCATGCGTCCAGCGACGGAAACGCAATCGTGTTCGCATCGCTCTCGGCTTTCGCGGGGGCGATCGGGACCGGGGTGACCGTGGACTACTTCGCAGAGCGGAGAGCAGGTGCCGGGGGGTGGGTCACGCATGCGCTCACTCCTAAGGTCGGGTCGGGCTCGATCAACGAGCGAGGGGCTGGTGCCGACACGGCGTTTCAGTTGTTCTCGCCGGATCTGACGCGCGGGTTGCTGTTGGCTACGTTCCCAATCGGTGGTGATGTCGGAAATGTGAGAGACGTCGGAAATCTGTACCTGCGCCCTGATGTGGCAATGACTGGGGCGGGCAGCTATCAGCTTCTGACCGGGTGTCCGGCGTGCGATCAGACGCAGACTCCGCTGCCTCCTGTGTCGGGAGTAGGCGTGATTTTGCAGCAGTACCTGCCGCATCTCACGGGAGAGTCGCCTGACATGAGGCATGTGAGCTTCGAGTCGCTCTACGACTTGACCGGTGACGCTCCGGCTCAAACATCGTTGTGCGGAGACAGAAGCCCGTCGGCATTTCCTCCGCCGTCATATGCGTTTTGCGCGACACGCCTCTACGAGTCTGATGCCGGACAGGTCCAGCTCGCCGGCCGGGTTCCGGTCTCACCGGCCACCGAGTGCGACGACGTGAACGGGCCGGCTTGTGTGGCGGCGGACATGTCGTTCGCGGGCGATAGTGCTCGCCGGCTCGCGTACACGCCCCACGTGGTCTCGGACGGAAGCGACGGTCATACGCGCGTCATGTTCACGCAGCCTACAGCGGGCGATGGGAGAACGTTCGGTCAGTTGGATCCAATCGGGCAGTTCTTCCTCGTGCAAGGCGCCGCTTCGGGCAACTTGTTCATGCGCGTCGATCATGCGCAGACGCTGCAGTTGAACGCATCTGAGCGGACGGTACCGGACACCTTCTCGCCGGCGCGGTACCTCGACGCCAGCGCCAATGGTGAGCGCGTGTTCTTTATGACGTCCCAGGCGTTGACCGACGATGCGACGCCGGGCACGGCGCAGGTCTACATGTACGACACAGCAACTGCGCCGGACCATCTGACGCTTGTCACGCCAAGCTCTGTAGGTGGTGCGGGAGGTCTTCTGGCAGTGAGCGACGACGGCCATTACGCGTACCTGGAGGCGGGCGGCCGGCTTTTGCTGTGGCACGACGGAACGGTGCACGACATTGGGCAGCCACCGTTCCTCGACTCGGACTCGGACTATATCCTCGCGGATACGAACTGGAGTGAGACTCCGCTCGAGACGCGGGTCACTCCAGACGGCCGCCATCTTCTGATTGCCACGGATCAGCCGCCGAGACTGCCCGGTTACGATCACGGCGTCTGCTTCAGCGGCTTCGGATGTCGAGAGTTGTATCTGTACAGTGCTGATGACGATACGTGGCAATGCGCATCGTGCAATCCGACCGGGGCGAGAGCGACCACCGACGCTTCCGTGAATGGCTTCGGGGCTACGGTCCACGCCGAGTTGGACTTGCCGATCGGCGGGACATTGGGCGTGCCGTACCTCAACCATGCGTTGTCGGACGATGGACGGTATGTGTTCTTCAACAGCGTGGAGGCGTTGGTGCCCCAGGCTGTCAACGGGAAAATGAATGCATACGAGTACGACTCGGTCTCGAGAAGAGTGTCGTTGTTGTCGACGGGTACGAGCGACGGGACCTCGGTCTTCTTGGACGCGAGCGCCGACGGCCGCGATGCCTTCATATCGACTCGTGATCCGCTGGTCGGCTGGGACACGGACGATGCGTATGACGTCTACGATGCGCGGATAGACGGGGGTTTCCCTGAACCGCCTGCTGCGCCTCCGACGTGCTCGGGCGGGACGTGCCAGGGGGCGCTGTCGGCGCCGCCGGCGTTCGCCGCGCCGGTGAGCGCGAGCTTTACCGGCGCGGGGAATGAGCCCGGCAAGTTGAGAGCGCGGGCCAAGAGACTCGTCTGCAGACGAGGTTTCGTGAAGCGGACCGTCAAGGGCAACCAGAAGTGCGTGAAGGTCAGAGCGAGGAGAGCTCGCAAGGCGCGTGGCGCGAGCCACAGGCCGCGATCGGCGATTCGGACGAGGAGCGGTCGATGAGCCCGGCGAGCGACAGGATGCGAAAGGTCATTGCGATGGACAGATTCACACCGGCTCGGGGGTCGAAGTCGTGCCTGCGGCGCCGGCTGAGCCTCCTCACCGCACTGGTGCTTGCAGGGATGCTGATCGTGTACGCGGCTCCCGCGCACGCTGCGCAGGCATGGCGGATCGACGCGTTCTCGGACACGACGATTGCGAGAGGCGGCACGATGCAATACCTCGTGCAGATGTCGAACGTCGGCGACGCTGACATGGACGGCAGCGAGATTGACGTCACCGGGACGCTTCCCCCCGGACTGACCGCCGTCGATGCCAGACTGGTGCTGGACGCCGATCCGTCGGAGTCGAACTTCGTCTCATGCACGGCGGGCGACGGCCTCTCGCCGATCGCGGGGGCGTCGGACTTCAAGTGCGTGGACACGACACCTCTGCAGGCGCCGAGAACCTTTAGCACCTTCTCGTTTCAGTTGCTGTATCTGACTGTGCAAGCAGACCCGAGCGCGAGCGGGACGCTGCTGAGCTCGTTCGCGGTGTCCGGAGGCGGTGCCGCAAGCGCGTCGACGGTCGATCCGGTGCGCGTCAGCGACGCTGTGCCGCCGTTCGGGCTGGCTGCGGCCGACGGTGAGGTCCTCGACGGCTCGGGCGCTGTGGACACGCAGGCCGGCGGTCACCCGGCGTCGGCGACGGTCTCGTTCGACCTCAACACGTTCTTCAACCCGCTCGGACTCGGTGGAACCGGTTGGCCGGTTGGCCCCGTTAAGGACGTGGTGACGGACCTTCCGCCTGGATTCATCGGGTATCCGGCGGCCGCTGATCAGTGCACGGGCGCGGAGTTGGCCGCGGGCAACACGGCGACGCTGTGCCCGCCGACCTCACAGGTCGGGACGGCCATGGTGCACATGAACGACCGGCCGTTGGGACCGCCAATCTATGGCCCGATCCCCGTGTTTAATATGGTGCCCCCGCCGAACGCTCCGGCTCGATTCGGGTTTAACATCGCCGGAACCGTCGTCACGCTCGACGGGGGACTTTCGCTTAGCGGTCAAGCCCCGGGTAGCGATCCCGGAGGCAGTGACAATAATCGAGTCTACCGGATCAGCGTCACTGCGTCAAACCTGAGCGAGGCCGTCCCAATTGCGGGCAGTCAAGTGACCCTGTGGGGCGTGCCGTCGGACCCCTCACATGATTCAGAGCGGGCGTGTCCCGGCACAAATGTCAACATCCCCTCGCGAGGCGGGCCGACCTGCCCGAGCGGCGCTCCGCCGCTGGCGTTCCTGCGCAACCCGACGTCGTGCACGGATCCGGGTGTCGGGTTGACGACGCTGTTGCACGTCGATTCATGGCTCGACCCGGGCAACTTCCAGACGGCCTCCTTCGTGAGCCACGCACTGCCCGGGTATCCGCTGCCGTCCTCCGACTGGGGCGCGCCCGAGGGCACGACGGGTTGCGACAGAGTGCCGTTCGATCCTGCGCTGCAGGGGCAACCCCAGAGCCGAACGCCGAACAGCCCCGCCGGGTTCTCGTTCGACCTCACGCTGCCGCAGTCGCAGGACCCGACCACTGTCAGCGAGTCCGACCTCAGAACCGCGGTCGTGACGCTGCCGGCCGGCGTGCGTGTGAACCCGTCGGCGGCGGACGGGCTGCAGGCCTGCTCGACCGCGGACATCCACCTCGATGACACCCAGGCTCCGACGTGCCCGGATGCGTCGAAGGTGGGGACGGTGACGATCACGACGCCGCTGTTGAGAACCCCGCTGTCGGGTGAGATCTACCTGGCCGCGCCGCATGACAACCCGTTCGACAACTTGCTCTCGATCTACCTTGTGGCGCATGGGTCGGGTGTGGTGATCAAGCTGGCGGGCAGAGTCGATCTGGATCCGGTCACGGGTCAGATCACGGCTACGTTTGACAACAATCCGCAGACGCCGTTCAGCGACGTGAATCTGTCGTTTGACGGTGGGCCGCGGGCGCAGTTGGTGACGCCGAGCCAGTGCGGCGATTTCAGAACGCATGCGGTCTTCACCGGGTGGAACGGCAGAGTCGTGGAAACGGACACCCAACCGTTCACGATCAGCGGTGACGGGAACGGGGCTGCGTGCCCGGGCCCGACGTTCGCGCCGACCTTGAGCGCGGGCACGGCCAGCAACAGCGCCGGCTCCAGCTCGTCGCTGCAGCTGCGCTTCACGCGCAGCGACCTCGACCAGGAGATCGCGGGGTTGACGATCAACCTGCCGGAGGGCCTGACGGGCAAGATCGCCGATGTGGTGCTGTGCAGCGACACGGACGCGGCGCAGGGCACCTGTCCGGACGGGACGAAGATCGGTGATGTGACCGCCGGCGCTGGTGCGGGCACCAACCCGTTCTTCATCACGAACGGGCGCGCGTACCTGACCGGTCCGTACAAGGGTGCGCCGTTCGGAGTGGCGATCGTGGTGCCGGCGGTGGCCGGGCCGTTCAACCTCGGCAACGTGGTTGTGCGCTCGGCGCTGTTCGTGGATAAGCACGACGCGTCGGTGAGAGTCGTCGTGGATCCGTTGCCGACGATTCTGCAGGGGATCCCGTTGCAGGTGCGTGACGTGCGTGTGAACGTCGACAAGCCCGGGTTCTTCCTGAACCCGACGAGCTGTGCGGTGAAGACCGTCAGCAGCACGCTCACGTCGACGGGCGGGCTGAGCGCGAACGTCTCGGACCGCTTCCAGGCGGCCGACTGCGCCAGTCTCGGCTTCGCGCCGAGAATGGTGCTCGCGGTCGGCGGCAGGGGGCATCTGCACGCGGGTGCCTCGACGCCGCTGTCGACGAGAATCACGATGCCGAGAGGCGACGCGAACCTGAGATTCGTGCGGGTCACGCTGCCGTCGACGATCAACGCGCGGTTGACGGTCATCAACGATGCCTGTACGCGGGCGGAGTTCGAGACCGACATCGCGAAGTGCGGGCATGCGCAGGCGGGCACGGCGGTGGCGGTCACGCCGCTGCTGCGGGATCCGCTGCGCGGCAAGGTGTACTTCGTCAAGAACGGGCATCCGATCCCGGATCTGTTCATCGCGCTGCGCGGCCAGGTCGCGTTCGACCTGATCGGGCGGGTGACGATTCCGGGCGGCAAGAAGCTCGCGACGACGTTCTCGACCGCGCCTGACGTGCCGATCAGATCGTTCACGCTGCGTCTCTTCGGCGACAGCAAGAACGGGTCGGTGGGTGCGGCGAAGAACCTCTGCGCCGCCTCCAGCAAGACCGCCACGGCTGCGCTGGACTTCATCGGCCAGAACGGCAAGGTGAGCCAGCTCGACCAGCGCCTCGTGATCCACGGCTGCCCGAAGCCGAAGGCGAGAAAGGCGACGAAGCGACGCTGACGCAGCCGGGGGCCCGCCCGGGGACGGCGGGGGTGGGATGCCGTGCACGGCATCCCACCCCCTGCGCGGGCACACAGCCAAGCCGCGGCGCATGCCTGGGGGACCGGCGCGCGCGGGATGGGGAGGCGGGCCGGGGCTCCGCAGGGGCTCCGGCCCGCTCCTTTGCGTACTAGCATCGCCGCCCATGTCCCCGCCGGCCACGCCGCTCGAGCGCCTGCAGGCGCAGGCCGGACGCACCTTCCCCGCGCTTGCGGCCGCGCGCGAGCGGACCGCGCGGCGGCTTGCGGAGCGGGCCGCGCTGCTCGACGGGATCGCGCTCGAGGCCGACGCGGCCGTCGTGCTGATGGGCTCGTGGGGGCGCCATGAGCTGACCGGCGGCTCCGACGACGACTACCTCGTGCTCGTGCGCGGCTTCGCGCCGCCGAGCGGGTGGGGCGCCGAGCAGGAGACCGCGGCGCGGATCGCCGACCGCTTCGCGCGCGACCCGGGCGGCTTCAGCGCGCCCGGCCGCCAGGGCGTCTTCGCCGAGGTCGTCTACTCCGCCGACCTGCTGCGCGTCGGGCTCGACGACGACACGAACACGAACCTCACCCGCCGGATGCTGCTCGTGCTCGAGTCGGTCGCCGCCTGCCACCCGGACGTGCTTGCCGGCGTGCGGCGCGACGTGATCCTCGACTACCTCAGCGACGCGCTGCGCGACCGCCGGCCGCCGCGCTTCCTGCTCAACGACCTCGTGCGCTACTGGCGCACGATCGGCGTCGACTTCGTCGCCAAGGACCGCCATCGCGGCGGCGCCGGCTGGGGTCTGCGCAACGCGAAGCTGCGCACCTCGCGCAAGCTGCTGTTCGCGAGCGGGCTGCTGCCGGTGCTGCGCTGCCACGAACTGGCGGCCGAGGCGATCGCGCCGTTCCTCGCCGAGCAGTTCGCGCTGCCGCCGACCGACCGCGTCGCCGACGCGTTCCTGCGCTACGGGGCGGTGGAGGCGGGCGCTGAGGCGCTCGTCGCCTACGACCGCTTCCTCGCGCTGCTCGACGACGAGGCGGTCCGCGCCGATCTGAGCGCGCTCGACTCGCGTGCCGCCGCCGCCGGCTCGCCGCGCTGGCGCGAGGTCGCCGAGCTCGGCGCGAACATCGAGCAGTGCCTGCTCGCCCTGCTGTTCGAGACCGAACTGGGGCCGGTCACGCAGCGCTACGCGGTGCTGTGAGCGGCGCCGGCAGCGCCGCCGGCATCACCGCGATCCCGTCGGCGAAGGTGGCACGCGGCCATTTCGGGGCTGTCTACGCTACAGATTCGGACACTCATGAACTACAGATGCCGGCGTAGACGGCGCCCTCAGGCCGCCGGCGCCTCGAGCACCCACGGCACGCCGGCGCAGCGCGCGAGCACCGGCAGGAACGCCTCGGCGTCGGCCGGGCGCAGCGGGACGTGCTCGCCGTCGGGCTCGATCGAGGAGACGTGGACCTCGGCGAGGCGGCTGGCGAACGCGTCGAGCAGCGCATGGGCGAGGCCCATGCTCGGGTCGTGCAGCTGGGCGTGCGCGACGTCGAAGCAGAAGCGCGCCTGCGGGAGCGCGTCGAAGTAGCGCCCCAGCTCCGCGACGGTGCGCGCGTCCGGCTTGCGCGTGTCCATGTTCTCCAGCCGCAGGCGCGGGCCGAGGTCGGCGAACGCGGCCGGGTCGCCGAGCGTCTCCGGGTGCACGACGATCCCGTCGACCTGCGCGGGGATCGTCGCGAGCGCCGTCGCGAGCGCCGCCGGCGTGCCCTCCCAGCCCTTCGAGGGCGCGTGCACCGAGACGTGGCCGAACGGCAGCTCTCCCGCCTCCGCGAGGAAGCGCAGCAGGCCCGGCAGCTCGCGCGCGGAGAGCGCCGAGAACTCGACGACGTCGAGCGAGCAGCTCTCGGCCGCCGCGAGGAGCCGCGGCCAGTCCCCGCGCGCGCCGACCATGTAGCCGGTCGACGGGCCGACGAGGCCGCCGTTCAGCGCCAGCAGCTCGCCGGCGGCGGTCATCGCGGGGATCGCTTCGACGGTGACGGACACGCGAGCAACCGTACCCGCTGCGCGAGACGGAACCGTCAGGTTCGGCGTGCGGCCCGCGCGGCGCGCCGCCAGCAGGCGGCGCGCTCCGGACGCGCGCCGCCCCGGTCTCACCCCGCCAGCGTCATATTAGGGTGATCGTTATGCCCGTCGTCGTTTCTAGTAGCGTCACCGCGGCGGACGGCCTCGAGAATCTCGCCAGTGACGCGCACCTTTCACTTTCCATCGCCTGGCGCCTCAGTAAGTGTCCGGTGCCGGGCTGGAGGCTTGTCACCAAGCCGTTGGCTTCGATGTTGAAGACCCACGGTCTCGATTCTGTCGCCCTGCCGTACTGTTCTAGGCAGCCCAACGGATAGCTCACCTGCATGATGATGCCGGTGATGTTGACGTTGACCGCGGACAGCCTGGGTAGCGTGCCGCTGAACGTCTGGTACGTTATGGCCCAGGGGAGGGACGTTTCCGGCCTGGCCCTTAGGAACGTTTCGGTGCCGTTGAAGATGAAGTATTCCTTGCCCCCGACTTCGCAGGGGTGGGCGACTATGGCTCTCGTGATGTCGCCGATCTCGGCTTCCCTCACCTTCGCGAACGTGGCGGAGTGAAACGACCCTTCCATCGTGACGCGGCACCTGATCGGTTCGAGTGGGGGGATCTGCATTTCCTTGGATTCGAAGACGAGTTCAGGGAAGACGGCTCTTATGCTCCTGTTGCTGACCGAGAGGTGATTGGCCGAGGCGGCCGTCACCAGGCCGGCGAGCAGCAGCCCCGCGCCGAGCCCGGCGAGGGCGAGCCTGATTAACATGCGCATGGCGGTATCGCCTTTCGCTTGACGGTTGGGGCGAGCGGCCCGGATCGCCCGAACGACCCTCCCCCGGGTATCGCGATGGCGCCACGTCGCGATCGACGCGTCGGCAACCAGCTTAACGGTCAGTAAAACTGTGTCAAGCGTCCGGCGGCGACTCGCCGCCCGCGCCGTCGCCCCGCGGCACGATCACCACCGGGCACGGCGCGTCGCGCAGCAGGTGCGTCGAGATCGAGCCGACCAGCACGCGCCGGAACGGGCCCTGCGCGCGCGAGCCGGTGAACAGCAGGTCGTCGGACTTCGCGTCCTCCAGCAGCGAGCCGACGATGTCGCCGTCGAGCACCGCGCCCTCGACCGCGAGCCCCTCGCCGCCGACGAGCGTCGCGATCGCGTCGTCGAGCCGCTCGCGCGCCGTCCCGCGCGCGATCTCGCCCAGCTCCTCGTAGGCCGCCACGTCGAGCGGCGGCGGCGGGTACACCCCGGCCGCCGCGCTGTTGACCGCCGTCACGAGCCGCAGCCGCGCGCCCGCGCGGCGGGCGTAGTCGGCCGCGAGCGGCAGCGCGTGCTGCGCCTCCGATGAGCCGTCGAACGCGAGCGCGACCTGCCGCACGCTGCGCGCGTGCGCGTGGCGGAAGCCGTCGGGCGCGACCGCGACCGCGCACGGCGCGTGGTCGAGCACCGCCTCCGGCGTCGAGCCCGTCAGCAGCCGCAGCGCGCGCCCGTGGTGGGTGGCGCCGACGACGATCGCCTCCGCGCCCAGCTCGTGCGCCAGGTCGTGCAGCACGTGCCTGGGCGAGGCGCCCGCGACCGCGCGCAGCTGCGCGCGCGCCGCCGGCGCGCCCGGCTCGTCGCCCAGCCAGCCGCGCGCCCGCTCGAGTCTCGCCTGCGCGTCGGCGCGGATCCCCTCCGCCACCTCGATGCCCGCCGCGCTCTCGCCGAGCGGGTCGTCGGGGTAGGCGCACGCGACGACCAGCTCCGCGCCGGCGATCTCCGCCAGCAGGCACCCGAGTGCGAGCGCGTCGTCGCCGTGGTCGCTGCCGTCGTAGCCGACGAGGATCGTGCGGGTCATGCGGTGCGGCCTCCCGGGGGCGGGGCTGAGCGGACGCGCACACGATACGCGCGCACGCGCGGGAGGCGCGCCGCGGCAAGCTCCTCCCATTGGTGCACAACTTTTGCGGCAATCCTCCGTGCAACCCTCATGCGATCGCCCGGATCTGACGATCACACGAATACCGTCGTGACTCCGCCCGGCCTGACCGGGGAACCCTCCTTGCGCGCGCTCGTCGTCCACCGAGATCCCGAAGCTGCCTCCGCGCTCGTCGACGTGCTCGGCACGACGAACGGCAGGGCGGACGCCGTCGCCGCCGCCGCGCTGCTCGACCCCGACGCGCTCGACGGCGCGCTCGCGCGCGGCGAGGCCGAGGCGGTCGTGTGCGCGCTGGCGCCCTCCGACGCCGCGCTGGAGGCCGTCCGCCGCGCCTGCGAGGCCGCCGGCGTCGCGCTCGTGCTGACCGACCCCGCCGCCGGCCCCGCCGCGCACAGCCACGCCGCGCACGAGCCCGACCCGAGCCGCCTGCGCACCGCCGTGCTGCGCGAGCGCGCGTGGGCGCAGGACCGCGCCGCCGCCGCGACCGCGCAGCGGCTGCTCTCCGCCCAGCAGACGATCGCCGACCACCTCGCCGCCGACCTGCCGCCCGAGGGCCTGCTCGCCGAGGCGCTCGGCGTGCTCGCCGCGCTGTTCGGCGCCGCCGGCGGGGTCGCCTGGGAGCTGCCGGTCGATCGCGGCGAGCTGGTCCCGCGCGCCGCGCACGGCGACGCCGAGCTTCCGGCGGTCGTCCCCGACCCCGACGAGCACCTCGCCGGTCGCGCCGCGCTCGCGCGCGAGACGGTCGCCGAAGGCCCCGCCGTCGCCGTCCCGCTCGTCGCCGGCGGCGCCTGCGAGGGCGTGCTCGAGCTGCGGCTCGCGCCCGGCGCGCGCCCCGACCCGCGCTTGCTGGCCGACGTCGCCGCGCTCGCCAGCCAGGTCGCGCTCTACCTGCGCTACCGCCGCGGCGCCGCGATGCTCGACCTGCACGAGCGCGCGCTCGCCGCCACCAACAACGGCATCGTGATCGCCGACCACGACCCGGACAGCGGCGAGTGGCCCGTCTCCTACGTCAACGAGGCGTTCGAGCTGCTGACCGGCTACCGCGCCGAGGAGGTCGTCGGCCGCTCGCTCTCGCTGCTGCAGGGCGAGGAGACCGACCCCGAGCCGGTCGCCGACATGGCCGCCGCGCTGCGCGCCGGCGACGAGTGCTGGGTCACGCTGCGCAACTACCGCCGCGACGGCTCGGACTTCTGGAACGAGGTCTTCCTCACGCCCGTCCACGACGAGGACGGGCTCGCGCGGCGCTACATCGGCGTGCTGCACGACGTCACCGCGCGCGTGACCTCCGCCGTCGAGCTGGAGGAGGCCGAGGCCCGCTACCGCACGCTGATCGAGACGATCCCCGCCGTCACCTACGTCGCCGACTGGGACGAGCTCGGCTCCTTCCGCTACGTCTCGCCGCAGATCGAGGAGCTGCTCGGCTTCCCCTCCGAGCGCTGGCTGGGCGACACCGGCATCTGGGAGGAGCACATCCATCCCGACGATCGCGACCGCGTGCTCGCCGAGACCCGCTACGCCTACCGCCAGGAGAAGGCGTTCGACTGCGAGTACCGCATGATCGCCGCCGACGGGCGCGTCGTGTGGGTGTGGGAGCGCGACACCGTGATCCGCGACGAGCACGGCAGACCGCACATCACGCAGGGGATCATCACCGACGTCACCGCCACGCGCATCGCGGAGGCCGCCTTGGCCGAGAGCGAGGAGCGCAACCGCGGGGTCGTGCACGCGCTCGAGGAGGGCCTGCTGATCTACGGCGCCGACGGGCGCGTGCTGTCCTGCAACGCGGCCGCGACGCGGATCCTCGGGCTCGCCGAGGAGGACCTGCTCTACCGCACCGCCGAGGAGTGGCCGCTGCAGATCGTGCAGGAGGACGGCGCCGCGCTGCCGGCCGGCGGCATGCCCTCCCAGCGCGCCCTGCGCGACCGCATCGCGCAGCGCGACGTCGTGCTGCGGATCGTGCGCCCCGACGGCAGCGAGGTGTGGACGTCGGTCTCCTCGCACCCGCTCGTGCGCGAGGGCGAGTCGCGCCCCTACGGCGCCGTGACCGCCTTCAGCGACATCACCGAGCGCCGCCGCGCGCAGGAGCAGATCGCGTTCCTCGCCTACCACGACCCGCTGACGAAGCTGCCCAACCGGGCGCTGCTGGACGAGCACCTCGCGCTGGGCCTGGCGCGAGCGCGCCGCTCCGGTCACGCGGTCGCGCTGCTCTACGTCGACCTCGACGACTTCAAGGCCGTCAACGACTCGCTCGGCCACGCCGCCGGCGACGAGCTGCTGCGGCGGATCGCGGTGCGCCTGCGCGGCGTCGTGCGCTCGACCGACCTGCTCGCGCGCCAGGGCGGCGACGAGTTCCTGATCCTGCTCACGGACCTGGAGAGCGACCCGCGGCTCTCCGCCGAAGCGGTCGCCAAGCAGGTCGAGGCCGCGCTGCTTGAGCCGTTCTCGATCGCCGACGCCGAGTTCGAGATCGGCTCCTCGATCGGCATCTCGATCTACCCGCACGACGCCTCCGACGCCGACACGCTGCTGCGCCACGCCGACGCGGCGATGTACGAGGTCAAGCAGGCCGGGCGCGGCGGGATCGCGAGCTACGGCGGCGACTCGCGCCACACGCTCGCGCGGCTCTCGCTGACCTCGAAGCTGCGGCGCGCGCTGCAGCGCGACGACTTCGTCGTCCACTACCAGCCGCTGGTCGTGCCGGCGACCGGGGACCTCGTGGCGTTCGAGGCGCTGGTGCGCTGGCAGGACGCCGAGCGCGGGATCGTCGGCCCGAACGAGTTCATTCCGCTGGCGGAGGACGCCGGCCTGATCGAGGCGATCGGCGGCTGGGTCCTGCACGCGGTCTGCGCGCAGCTGCGCGAGTGGCGCGAGGCCGGGCTCGACGCGCACGTGCACGTCAACGTCTCGCCGCGCCAGCTGCGCCGCCCGGACTTCCCGACGACGGTGCGCGACGCGCTGAGCGCCGAGGGGCTCGCGCCGTCCTCGCTGACGCTGGAGATCACCGAGTCGGCGGCGATGCTCGACGCCGAGCGCGCGAACCCGGTCGTGCGCGCGCTGCACCAGATGGGCGTGCGGCTGGCGATCGACGACTTCGGCTCCGGGCACTCCTCCCTGTCGCGCCTGCGCGACGTGCCGGTCGAGGTGCTGAAGATCGACCAGTCGTTCCTGCGCGGCATCCCCGACGACCCGCAGGCCGCGGCGATGACGAGAGCGATCATCGAGCTCGGCGCCGCGCTCGGGATGCTGACCGTCGCCGAGGGCGTCACGAGCGAGGCGCAGCGGCGCTTCCTCGTCGAGCAGGGCTGCCCGCTCGCGCAGGGCTTCCACTTCGCGCGGCCGCTGGAGGCGGCCGACGCGACGGAGCGGCTGCGGGCGCTGCCGGTCGCGCGGCGGTAGCGGCTCGCGAGGCGGCCGCGGGGCCGCATCCATACGCAACTCATACGCGGCTCTCGGGCTGCGCTCAGCGTCGCGGCGCACGATGGTCGGCGTCCCCGCCCAGCGAGCCAGGAGGTTCGATTCGCGTGAACAGCAACTGGATCAAGGCCGTCGTCGTGACCGGCGCGCTCGCCGTCGGCGGCGCGATCGCCGGCATCGCCGGCGCTGCCGCCGCGCCGAGCGGCACGACCGCGACGACGCAGACCCAGACCCAACCGCAGACGACCCAGACGCAGCCGGCACCGGCGCATCCTCGCGCCGGCCATCCGTGCCCGCACATGGGCTCGGGCTCGGGCAGCTCGGGCTCCGGCGGCTCCGGATCGGGCAACTCCGGCTCCGCCTACCAGGACCCCGGACCGGGCTCGACGGGCTCGGTCTAGTACCCAGACCCGATCTCGCGAAGATCGATCGTCCACGGCGCTTGACAGTGCCGTGGGCGTCTGGTTGGGTCCTGGCCGATGAGCCGGGAAGAGGCGAACCGGATCGTTCGGGCGGTCGAGCGCGCACGGCGCTCCCGCCGGGTCGCGCTGAAGGTCGCGCTGCCGACGGCGGCGGCGCTCGGCGCCGGCGCAGCGATCGCGATCGGCGCGATCCCGGGCGGCGACGGGACGATCACGGGCTGCTACGTGACGAACACCGACGTCATCAACGCCTACAACGCGGCGCCGGGCGAGCTGCGGGTCATCGATCCGAGCAAGCCGGCGACGCAGCCCAGCGGAGCCCCGAATCCTGACGCCGTCTGCCTCAACGGCGAGGCGACGATCACCTGGAACCAGCGCGGGCCGCAGGGGCCGGCCGGCGCGCAGGGCCCAGTCGGCCTGCAGGGCCCGGCCGGCAGAGACCTCGTCGGCCAGACGTCGTTCAGCTTCGGCGGCGGCGGCTCGACGTTCCTCAAGCTCGACGGCGTCAAGGGCGAGGCGACCGACAAGGTCCACAAGGACGACATCGCGATCAGCTCGTTCTCGATCGGCGTGACCTCGCAGCACAGCTCCGGCGGCGGGGGCGGCGCCGGCAAGGTGTCGTTCTCCAGCTTCACGATCACGAAGCGGATCGACAAGGCATCCCCGCTGCTGTTCAGAGCCGCCGCGACCGGGCAGCACTACAAGGAGGCGACGGTCTTCTTCGCGAAGGCGAAGAGAGGCAAGGTCGCCGACTACCTCGAGTACAAGATGACGAACGTCCTGATCTCGAGCTTCCAGGACGGCTCGTCGGCGAGCGGCAAGCCGAGCGAGCAGATCAGCTTCAACTTCGCCAAGATCGAGGAGGTCTTCCTCGGATCGAACGGCAAGCCGACCCAGTCGGTCGCGATCAACATCGGGCAGAACAAGCTGTCTTGACCGACCGGCCGGCGCCCGCGCCCGCGGCCCCGGGCAGCGCCTACGAGCAGCTCTCCTACCCGGGCTACGCCTACGCGACGACGCACCCCGCGCGGCTGGAGGTCGTCGGCCGGCTGCTCGGGCTCGACCCGGCGCCGGCCGCGGGCTGCCGCGTGCTGGAGCTGGGCTGCGGCGACGGCGGCAACGCGCTCTCGCTCGCGCAGACGCTGCCGGGCGCCTCGGTGGTGGCCGTCGACGCCGCGGGCGCGGCGGTCGCGCGCGGCACCGCGCTGGCGCGCGCGGCGGGGCTGGAGAACGTCGAGCTGCGCGTCGGCGACTTCGAGTCGCTCGACGCCGGCTCGCTCGGCGAGGTCGACTACGTGGTCGCGCACGGCGTCTACTCGTGGATCCCGCCGGCCGCGCGCGTCGCGCTGCTCGCGTGCGTGCGGCGCGTGCTCGCACCGCATGGGATCGCGTTCGTCAGCTACAACGCCTACCCCGGCTCCTACCTGCGCGACATGGCGCGCGACATGCTGCGCTGGCACCTGCGCGACGTCGAGGACCCGGCGGCGCGGCTCGCCGGCGCGCACGAGCTGATGGCGACGATCGTCGCGATCGAGGAGCCGACGCCCTATGCGCGCGTGCTGCGCGAGCACATGGAGCGGATGCTGCGCGCGAGCGACGCGCTGCTGTTCCACGACGACCTCGCGGAGGTCAGCACGCCGTTCTACGTGCACGAGGTCGCCGAGCACGCGGCGGCGCACGGGCTGCGCTTCCTGGCGGAGGCGGAGCTGGCGGAGAGCATCATGCGCGAGGTGCCGGAGAGCGCCGAGCGGCTGATGGCCGGCGCGGCCGACGACGCGATCGCGCGCGAGCAGTACCTCGACTTCTTCAAGAACCGCATGTTCCGCCAGACGCTGCTGTGCCGCGGCGAGGCGCCGGCGCAGCGCGCGCTCGACGACCGCGTGCTCGAGCGGCTGTGGCTCTCCACGGCGGCGCGCGCGGTGCCCGCCGGCGCCGGCGCGCGGGCGCGCGACGGCGGCGGCGAGGAGACGTTCGCCACGCAGGACGGCTACACGATGACGACGTCCGAGCCGCTCGTGCGCGCGGCGATGCACGCGCTCGGCGCGGCGTGGCCGGCGGCGCTGCCGTTCGCCGAGGTCGCGGCCGCCGCGCGCGCGGCCCTCGGCGCCGGCGTCGCGGCCGAGCTGGTCGACGTGCGGCTGCGCGACGTGATGCTGCAGGCGCACCTCGCGCGCGTCGTCGGCCTGGCCGGCGCGCCGCCGCCGGTCGCGCCCGGCGCGGCGGTCGCCGAGCGCCCCCGCGCGAGCGCGCTCGCCCGCGCGCAGCACGCCGCCGGCGCCGAGGTGCTCAGCTCGCTGCTGCACGCCAACGTCAAGCTCGAGGAGCCGCTCGAGCTCGCGCTGCTGCCGCTGCTCGACGGGACGCGCGACCGCGCTGCGCTGCGCGCCGCCGCCGGGGAGCCAGGGCAGGACGGCCTCGACGTCGCGCTCGGCCGCCTCGCCGCCCTCGGCCTGCTGCACGCGTGAGCGCCGCGCGGCGCTACCGCGCGCTGCGCAGCAGGCGCACCGCGCGTTCGACGTGAAGCTCGGACAGGCGCACCGCAAGCTCGAAGTTACGCCGCGCGGTGCGCTCCAGCGCGAGTCGATCCGCTGCGCGCAGCTCCGCGATGCGCCGGGCGCGCTCCGCTCTGCTCATCTGCTCCTTCATCGAGTCAGAGCTTATCGTAATCATCGTCAAGATTCTCCTGTTCGATTAGATCGCTGGCCTCGTCGAACCGTGCGCGAACGGCATCGAGTTGCTCGTAACTGTCGCGCGCAGCGCTTTGCCACATGTGAACTTGGTCCTCCAGGTTCGCGACGACCGCCTCGGAGACCTCGAACGGTCCGGCGCGCTTGAGCCAGTCGCCGTTCCTGGCCCGCGCGACGGCGGAGGCGACGACGAAGGCGCCGCCCACGGCGAGCACGAACGCGAGCGATACGAGCAGGAGCCGGGCCGCCCAGATGACCGGGCGGCTGTCGAAGACGACGTCGACGACCTGCGGGTTGCGCGGCGTGGGCAGCTGGCGCGGGAACAGCGCGGCGCACAGCGCGACCGCGACGAGCACCGCGCTCAGGCACAGCGCTGCGACGGTGGCGCGCGATGCGGCGGGTGGGGGGTCGGTGTCGTGGCTCATCGTGCGGATGAGCCTAGTACTGAAGCCCTCAGTTATCAACAATCACATATGTGGTCCAGTTAATCATGTGATGTTGCACATGCGCAGGCTGCACAACGCCGCATATGTGGTGGAGAGGCGTGGCGCTCAGCGCCGCCGCAGCGCCGCGTCCGCGATCGCCGGCGGCGTGTAGCCGGCGTCGGCGGCGCTGACGTTCGTCCCCGGCGGGACGATCGCGTCGATGCAGTCGAGCGTCTCGACGCTGAGCGTCAGCTGCTCGGCGCCGAGCTGGCTCTCGAGCTGCTCCATGGTGCGCGGACCGACGATCGGCGCCGTCACCGCCGGGTGCGCGAGCACGAACGCGATCGCGAGCCGGATCAGCGTCACGCCCAGCTCCTCGGCGAGTCGCGCGAGCTGCTCGACCGCCTCCAGCTTGCGCTGGTTCTGCGGGCGCGAGAGGTCGTAGTCCGCGGGGACCAGCTCCGCGCGCGCCGAGCCCGGCGCCTCGCGCCCCGCCCGCCAGCGGCCGCTCAGCCAGCCGGCCGCGAGCGGGCTCCACGGGAGCACGCCCATGCCGTGGCGCTGGCAGGTCGGCAGCACGTCGCGCTCGATCCCGCGCACGAGCAGCGAGTAGGGCGGCTGCTCGGTCATGAAGCGGCCCAGGCGGCGCCGCTCCGACGCCCACTGCGCCTCGACGATCTCCTCCGCCGGGAACGTCGAGCAGCCGAACGCCCGGATCTTTCCGGCGCGCTGCAGGTCGGTCAGCGCCGCGAGCGTCTCCTCGACGTCGGTGTCCGGATCGGGGCGATGGATCTGGTAGAGGTCGATCCAGTCCGTTCTCAGGCGCCGCAGGCTGCTGTCCAGCTCGCGCACGATCCAGCGGCGCGAGTTGCCGCGCTCGTTCGGGTCCTTGCCCATCGACCCGTGGACCTTCGTCGCGAGGATCACCCGCTCGCGCCGGCCGCCCGCGAGCGCCTTGCCGACGATCTCCTCCGACTCGCCGCGCGAGTAGACGTCGGCCGTGTCGAGGAAGTTGATCCCCGCGTCGAGCGCGCGGTGGACGATGCGGATCGAGTCGTCGTGGTCCGTGTTGCCCCAGGCGCCGAACATCATCGTGCCGAGGCACAGCGGGCTCACCTGCATGCCGGTGCGGCCGAGCGGACGGTGATCCATGGCCGCCAGCCTACCCGCGCGGCGGCGGGCGAAGCCGGACGCCGCGCGGGACGGCGGCCTACCCCGGCAGCGGCTCCTGCTCGCGCGGGCCGGCGGAGTACTGCTCGGCCGGCTCGAGGAACTGGCGCATCTGCTCGCGCAGCTCCGGCGTGTCCTCGTGCCCGTGCACCGAGGCTGCGTGCTCCGCGGCGGCGCGGATCACCTCGTCCTCCTCGCCGATGATCACGAGCGAGCAGTTCGACTCGCTCGGGAAGCGGCGGCAGTCGGCCATCATGCGGGCCATCGTGTGCTCCTCTCGTCGGGGACCTGCGCCGATCGTCTCTCGCGCGGCGGCGCGCGTCAACCGCGCGCATGCGCCACGCAGGCTCGGCGCGACCGCCGTCACCGACTCTTCACGCCTCGTTCCCCGCTCGGCAACGAGATCGCGCACGGGCGCGCGTAGCGTCGCCGCCGCCAACACCCGATCGAAGGGACATCGAACGATGAAGGCAGTCTTCGCGCGCCGCCCGCTGCGGCTCGTGCTCGCGGCGGCGGTGGCGCTGGTCGCGCTCGCCGGCGCGGCGCTCGCAGCCGGCGGCGTCTTCTCCGCCGGCGACAACCCCTGGCCCTACGCGCCGACGGGCCCGAGCCCCGTGCTCGCCGTGATCGGCGACATCGCCTGTCAGCCGGGCCCGCCGCTCGAGTCCGAGAAGCAGAAGGACGTCTGCGACAAGACCGGCAGAGGCGACACCACGCGCATGCAGGCGCAGACCGCGACCGCGGACCAGATCGAGGCGATGCACCCGGCGCTGGTCGCGCTGCTCGGCGACGAGCAGTACGAGGTCGGCCGCTACGAGGACTTCATGGGCTCGTTCGACCAGACCTACGGCGCCTTCAAGTTCCTCCAGCGCCCCGCGCCGGGCAACCACGAGTTCTACTCGGCGCACGGCGAGACGGGCGTCCACGGCGACGGCTACTTCGACTACTACAACGGCTTCCAGCACAACCCGTCCGACGGCAGCGTCGTCACCGACACGTTCACCGAGGACGCGCCCGGCACGGGCACGTTCACGCAGCCGCGCCCGCGCCAGGACGGCCAGGGCGGCCACGTCGGCGCCGACGGCGACGGCTGGTACTCCTACGACCTCGGCAGCTGGCACGTCATCTCGCTCAACGTCGAGTGCGCCGTGCAGCCGGGCGGCTGCGACCCCGACGGCGCCTGGTTCGCGGGCGAGACGAGCTGGCTCGCGCACGACCTCGCGCTCGACCACGCGCAGTGCACGATCGCCTACTGGCACCAGCCGACGTTCTCGGTCGCCGGCGCGACCGCCGACCCCGAGGGGATCGCGGCGGACGCCTGGTGGAGACTGCTCTACAAGCATGGGGCGGATCTCGTGCTCAACGGGCACGACCACACGTACGCGCGCTACGCGCCGATGGACCCGAACGGCAGAGCGGATCCGCGGCACGGCATCCGCGAGTTCATCGTCGGCACCGGCGGCGAGTCGCTCGACCAGCCGATCGCGAACGCGAACACGCCGAACCTGCAGGCGGCGACGGGCGACTACTACGGCGCGATGGCGCTGACGCTCGGCCGCGACGGCTACAGCTGGGACTACGAGTCGGCGATGAAGGATCCGGGCGCCGACCCGAGCCTGCCGGCGTCGTACAGCGACGCCGGCAGCGCGCGCTGCCACGGCCCGGCAGGCGAGGACCGCTGAGGCAGGGCCCGCCAGGCGCGGGCGGGGCGAGCACGGACGCTCGTCCCGCCCCTCGCCGGCGAATGCGCGGGACGGCTTGACCGGTCGGCGCCGGCTCAGCTAGGGTCGCCGCACGGGCATCTCTCCATAAAGGAGTCGAACGTGTGGGGCCGCAGGCGCGCCGCGACGGGAGCGGGCGCCGCAACCGGGACCGAGGCGATCGTCGCCGAGATCTCCGCGCAGGAGGTCGGCGGCCAGATCGCCGTCGGCTCGCACAACGTGCAGGTGCACGCCGAGCACGGCGCGATCGTCACGGTCGCCGCGCCGGAGCGCGCGCCAGTCGTGCGCGCGCGGGCGGCGCCCGTCGCGCTGCTGCCGCGCGACGCGCCCGACCTGCTGGGCCGCGAGCCCGAGACGGCCGCCGCGCTCGACGCGCTCGCCGCCGGCGAGACGGTCGCGCTCGCCGCGCCCGCCGGGATGGGCAAGACGAGCCTGCTGCGCCGCCTCGCGCACGCCGGCGAGGGCGTGCTGGCGCACGGCGTCGTCTTCACGCGCGCCGCCGGGCAGCCGCTCGCGGACGTCGAGCGCTTCGTCTTCGACGCGCTCTACGAGGCCGACGGGCCGTACGTGCCGACGCCCGCCGAGCTGCGCCTGCGGCTCGCCGACCGCCGCGCGCTCGTCGTGCTCGACGACGTCGCGCCCGTGCGCGAGGACCTCTGCGAGCTGCTCGACGCCGCGCCCGCCTGCCGCTTCCTGCTCGCGTGCGAGCGCCGCTGTCTGCCGGGCGAGGGGCGCGAGCTGGAGCTGGGCGGGTTGGCGGCGGAGGACGCGCTTGCGCTGCTCGAGCGCGAGCTGGGCCGGCCGCTGCGCGAGGACGAGCGCCCGCGCGCGGTCGTGCTGTGCGAGCGGCTCGGCGGCCGGCCGCTGAGCGTCGTGCAGGCGGCCGCGCTCGCGCGCGCGGGCGCGCTGCCGCTCGCCGGCGGCGCGAGCGAGCTGGAGCGCACGCTGCGCGACGGCTTCGACGACGAGGAGCGGCGCGTGCTGGCCGCGCTCGAGCTGCTCGCGCCGGCGGCCGTGCACGTCGACGACGTCGCGGCGATCGCCGGCATCCCGGACGCGGCCGCCGTGCTCGAGCGGCTGCGCGCGGCGGGAGCGGCGCAGGCGCACAGCCCGCGCTGGTCGGTGACGCTCACGGTCAAGCTCGGCGGCGGCGACTCCGACCCCGACCCAGAGCTTGCACAGCGCGCCTGCGAGCGGCTCGCCGAGGGCGCCGACGAGCGCCCGCGCGAGGACGTGCCGGTGCTGCTCGCCGCGCTGGGCGCCGGCACTGCGGCGCGCTGCTGGGACGCCGTGCTCGCGCTCGTGCGCGCGGCCGACGCGCTGCTCGTGCGCAGCGGCCGCTGGGGTGCGTGGGCGCTCGCGCTCGAGCAGGCGCGGCGCGCCGCCGAGGCGACAGACGACCGCATCGCCGAGGCGTGGGCGCTGCACCAGCTCGGCACGCGCGCCGGCCTGCTCGGCGAGGAGGGCGGCAACGCGCAGCTCGAGCGCGCGCTGGCGCTGCGGCGCGAGCTGGGCGACCAGGCCGGCGCGGCGCTGAGCGCGCACAACCTCGGGCTGCTGTTCGGCGGCGGGCCGCCCCCGCCACCGCCCAGGCCAGACGACGGCAACGGCACCGGCCCGTCGTCCGGTTCCTCGCCGCTGCGCTGGCTGGCGGCCGGCGGCGGCGGGCTCGTGCTCGGCGTGGCGGCGGCGTTCGCGCTGGCTGCGACCGGCGCGTCCGGCACCGGGTCGACGGTCCTCACGCGCACGGTCACGACGCCGGCGGTCACGCGGACGGTGACGCAGACGCACACGGTCGCCACGCAGACGGTGACGGCGCCGCCCAAGACGCAGACCGTCACGACGCCGTCGGCGACGCAGACGGTGACGGTGGCGCGCAAGACGCAGACGGTCACGCTGCCGCCCGTCACGCAGACCGCGACGGTGACGACGACCGTGACGGTGTTCCGCAAGGCCGGCCCGGCCGGTCCAGGATGAGGAGGCGCATGGGCGAGCAGCGAGGCGGCGACGCGATCACGGGCAGCGTGCAGGTGACCGGCGCCGCGCACGGACAGATCGCGATCGGCAAGGGGATCGAGCAGCGTCAGGCGATCGGCGACGACGCCGTCGCAGCGCTCACGGAGGCCGAGCGCGAGCAGGTGCGGCTCGCCTTCGCGGCGCTGCGCGAGCAGGTCACGGCGGACGCGCCGGAGGATCGGCGCGCGGCGGCGGTCGAGCGCGTCGGCGAGCTGGAGCAGGCCGTCTTCGCGGACAGACCGGACCTCACGACCGTCCAGTACGTGACGCGCTGGTTCCGCGGCAACCTGCCGCAGCTTGCGGGCGCCGTCACCGGACTCGTGCTGCACCCGCTGATCGGCCGGCTCGTGCAGGTCGCAGGCGACCAGCTGGTTCGGCTGGCGGGCGGGGATCCGGCGGCATAGGCGCTTCAGACTCGCCGCCGGCGCGCGGGAGCGACGCCGCGTACTGCGGCAGGCGCGCCGAGTAGATCGAGTCGGCGCGCAGCAGCCGCGCGACGACGGTCGCGCCGGTGACGGCGACGAGCACCGGCACCATCAGCGCGTCCGAGGCGCGCGTCAGCTCGAACGCGATCACGACCGCCGCGAGCGGCCCCTGCATCGCCGCCGCGAGCACGGCCGCCCCGCCGACGAGCGCGCAGCCGCCGACCGCCGCGCCCGGCCACGCGAGCGCCCAGGCGTGGCCGGCGAGCGCGCCGAGCAGCACCCCGAGCGCGAGCGTCGGCGTGAACAGCCCGCCCGGCGCGCCGCTGCCGAGGCACGCTGCGGTGGCGAGCGGCTTGAGCACGAGCAGCGCCGCGAGCAGGCCGACGGACAGCTGGCCGAGCAGCGAGCCCTGCACGATCTCCAGCCCGTTGCCGAGCAGCTGCGGGAACGCGATCGAGACGGCGCCGAGCGCGGCGAAGACGGCGACGGGGACGAGCAGGCGCGCGCGGGCGCTGTGCGGCCGCAGCGCGCTCGCGCGCGCGATCAGCCGCACCCACAGCACGGCCGCGAGCCCGGCGAGCGGGCCGGCGAGCGCGGCGAACGCGACCTGCGAGGCGCTCGGGTCGACGTGCGGGAGGCGGTAGACGGCGTGGTCGGGAAGTGCGATCCAGGCGACCGCGGTCGCCGTCAGCGTGGTCGCGAGCGCCGGCAGCACGAGCGGCAGCGCCAACGTGCCGAGCAGCACCTCGAGCGCGAACAGCGCGCCGCCGAGCGGCACGTCGTAGACGGCGGCCATGCCGGCGCCGGCGCCGCACGCGACGAGCAGCCGCCGCTGCCAGGACGGCAGCCCGGCCCACGCGGCGGCGCGGCTTGCGAGCGCCGCGCCGGCGAGCTGCGGCGCGCCCTCGCGCCCGAGCGAGGCGCCCATCGCGACCGCGACGATCGAAGTCACGCCGCGCGCGAGGCTGGCCGGCAGGCGCAGGACGCCGTCGTGCAGCCACAGCGCCTCGGTCGTCTCCGCCGCGCCGTGCCCGCGTGCGAGGCGGCGGGCGAGCAGGACGCCGGCGCGCGCGAGCGCGCCGGCGAGCGCGAGCACGGCGAGGTGTCGCGCGGCGGGCGCAGCGCGGACGGCGTCGACGAACGTGGCGCCAGCGGGCCGCCAGGCGAGCCGCTGCACCGCTCTGAGCAGCTCCATCAGCGCGGCGCCGGCGAGGCCCGCGCCGACCCCGATCGCGAGCACGAGCGCCCAGAAGCGCGCGCCGTAGCTCGCGACGATCCCGCGGCCGGGGACGTTCGGCTGATGCGAGATGCGGAGAGGCATGTGCTCCATATTGTACGATTGTACGTACTTTATGGCTGCCGTGCACACGATCGACCGGGCCAATCCGCTGCCGCTGTGGGCGCAGGTGCTGGGCGACCTGCGCGGCCGGCTCGCCGACGGCGAGTTCGTCGAGCGCTTCCCCACCGACAACCAGCTCGTCGCGCGCTACGGCGTCTCGCGCCAGACCGTGCGCGAGGCGGTCCGCCGCCTCAGCGAGGAGGGCCTGCTCGAGCGCGAGCGCGGCCGCGGGACGCGCGTGCGCGCGTTCGAGCAGGTCGGCGGCAGCCTCGAATCGCTCTACGAGCAGATCGAGGCCCAGGGCGCGGCCCAGCGCAGCATCGTGCGCGCGCGCGAGGTGGTCGCCGACGCCGCGGTCGCGCGGCGCCTCAGGCTGCCCGCGAACGCGCAGCTCGTGCGCATCGAGCGCCTGCGCCTCGCCGACGAGGAGCCGCTCGCGCTCGACCGCGCCTGGCTGCCCGCGCGGATCGCCCACGGCCTGCTCGACGCCGATCTCACGCGCACCGGCCTCTACGTCGAGCTGGCGCGGCTGTGCGGCGTCGAGGTCGACGGCGGCCGCGAGCGGCTCGCGCCGGTGATCCCCCCGCCCGCCGACCGCCGCGCCCTGCGCCTGCCGCGCGGCGAGGCGGCGTTCTCGATCGAGCGGCTCGCGACCGCGCACGGCAGAGCGGTCGAGTGGCGCGCAAGCCTCGTGCGCGGCGACCGCTACACGATCGCGTTCTCGCTCACGCGCGCCGCCCGCCCGTCCGCGCCGATCCCGTGGGAGCGCGCCGACGGCACGTGACCGCCGGGGCGCCAGCTCGCGCCGACGCTAGCACGCTCCCAACACCGCCTTCACCCGCGGCTTACGAGGCTCGGGCAGCGTGGAGCCATGGACGTGGGGGAGCAGTCAGCCGCCCGAGCCGCCGCACCGTGGCGGCGGCGGGGCCTGCGGGCGCTCGCGCTGCTGCTCGCGACCGCGCTCGCGCTCGCCGGCATGCAGGCGTCGCGCGGCTCGCGCGACGTCGTCGACGCCGACGACTGGCCGCCGGTCGCCGCGATCGTGCGCGGCGCTCCGGGCGCCTCGGGCGTGCCGATCCCGCGCTCCTTCCTCGGCCTCTCGATGGAGTACCAGGGCTTCGCGCACGACGCGGGCGCCCGCGCCGGCGCGAGCCTCGACCCGCTGCTGGCGCCGCTGCTCGGCGGCCTGGCGAGCGGCGGCGGCCCGCCGCTGCTGCGGATCGGCGGGCGCTCGAGCGACGCCTCGTGGTGGGATCCGGCGCAGCGGCCGGCCCCCGCCGGCGTGAGCTTCGCGATCGGGCCGCGCTGGCTGGAGCGCCTGCGCGCCGTCGTGCAGGCGAGCGGCACGCGCGTGCTGCTCGGGCTCAACCTCGCGATCCGCCGCCCGGCGGCCGCGGCGGCGTGGGCGCGCGCCGCCGCCGGTGCGCTGCCGCGAGGTGCGCTTGCGGGCTTCGAGATCGGCAACGAGCCCGACCTCTACGGCCACGTCGCCTGGTACGGCGTGCCCGTCCGGCGCGGCGTGCCGGCGAGCGGGCGCTACGCGCGCGGGCGCCGCTACGCGCGCGACGCGCGCTACGGCCCGCGCAGCTTCACGCACGAGTTCCTGCGCTACGCCGCCGTCGTGCGCCGTGCGGTGCCGGGCGCGCGCTTCGCCGGCCCCAGCTACTCGACGCCGCGCTGGATGCCCGGCCTGCCGGCCTTCCTGCGCGCCGCGCGCCCGGCGCTCGCGGCCGCGACCTACCACCGCTACCCCCTGCGCGCCTGCTTCTCGCCGCCGCTGGCGCCGACGATCTCCCACCTGCTCGCCCCGGCCGCCTCGCGCGGGCTGGCGGCGAGCGTCGCGCCGTACGTCGCGCAGGCGCGCGCGCACGGCCTGCCGTTCTGGATCACCGAGCTCAACTCGGTCGCGTGCGGCGGACGTCGCGGCGTCTCGGACACGTTCGCCTCCGCGCTGTGGGCGACGGACGCGCTGCTCGCGCTCGCGCACGCCGGCGTCGCCCGCGTCGAGATCCACGACCACCTCGGATCGCCGTACGCGCCCTTCGCGTTGCGCGCGCGCCACGGCCGCTGGCGCGCGCGCGTCGCGCCGCTCTACGTGGCGCTGCGGCTGGTCGCGCAACTCGCCTCCCCCGGCGCGCGCGTCGCACCGCTGCCGGTCGCCGGCGCCATGCGTCTCGCCGCCTGGCAGCTCACCGGCCCCGGCGGCCGCCGGCGCGTCGTGCTGATCGACGAGGACCCGGCCGCGCGCGGCGTGGTGCGCGTCGTGCTCGGGACGCACCGGCCGGCGACGGTCGTGCGCCTCGACGCGCCGGCGCTCGGTGCGCGCAGCGGCGTGCGGCTCGCGGGCCGGGCGTTCGGGTCCGACGCGCGCCTGCACCGGGCACTGCGCGTCGAGCGGGTGCCGGCGCTCGGCGGCATCTACGCCGTGCCGGTGCGCCGGCCGGGGATCGCGGTGCTGAGCGTCGGCTGAGGCGCTCAGCCGCTGTGCGGCCAGCCGATCCCGGCGCGCAGCGCGTAGCGCGCGAAGGCGATGAACGCGATCGCGACGAGCAGCGCGTGGGACGCTCGCTGCAGCCGGCGGTCGCCGCTGACGGCCGCCAGCGGGATCAGCCAGACCGCGTACCACGGCTCCAGCCGCGTGGAGGTGACGAGCACCGCGACGACGCCCCAGCAGGCCGCCGTCAGCCACGGCATGCGGCCGCTCACGGCGCGCCAGCAGACGAACGCGATCGCGAGCAGGCACACGCCGGCGAGCAGCTGCCGCGCGAGCGGCCCGATCGGCCCGACGCCCGCGTAACCGGCGATGAAGCCGGGGATGCTGCGCAGCTCCCCGACGTGGTGGGTCGCGCCGGAGCTGAGCGTCTGGGTGAGCTGCAGCGAGGCGGTGCCGAACAGGGCCACTCCGCCGATCGCGAGCGCGACCGAGGCGGCGAGCGCCGCGATCACCGCGCCGCGCCAGCGCGGCCGCTCGCTGCCGAGCACGAGGAACGGCAGCACGAGCGCCGCGGTCAGCTTCACGGCGACCGCGCCGACGACCGCCACGACCGCCGGGCGCGTGCGCTCGCCGAGCGCGAGCCGCACCCCGACCAGCATCAGCAGGACCATCAGGAGGTCGTTGTGCGCGCCGCCGACCGCCGCCACGAGCACGATCGGGTTGAGCGCGAAGAACATCGCCGCCTTCAGCGGCGGACGCCCGAGCTGCCGCGCGCATGCCCACACGAGCGCGGTGCAGGCGAGGCTCGCGAGCGCGGCGAGCGCCTTCATCACCCACAGCTGGACGACGACCCCGAGCGGCGCGAGCGCGGCGGAGAGCAGCGTGAAGGCCGGTCCGTAGACGCTCGGCGAGTGGATCCACGCCATCCCGGTCAGCGGGAACGCGGGGTCCTCGGGGTGCGCGAGCGGCGCGGCGAGGTAGGGGTTGAGCCCGTAGATCGCGTCGAGCCGGCCGGAGTCGATGTAGTTGAAGACGTCGCTGGAGAGCATCGGCGGCGCGAGCAGGAACAGCAGATGCAGGACGACGATCGCCGCCAGCGCCCAGCGCAGCGGGATCGTCTCGCTGAAGCGCAGCGCCGCGAAGTAGGCGAGCACCATCGTCACGAGCAGCACGCACGCGAGCGCGGGCGGGACCTGCCAGCCGGCGTCCGCCATCGGCCCGGCGATCCAGTCGGGCACCGCCGGCCCCGCGCCGGCGAGGATCAGGTAGCGCGTCCCAGCGGCTCCGAGCGCCAGCGCGGCGGCTGCGGCGACGAGCACCGCGAGCGCGGCGGGACCTGCCTCCACCCGCCACACCGGGAGCGCCCGCTGCGGCAGCCGCACCGCGACGGCGGGGCTGGGGGTGCTGCGGTCGAACTCGATCCGCGAGGCCATCGCGCCGCGAACCCTATGGGTTGGACTGGCCGGACCGGCTCATCGCAACACGACCTTCACGAAGCCTCGCCGCTGCGCGCGCCGCGCCTGCGCCATCGCGATCCGCGCAAGCGCGTTCGGGGCCGTGCGGTGACGAGGTGGGCGCCGAGCAGGCGGTGGATGCACGGGAGCCGCTCATGCGCGGCTGCGGTACAGCTCGACGTGGGCGCGATGCCCGGACGCGGCGGCGAGCCGCGCGTCGCAGGTGACGAGCGGGACGTCAAGCGCTTCGGCGAGCGCGTCGTCCGGGACGGCGCGGAGTAGCGATCGGCATGCGTCACACCCAAGTTGCATGCAAAGCGCGCGGACTTCCCTCAGCCAGAGCCTGGGCCGGGTCCAGCGTCGGCAACTGCGGGTTGCTCGGCCGCCGTAGAGCCGACGCGGGGACTCGAACCCCGGACCCCCTCCTTACCATGGAGGTGCTCTACCAGCTGAGCTACGTCGGCGCGAACGGCATTGTAGGCGAAGTCGCGCCTCTCGCTGGGTGTCCGGTCCGATGCAGCCTCCCCCGGATCTTGCGCAGCACGAGCACTCAGCCTGGTCAGGCGCGCCCTCCCAAGCCCGAGGCGCCGGGTGATACGGTGAGATAGTCGGCCGCCTCGTCGCGGTCGTGCGTTCGCCCGGTCCTCCTTGACCTCTCTGCCTCGCGATCGCGGCCCTTGAGAGGCTGGCGAGGAGCGCCGTGAACGTCGCGATGTTGGCTCCGCCCTGGATTGCGGTGCCGCCACCGGGATACGGGGGCGTGGAGTCGGTCGTGAGCGTGCTCACCGATGCGCTCGTCGCGCGGGGGGTCGAGGTGACGCTGTTCTGTGCGCCAGGGTCGACGTCGAGCGCGGACGTCGTGTCGCTGCTTGCGGAGTCGCATCCGGACGAGATCGAGCGGGCACTGTACGAGGCCGATCACGTCGCCCGCGCGTTCGCGGAGATCGAGATCGCGTTGCCCGCCTTCGACGTCGTTCACGACCACTGCGGCTTCACGGCGCTCGCGATGGCGGACCGGCTCGCGACGCCGCTCGTGCACACGCTGCACGGACAGTTCACCGCCGCCACGGCGGCGTTCTACTCCCGTCACGGCCACAAGGCGGCGCTCGTCCCGATCAGTCGCTCGCAGCTCGCGTCGGCACCGGCGGCTCTCGCGACGACGGACGCGATCCCCAACCCCGTCGACGTCGGGGCCTGGCCGCTGCGCGAGCAGAAGGACGACTACCTGCTGTGGGTCGGGCGGATCACGCCCGACAAGGGTCCGCACCGCGCGATCGCCGCGGCACGCGCCGCGGGCGTTCGGCTCGTGCTGGCGGGTGTCGTCCAGCCCGGCCAGCGGGCCTTCTTCGAGCGTGAGATCGCACCGCATCTCGACGTCGAGCGCGTGCACTACGCGGGCGAGGTCGCCGGGGCGGCCAAGCGCGCCCTGTTCGCCGGTGCACGCGGCCTGCTGATGCCGATTCGCTGGCGCGAGCCGTTCGGGATGGTGATGGTCGAGGCGCTGAGCTGCGGGACCCCCGTGATCGCCTTCCCCGAAGGCGCGGCCGCCGATCTCGTCGTGGACGGAACGACCGGGTTCCTCGTCGACGACGAAGCCGCGATGGCCGCTGCGGTCGGCCGGCTGCGGGAGATCGCTCCGCGCGACTGCCGCGCCTGGGTCGCGCGGCACTGCGACGTGGACGTGGTCGCCGCCGCCTACGAGCAGACGTACCGGTCGGTGATGCAGCCCGACAGCGCAGGGAGCCCTGTGGCGCTTGTCTGAGCGCACGCTCAGCGTGCTGGACGGCAGCACGTTCCTCGTCGGCGATCGCCTCGGCGACATGCGCGCCGACGAGAGGCGCGAGCACGGCTTCTTCTCCGAGGACACGCGCTTCGTCTCGCGCTGGGTCCTGTCCATCGACGCGGCGCCGCTGCAGTTGCTCGGGCTCGACCAGGACGCGCACTACGCCGCCCGCTTCTTCCTCGCTCCGGGCGTGAGTCCCGCTGCCGCGACGCCCTGGTCCGTCATGCGGCGGCGGCTCGTCGACCACGTGTGGATGGAGGAGGTCACCGTCACCAATCACCGCCACGTCGTCAGCGACCTGGTCGTGATGCTGGACGTCGACGCCGACTTCGCCGATCTGTTCGAGGTCAAGGACGGCGTCGTGGCGGCACGCGAGATCGGCTTCCACCACGACGACCACACGCTCGTGCTGGCCTACGAGCACGGGAGCTTCCATCGCTCGATCGCGGTGGCCGCGAGCCGTGCGGGGACCGTCACCCGCGAGGGCTTCGCGTACGCGCTGCGGCTCGCGCCCGGCGAGCGGTGGTCGACGACCTTCGTCGCCACGCCGCATGCCGCGCAGCCCGGGGCGACGTTCGCGCGGCGCGAGGTGCGGGGCGGCCTGGACGAGCTGAGCCGGCTCAAGGCGGTCGAGCTCGACGCGTGGCTCGCAGGCGCTCCGGAGTTGGAGACGCATGACGCGGCCCTCGCGCGCACGTATCGCGCGAGCCTCAGCGACCTCGCCGCGTTGCGGCTGCATCCCAAGCTCGCCGAGCTCGCGACGCTGCCGGCGGCGGGGCTGCCGTGGTTCATGGCGCTGTTCGGCCGCGACAGCCTGATCGCCAGCTACCAGGCGCTGCCCTACCTGCCGGGACTCGCCGCCACGACGCTGCGCGCGCTCGCCGCGCGCCAGGCGCGGACGCGCGACGACTTCCACGAGCAGGAGCCGGGCAAGATCCTGCACGAGCTGCGCTTCGGGGAGCTGACGGCGCGCGGCGCACGACCGCACTCCCCGTACTACGGCTCGGCCGATGCGACGCCGCTGTTCCTCGTGCTGCTCGACGAGTACCACCGCTGGTCGGGCGACGACCGGCTCGTGCGCGAGCTTGAGCCCAACGCCCGCGCGGCGCTGGCGTGGATCGAGGACGAGGGCGACCTGGACGGCGACGGATACGTCGAGTACGCCCGCCGCAACCCGCGCACCGGGCTCGTCAACCAGTGCTGGAAGGACAGCTGGGATGCGATCCAGTTCGCCGACGGCACCCTCGCAAGAGGGCCGATCGCGACCTGCGAGATCCAGGGCTACGTCTACGACGCGCAGCGGCGCGGCGCGCGTCTGGCGCGCGAGGTGTGGGGCGACCCGGCGCTCGCCGAGCGGCTCGAGCGTCGCGCCGCCGACCTGCGCGAGCGCTTCGCCCGCGATTTCTGGATCCCCGAGCGCGGCTGCCACGCGCTGGCGCTGGACGGCGAGAAGCGCCAGGTGAACAGCCTCACCTCCAACATCGGCCACCTGCTGTGGTCCGGGATGCTGGACGAACGGGAGGCGGCCGCGACCGCCGAGCGCCTGCTCGGCCAGGACCTGTGGTCGGGTTGGGGAGTGCGCACGCTCGGTGCCCGTGAGGGCGGCTACAACCCCTTGGGCTACCACACCGGCACCGTCTGGCCCCACGAGAACTCGCTGATCGCCGCCGGCCTCGCGCGCTACGGCCACCGCGAGGCGGCTGCGGCGATCGCCTCGGCGATCCTTGCCGCGGCGCCGCACTTCGAGCATCGCCTGCCCGAGGTCTTCGGTGGCCATGCCGCAGCGGAGACGTCCGTGCCCGTCGCCTATCCCACCGCCTCCCGACCGCAGGCATGGGCCGCGGGAACCCCGCTGCTGCTGCTGACCACCCTGCTCGGCCTCGAGCCCGGCGACGCCGTCGTAGCGGCCGCGGTCCCGGACGTCGTGCTGCGCCGGCGCGCCGGCGCAGCGTCGGTGGCGTGACGCGAGTCAGCCGAGGTAGCGGGACGACCGCGCGAGGGGCGGCGCGTTCGCCGTGCGTCGTGGGCGGCGGCTGCGACGATGGCCCGATGGCTCTCCTCGATCAGGCTGGCCCGCCAACGGAGGCGGCGGGTTGGCATTCGCTTGCGCTCGCGGCGGCGGCGCTGCTCCCAGCCGACGACGTGCTCGGGCGTCTGGAGAGCGCGGCGGCCGGCCTCTCGCACGAGCAGGCGGCGGCGCGGCTGGCGGAGGTGGGCGCGAACACGTTGCGCAGTCACGGCGCGCGGCCGCTGGCGGTGCTGGTGCGTCAGCTGCGCAATCCGCTGCTGGTGCTGCTGGTCGCGGCGGCGCTGACGTCGTTCGCGGTGGGCGAGCGCACGAGCGCGGCGATCATCCTGCTGATCATCGTCCTGAGCGTCGGGCTGGGGTTCTTCAACGAGTACCGCTCCGAGCTGGCGGTCGAGGCGCTGCACTCGCAGCTGCGCCACACCGCGCTGGCGATGCGCGACGGCGAGCCGACGGCGGTCGACGTGACCGAGCTCGTGCCCGGCGACGTCGTCCGGTTGAGCGTCGGCGACGTCGTGCCGGCGGATCTGCGCCTGTTCGAGGCCGACGGCCTGGAGTGCGACGAGGCCGTGCTGACGGGCGAGTCGCTGGCGGCGGAGAAGCAGAGCGGTGCCGTCACCGCGCCGGAGTCCTCGCTGGACCTCGCGTCCTGCGCGTTCATGGGCACCGTCGTGCGTGAGGGCAGCGGGCTGGGCGTCGTGGTGTGCACCGGCGGCCGCACGGAGTTCGGCACGATCGCGCTGCAGCTCGGAGAACGGCAGCCGCAGACGGCGTTCCAGCTCGGTCTGCGCAGCTTCTCGCTGCTGCTCGTGCGGGTGACCGCCGTCCTGGCCGGCTCGATCCTGGTCCTCGACGTCGCCGTGGGGCACTCGCTGCTGGAGTCGGTGCTGTTCGCGCTGGCGATCGCGGTCGGGCTGACCCCGCAGCTGCTGCCGGCGATCGTGACGATCAGCCTCTCGACCGGCGCCAAGCGCCTGGCCGCGCGCAAGGTCGTCGTCAAGCGGCTGGTGAGCATCGAGGACCTCGGCAACATCGTCGTGCTCTTCACCGACAAGACCGGCACGCTGACCGACGGCAGCATCACGTTCGCCGCCGCGCTGAGCCCCGCCGGGAGACCGTCGGACGCCGTGCTGCGCGCCGGGCTGCTGTGCAACGACGCGATGCGCTCCGACGGGCACGTCATCGGCGGCAACCAGCTCGACCAGGCGCTTTGGGAGGCGCCGGGCGCCGCCACCGCCGACGTCGGACGCGTCCGACGGCTCGCCGACCGCCCGTTCGACTACCAGCGCCGCCTCGCGTCGGTGCTCGTCGAGGAGGCCGACGGCGAGCGGCGGGTCCTCGTCAAGGGAGCGCCCGAGACGGTGCTCGCCCGCTGCACGCACGTCCCCCCGGAAGCGCAGGCGGTGCTCGACGGGCAGTTCGCCGCGGGCAGCCGCGTGATCGCCGTCGCCACCCGCCCGGCCGACCGTCGCACGACGATGACCGACGACGACGAGCGCGACCTCGAGCTCGCCGGCTTCCTCACCTTCGTCGATCGCCCGAAGACCGATGCGCGCGACGCGCTCGACCGCCTCGCGCGCCTCGACGTCCAGGTGAAGGTCATCACGGGCGACAACGACCGCGTCGCGCAGAAGGTCTGCACCGACATCGGACTGGCCGTCGACGGGACGCTGACGGGCGCCGAGATCGACCGGCTCGACGACACGCGGCTCGCGGCCGCGCTGTCGGCAACGACGATCTTCGCGCGCGTGACCCCGGAGCAGAAGTCGCGCATCATCAAGGCCCAGCGCGCGCTCGGCGCGACGGTCGGGTTCCTCGGCGACGGCGTCAACGACGCCGTCGCGCTCCATGACGCCGACGTCGGCATCTCGGTGCAGACCGCGACCGACGTCGCCAAGGACGCCGCCGACATCGTGCTGCTCGACAAGGACCTCGAGATCCTCGCCGGCGGCGTCGTCGAGGGCCGCCGCATCTTCGCCAACACGATCAAGTACGTGCTGATGGGCACCTCGTCGAACTTCGGGAACATGTTCAGCGCAGGCGGCGCGTCGCTGCTGCTGAGCTTCCTGCCGATGCTCCCGACCCAGATCCTGCTCAACAACCTGCTCTACGACGCGAGCGAGATGACGATCCCGACCGACAACGTCGACGAGGAGCAGCTCCAGCGCCCCGCGCACTGGGACACCGCGTTCATCCGCCGCTTCATGACGTTCTTCGGCCCGATCAGCTCGATCTTCGACTTCGCGACCTTCGGGATCATGATCTGGGTCTTCGACGCGCACGCGCCGCTGTTCCGCTCGGGCTGGTTCGTCGAGTCGCTCGCGACCCAGAGCTTGATCATCTTCGCGATCCGCACCCGCCGCATCCCGTTCTTCCACAGCACGCCGAGCGCGCCGCTCACGATCGCGACGTTCACGTGCGTCGCGATCGGCGTCGCACTGCCCTACTCGCCGCTCGCGCACGTGCTCGGGTTCACCGCGCTGCCCGCCAGCTTCCTCGCCGCGCTCGTCGCGATGGTCCTCCTGTACCTCGTGTTGGTCGAGCTCGGCAAGCGCCGCTTCTATCGCGTCCGCGCGCCGGGCCCGCCGATCGGCCGCCCGCAGCCCGACCGCGAACGCTGGATCCATCATCGGGCCTCACGCTGGAGCACCCACGCGGGCCTGCGCCGGCCACACGCCGGTGACGTGTGAGCCGTTCGACATGCAGACCCAGCTGACGAGGAGGCGTCGAGTACGCCGCCTCGGCCGTGGCCTTCGACTCCCGACAGGACGCGCGCTGGGCCGCAGCCGACGTGCCGAGCTGTTCGCGGCGCGGTCAGCTCGGCGTGGCGAGCACGAACAGCTCGATCTCGAGGTCGGGTCCGACGTGGTGGTTGGAGATGAACGCGAGCACGCGCCGGCCGCTGAGGCGCTCGACCTCGGCGATGAATTTGTGCTGCATCGCGCTCTGGAAGGCGCTGCGGGTTTCCTGGACGATCGCGCTTCGCTCGAGCTCGATCATCGTCTTCTCGACATCGTTGTAGACCCCGCCGAGCACGCACGCCAGCAGGTCCTCGCCCATCATGCGGCTCTTCGCGTTCGCCGGCGCGCGACCGTAGTAGCGCGCGTGCAGCGCAGACATCGCCACGCTCACCGCGTCGAGCAGCTCCTCGCCGTCCAGGCATCCGTCGGGGACCATCGCGACCCCACGCTTTCTCACCCTCGACGGGAGGCGTGCGTGCGCGCGGCGGAGAGCGAGAGCCAGGCGGACGCCGACCGAGCGGTCGAGCCTCTTGCCTCATAGTAGAGCTACCATGGGCCACGTGAGCGATCGTGGTCACGATCCGCCGACGGTGACAAGCCACGAAACGGCACGACAGGCGCGCGGGGAGATCCTCACCGCCGTCTCTGACGGCATCGTCGCGCTGTTTAAGGAGTTCTACGGCAAGGGTCCGACGCGTGCGAAGACCTACTACGAGGACGACCTCGTCGTGTGCCTGCTGCGCGGTGGGTTCACGCGCGTGGAGGAGACGCTGCGCGAGGCCGGCCGCGGCCACGAGGTGATCCTCCAGCGGATGGCGTTCCAGGACGTCATGCGCGACCGCTTCGAGGGCGTCATCGAGCAGGCCACCGGCCGGAAGGTGATCGGCTTCATGAGCGGCAACCAGCAGGACCCCGACATGCTCTGCGAGATCTTCGTGCTCGCGCCGAGCGACTTGGTCGACGACGTGCCGCCCGCGCGCTGAGCCGTCCGCTGGCGCCCGGCTTGCATCGCGGCGCCGAGACGCGTAGGCTCGGTCACTGGAGGGCATTCGCGACGGGGTGCCTCCCGTGTTCCCGGGGGATGCAGCGCCGCCTGACTTCCGAGCTTCGCACCTCTGCGACTCGAGGAGTCTCGGCATGACCAAGAAGCATGCCATCGCGGCATCTGCACCCTCGCCATTCGCCGGTGGCCCCTGGCTCGATCGTCGCTCTGACTGGGACCTGTTCACCGCGCTCGCACACGGATTCGTCACGGCGTTCAACGATCGCGACGCCGACGCGCTCGCTGCGCTCGCGCACCCGCACATCGTGTTTCGCCCCACCGCGCTGATGGGCCACCGGAGGACCTACCACGGCCACGCGGGGCTGCGACGATGGGTCGCCGAGATCGCCGCCACCGGCGCGGACTACCAAGCGGACATTCGCGAGATCCGCCCGCTGCGGCCCAACGGCTTCCTCGTGCTCTCCAAGCTGCACGTCGGCGACGAGCTGATCACCGACTCCGCGATGATCGCCTCCGTGGAGCAGGACAAGATCGCCGAGGCTCACGGCTACCTCAGCGACGAGGGCATGCTCCACCACATCGGCCTGATCCCGGATGCGTCGTCGTTGCGGCTCTGAGCCCCGTCGCGGCGGACGAGCCCGATGACGAGCCGGCATACGTCCGACGGTCGTGACGCGCGCAAGCTGGCGCGTGCGACGACTCGAGCGCGTCGCGAGCTGGCGACACGGACGCGAGAGGGGATCGATCGATCGGCGGCCGATCTGGATCAGACGCAGGCCGACGCAGACCAGACGACCTCGGACGCCGACCAGCACGCCTCGGACGCCGACCAGGCGCTCGCCGATCGCGACCAGCACGCCTCCGACCGCGATCAGGCAGCCGCCGACTGGGAGCGAACGCACGAACCCGCCGACCCGGCGGCGATCGACGCACACGAAGCCTCGCGAGTTGAGCGTGAGGAGACAGCCCGCGAGCGGGAGCACACGGCGGTGGGACGCGCAAGGGCCACCGCCCAGCGGATCGAGACGGCGAGCCACCGAGACGCGATCGCGCGGCTGCGCGACCTGACCGCCGAGGCGCGCGATCGGATCGCCCAGGCACGCGACGACGCGGCAGCCGCGCGCGACCGGGCCGCAGCGGTGCGCGAGCGATACGCCACCGAGTCCGGAACGATCGACGACGCGATGCTCGCGCTGCAGCAGGTGCGGCGAGCGGCCGCCGAGGCGCGCCGGCGCGCAGCCGACGAGCGAGCCGCCGCGGCCGCCGACCGCCGCGCCGCGGCCGACGACCGCGAACACGCAGCCAGCGACCGCCGGCTCGGCGGCCTGGACGAGCTGACCGGCGTCCCGCGCCGCGGCATGGGCGCGCTCGCCTTGACGCACGAGATCGACCGCGCACGGCGGCTCGAACGCCGCTTCGTGCTCGCGATGCTCGACGTCGACGAGCTCAAGGACGTCAACGACCGCGCGGGGCACGCCGCCGGCGACGCGCTCCTGCGCGACGTCGCGATCGCGATCACCTCGACGCTGCGCAGCTACGACATCACCGTCCGCTGGGGCGGCGACGAGTTCGTCTGCGCGATGACCGACGTGACCCCCGAGCTCGCCGCCGAACGCATCGCCGAGATACAGCACACGCTCGACGCACGCAACCCCACCGCCTCGATCAGCGCCGGACACACCGCCCTGCGCAGCGACGATACGCTCGACTCCCTCATCGCACGCGCCGACGCCGACCTCTATCTCGCCAAACGACGGTCCCGGAGATGAGATCCGATGCACCGCTGCTTGGAGCACACCGGCCGGCGCGTGTACACGCGCGTGCGGCGCCGACGAACGCGCGGCCGTCGAGCCTGCGGGCTGGGGTCATGGTGTCGCCGTGGTGCGCTTGGCGATCTGACGTTCGGGGGCGATGCGCACGACGTCGGTCGCGAGACGGCAGCGCTCGAGTCCGCGGATCACCCATGCGGAGGGGTCGGGCTGCCAGCGGCCGAAACCGTGGCGGGCGGAGGTGGGGAAGGCGTGGTGGTTGTTGTGCCACGCCTCGCCGAGCGTCGGCAGCGCGAGCCACGCGAGGTTGCGCGAGCGGTCGTCGGTGCGGAACGGGTCGCGGCCGAAGAAGTGGCAGAGCGAGTTGATCGTGTAGGTCGCGTGGTGCAGCACGAAGATTCGCACCGCGCCGCCCCACAGCAGTCCTGTCAGGCCGCCGATGACCGAGCCGGTGAGCGCGATGCCGAGGCCGAACGGGAATGCCAGCCCGACGAGCACCCACACGAGGAACGTCCGGTCCACGAAGCGCACGACGGGATCGGCGAGCAGGTCCTTCGCGTAGTGCTCCGGGTCGGCGATGTCGATCCCGCGAAAGACCCAGCCGAGGTGCGCGTGCGCCAGGCCCCGCAGCGCGCCGATCCAGCCGTGGCCGTGCCCGACGTGTGGGCTGTGCGGATCGCCCGGCTGGTCGGAGAAGCGGTGGTGCTTGCGGTGCGTCGCGACCCACTCGATCACCGGTCCCTCGATCGCCGCCGAGCCGAGCGCCGCCAGCACCGCTCGCACCGGCCTCGTCGTCTTGAAGCTGCGATGCGTGAACAGCCGATGGAACCCGACCGTCACACCCAGCCCGGTCAACAGATACGTGACCGCGAACACGAGCAGGTCCTGCCAGTGCAGCGTCCCGCCCCAGGCCAGCCATGCGGCCCAGCCGACCGCAACGCACGGCACGGCGACCACCACCCCGCTCGCGACGCGATCGAGCGTCTCGTGCTCGATCGGGACGACGTCGTCATGCGCGGCGGCGAGCTTGGGGGATGGCGGCGCGACGGTGCTGCTGTCCGGCATGTCCAACTCCTCGAGTCGCTGAGCGAAGCTCGGAAGTCAGACGACGCTGCGTGATCAATCTGGATAGACCACACCCCGCCGCGGGTGCCCTCCAGCCACCAGAGTAGGCGCGTCGGGAGTCGGTTGCAACCAGCCCGTCAGACAACTCGACTCCCGCGCACGCGCCGGCGGTGTCGTGTCGTCCGCCGCGCGCCGGACGGGTCACGAGGAGCTGTCTCCGAGCCGCCCGACAGACCGAAGGCGGCGGCCCGTCTCCCGGAGATCCTCAGCCACCTCGGCATCGCAGGCGGCGCCGTCTACGTCGCCCTCGCCCCCATCGAGCACGGCGCGGTGCTCGCTACGCGCGACGCGCGCGCGAGAGCGACCTACGAGCTGATCGGCGCCGCGTCGTCGCCGTCGGCGACTTCGGCGCAGCGCCGCCCGGAGCCGAAGCGGCCGCACGGACAGGCGCGGGTGGGCCCGGGTCCCGCCTACCCGTTGCAGGCCGCCATCCCCAGCTCGATCCGCAGCGCCTCGTGGCGGTGCAGCGGCGCGCCGTCGTCGCGCAGGCTCGGCGTCCTGCCCGCGAGCAGCTGTCTGGCCGAGGCGATCGCCGCCCGTTCGAGCGCGAGGATCTGCGTGTACGCGCTTCTCAGCGAAGCCGGCGGCCGCAGCGAGGCGAGCCTGCCGGCGTCGGCTTCGAGCTCCGGCAGCGCGGCGCGGATCGCTCGTCTGTAGTCGCCGTGCGACTGCGCGATCAGCCGCCTCTCGACCGCGTCGCGGTGCACGCACATCGCGCTCGCCTGCTTCGCGAACTCCGCGCGCGTCAGCGGCCCCGAGCTGCCGCAGCCTGCGACGAGCGCGAGCGCGAGCGCGGCGCCGCAGGCGACCAGCTTCCGTTCCATCGTTCCCCCTCGTGCGGCGGTGACGTTCCCGCTGCCACTCTAGCTTCCGGCAAGGCGTGGCGTGACCGAACCGACCGTCCGGTCGGAAGCCATGGGCGACGCTCCGCTCCGCTTGTGGGAAGATCGGCGCAGGGGGTCTCGCTTTGGCGCGTGGGGGAACAGCGAACGGACGGACGCTGCGGCTCGGGGTCGCGCCGCAGGAGACGGCGAACGGGCACTACCGCGCGATCGTGCCGCTGCAGGAGCTGGCGCGGCGCGGGCACACCGTCCATTGGCCGGGGGATCCGACGTTCCGCGCGCTCGAGCAGGGCATCGCGCGGCCGCCGTGGGACGCCTTCCACGTGCAGCAGATGCATGACGCGGAGGTGCTCGCCGTCATGCGGCGCATGCGCGACGCCGGCGTGGCGGTCGTGTGGGACACCGACGACGACATCGGCGCGGTCACGCGCGGCAGCGAAGCGTGGCACCGGCTCGGCGGGCGGCGCAACATCAGGCGCCACTTCAACGCGACGATCGCGGTGGCGCGCGCGGCGCACGTCGTCACGACGACGAACGAGCATCTCGCGCAGGTCTACCGCGAGCGCGGCGCCGAGCACGTCGTCGCGGTCGAGAACTACCTCGCGCCGCAGGACCTGCGCCACCCGCGCAGGCGCCACCAGGGCGTCGTGGTCGGCATCACGGCCGCCGGCGAGCACGAGCCGGACCTGCGCAGGATGAGGTTCGCCGAGATGCTCGAACGGCTGCTGGAGCGCCACGACGGCGTGCGCGTCGTCGCCCTCGGGGCGGACCTGAGACTCAGGCGCGCGCACCGCTACACCTACGTCAGGCCGGTCGAGATCCACGAGCTGATCGCGGTCGAGTCCGAGTTCGACGTCGCGCTCGCGCCGCTGCGCGACACCGGCTTCAACCGCGCGCGCTCGAACGTGAAGCTCAAGGAGTACGGCGCGGCCGGCGCGATGTGGCTCGCCTCGCCGGTCGGTCCCTACGCCGGGATGGGGGAGGAGCAGGGCGGGCTGCTGGTCTCCGACGGCGACTGGCTCGGGACGCTCGAAGCGCTGCTCGAGGACCCCGACCGCCGCCGCGCGCTCGCGGGAAGAGCGCGCAGATGGGCCGAGGGGCAGACGATCAGAGCGGGCGCGGCGCGCTGGCAGGCGGTCTTCCGCGAGGCGGTCGAGCGGGCGCGCGCCGCCGCCTGAGCGCGGCCGCTCACCAGGCGTCGACGAGCGTGCGGCGCCGGCCCGTCGCGGGGTCGGGCGGCGGGATCCGCACGGCCGCAAGCGTCTGCGCGAGCCGCGCGCGCGTGTCCGCCGGGTCGATCACGTCGTCCAGTTCGAAGTAGGTGGCGGCATTGAGCGCGCTGCTGTTCGCGCGCACGGCGGCGACGAGGTCCTTCACCCGCTGCTCGCGCTCGCCCTCGTCGGCGATCGCGGCCAGCTCGCCGCGCAGCGCGAGCCGCACCGCGCCCTCGACGCCCATCGCGCCGAGCTCGCCGGTCGGCCAGGCGAGCGTGATCGCCGGCGCGTGCAGCGAGCCGCCCGCCATCGCCTGCGCGCCGAGCCCGAACGCGCGCCGCACGATCACGCACAGGAACGGCACGCTCAGCGTCGCCGCCGTCAGGAACATGCGCGAGGTGTGGCGGACGGTCGCCGTCGCCTCCGCCGCGGGCCCGACCATGAAGCCGGGCGTGTCGACGAGGCTCAGCAGCGGCAGCCCGAACGCGTCGCAGAGCCCCATGAAGCGCGCGGCCTTGTCGGAGCCGTCGGCGTCGAGCGCGCCGCTCAGGTGCCTGGGGTCGTTGGCGATCACGCCGACCGGCCGGCCCTCGATGCGCGCGAGCGCGGTGATCACGGTGCGGCCGAACGCGGCGCGCAGCTCCAGCACCGAGTCTGCGTCGGCGAGCGTGCGCAGGAGGGCGCGCGCGTCGTGGACGCGCTTGGGGTCGGCGGGGACCGCGTCGCGCAGCAGCCGCTGGTCGGCGCACGACCACTCCGCCGCGGCGCCGCCGCGCAGGTACGCCAGCGCCCGCCGCGCGAGCGCGACCGCCTCGGCCTCGTCGGCCGCGACCACGTCGATCACGCCGCCCGGCTCCTGCACGCTCACCGGCCCGACCTCCTCGGGCGCGAAGGAGCCCAGCCCGCCGCCCTCGATCATCGCCGGGCCGCCCATCCCGACGCTCGCCTCCGGCGTCGCGATCACGACGTCACAGCAGCCGAGCAGCGCGGCGTTGCCGGCGAAGCAGCGGCCGGAGACGATCCCCACGCGCGGCACGAGCGCGGAGAGCCGCGCGAACGTGCGGAAGCTCGGCACGATCAGGTGGAACAGCTCCGAGGAGTCGGTGTCGCCCGGGCGTCCGCCGCCGCCCTCGGCGAACAGCACGACCGGGAGGCGGTGGCGCTCGGCCAGCTCCAGCAGGCGGTCGGTCTTTCTGTGGTTGCGGATGCCCTGCGTGCCGGCGAGCACCGTGTAGTCGTACGCGAGCACCGCGATGCGGTGGCCGTCGACGGTCCCGACGCCGGTCACGATCCCGTCGCCGGGCGTCTTCTCGATCAGCTCCTGCTCGGAGCGGCGCGCGCGCTGGGCGGCGAGCGCGAGCGCGCCGTACTCGGAGAACGAGCCGGGATCGCAGAGGTCGGCGACGTTCTCGCGCGCGGTGCGCAGGCCGCTGGCGTGGCGCTTGGCGACCGCCTCGGGGCGGGCGGCGTCGTCGACCGCGTGGCGGCGGCGCTCGAGCAGCGCGGCGAGGTCGGGGCGCGGCGTGTCGGGGTCGGCCGCCGCGGCTGGCTCGTCGGCGCGTGCTGCCGGCGCTCCGCCGGCCGCCGCCGCCTCGACGCGGAACAGCGCCTGGCCCTCCGCGACCTGCTCTCCGATCGCGACCGCCAGGCCGCGCACGACGCCGGCCGCCGGCGCACTCACCTCGTGGTGCATCTTCATCGCCTCCACCACGAGCACCGCGGCGCCTGCGCGCACCTCCGCGCCCTCGCCCGCGAGCACCTCGGCGACGACGCCCGTCAGCGGCGAGACGATCTGCACGGGGCGAATCTAGCCGGGCGCCGCGCCCTCGCGCGCCGGCTCGCTCACGCGCGTCCACATCGCGCTGCGACCACGACCGACCTCGAGGCGCCCCTCGGCCCTGAGCCCGTCGAGCGCGTTGCGGATCGTCGCCTGGCTGATGTCCGGAAGCGCGTCGGCGATCTGCGCGAGCCGGAAGCTGCGCGGCGCCTGCGTGAGGATGTAGTTGCGCGCCTGCTCCTCCTTGGTCGCGCCGACGAGCTCGGTCCCGGCGGCGACGCGCGCGGCGAAGTCGTCGTAGGCGTCGGCGAGCACGCGCAGCAGGTAGCCGATCCACGGCCACGGGTCGTGGGCGCCGTCATGCCAGCCGGACTGGCTCGCCCGCAGCGCCGCGTAGTAGGCGTGCTTGGTCTCGAAGATGCGCTGCTCGATCGACGCATAGCGCGCCACGCCGAAGCCGTGGCGGAGCAGCTCGCAGGTCGTGACCAGTCGCGCGACGCGGCCGTTGCCGTCCTGGAAGGGGTGGATCGCGAGCACGTCGAGCACGAGCGCCCCAAGCAGCAGGATCGGCGGATGGCGCGCGGCGGCGAGCGCGTCCTCGTAGCGTGCGACCAGCTCGGCGAGCTGCCGCTCAGTCTCCGGGCCGGCCGGCACGGGCTTGAAGACGACCACCACGCGCCCGTCGGGTGAGCGGTCGCCGATCACGTTGTCGGACGTCTTGAGTCTGCCCGCCAGCGGATCGCCGGCGTTGCGCATCAGGAGCCGATGGATGTGGAGGATCAGCGGGAGCGTCAGCGGCTCGGGGGCCTTGCGCAGCAGCTCGTCGGTCGCGTCGCGGTAGCCGGCGAACTCGGCCTCGCTGCGGTTGCGGAACGCGCCCTTGTGGTCGTCGCGTCCAGCTTCGCGCAGCAACGTCAGCGCGCGATCGTCATCGACCACGACGTCCTCGATCGCGCTGGACGCGGTGATCGAGTCGAAGCGGGTTCGGGCGGCAAGTCGCTCGAGCACCTGCGGCGCCTGCGCGCGGAACAGCTCCTCGCGGCCGCGCCCGAACTCGACTGTCGCGAGCACGGTCACGAGCTCGGCAGGCATGGTCGCCATCTTGGCGTCGATGTCGAGAAACGAGCGCAAATCTGCTAATCAGGAGCAGTTCTTAGCAGATTTGCGGCGTTCGGTAGCGGATTCCTCTTTCGTCAGCTCCGCACCGCACCGATCGCGCGTGCGAGCGTCGGCCACTGCGCCGCCCACTGCGCCGGCGCCGCCGCGGCGACGATCACCGAGTCGGCGCGCGCGCCGTGGAGCAGGCAGGCGATCTCGATGAAGCGCAGGTGCGTCTTGGTCGTGTAGGCGTCGCGCACGCATGTGCCGCGCGCGCCGTCGCGGAAGCGCACGCCGCGTGCGGAGCCCCGCGCGGTGACGACGAGGTCGCCCTCCCCGCGGTTGTGGCTGACGCGGAAGCCCGGCCAGTTCGTCGGCGTCTCGCCGCCCTGGCGCGGCGTCAGGTTGAGGTAGCCGACGAACGCGCCGTGCGCGTCGGTGAGCGCGGCGCTCGCGGTCCCGCTGTCGGTGCGGATCGCGTGCCAGCTCGCCGGATAGGCGAGCACGGCGCCGCTGGGCAGCGTCGCTGTGCGCCAGCCAGACGGCGGCGGCGCCGGCCGCAGCGCGGGGAAGGGGCCGGCTGCGGCCGTGCCGGTCCGCGGCGTCGCCGTCGAGGCGCCGGACCGCGCGCCCGCGCCGCAGCCGGCCACTGCGAGCGCGAGCGCGAGCCCGAGCAAGGCCCCCGCGCGGCCGCGGGAGCTGCGGGGTGAGGTCCTAGACGTTGCCGTCGCCGTCGTTCGGCCCGCCGTTGTTGTCTTCGTCCTGATCGCCGCCGTTGTTCTGCGGGATCCCCGACGAGGATTCCGAGGAGGACGACGAGGACGAGCCGCCGCCGGCGGACGAGCCTCCACCCGACGACTGCGTGGCGGCTGGCGGCGAGGACGTCGAGCTGCTCGACGAGCCGGAGCTGCCGCCGCAGCCGGCGAACGCCAGCGCGGCGAGCGCGAGGCCGACGACGGCGAGCCGGCGGAGGGTGCGGGACGGAAGCGGCAGACGGATCGACATCGGAGCTCCTCTCGGACGCGCGCCGCGAACGGCGGGCGTCGCACAAATCGGTTCGACCTTCTCAGACGCCCGCTCGGTCCGGATCCTTCCCGGCGGGCCTCCCCACCGCACCATCATGCCATTGCTCCAGTTAAGAGTTCGTAGCTTGCGCGATCTGCGCGGCCGCGAGCCGCGCGAGCACGGCGCGGTGGCGGCGGGCGCCGCCGAGCAGCGCGGCGTCGAGCTGGGCGCGCTTGTAGAGCCAGTGGACGTCGGCCTCCCACGTGAAGCCGATGCCGCCGTGCGCCTGGATCGCGCTCGCGGTCACCGAGCGGCCGCCGTCGGCCGCCGCGGCTGCGGCCAGCGCCGCCGCCTCGGGCAGGCGCGCGGGCGCGGCGTCCGCCGCCCACGCCGCGAACAGCGCCGTCGAGCGGGCCGACTCGGTGTCGAGCAGCATCTGCGCGCAGCGGTTCTGGACCGCCTGGAAGGCCCCGACCGGCACGCCGAACTGCCGGCGCTCCTTCACGTAGGCGAGCGTCGTCTCCAGCGCGCGCTGCGCGACGCCGACGACCTCGGCGGCGATCGCCGCGCGCACCCGATCGGCCGCCGCGACCGCGCCTGCGCCGCCGTCGCCGAGCGGCTCGGCGTCGCCGCCGTCGACGGTCGCGTAGCGGCGCGTCGGGTCGATCGTCGCAAGCGGTGCGCTGTCCGCGCCGGTCACGAGCACCGCTTCGCCGGAGGGCCGCTCGAGCAGCACGAGCACCGCCGCGCCGGCGCCGTCGGCGCACAGCGCGCGCGTGCCGATCCCCGCCGTCGCCTCGCCGGCGGCCAGCGCCGGCAGCCAGCGCGCGCGCTGCGCATCGCTGCCGCACGCCTCGATCGCGGCCGCGGCCGCTGCGGTCGAGAGGAACGGCGTCGCCGCGCACGCGTAGCCCAGCTCCTCCAGCAGCACCGCCAGCTCGACCGCGCCGAGCCCCTGGCCGCCGTGCTCCTCGCGCACGGCGATCCCCGGCCAGCCGAGCCCGCACAGCTCGCGCCACAGGCCCTCGTCGTAGGCCGCGCCGGCCTCGGCCGCCTCGCGCACGCGCGCCCACGAGGAGCGCGCCGCGAGCAGCTCGCGTGCGACGCGCTTGATCTCCTTCTGGTCCTCGGTCAGGTCGAAATGCATCAGCGCAGGCGGGGGAGTCCGAGCACCCGCTCGGCGACGATGTTCTTCAGCACCTCGGTCGTGCCGCCCTCGATCGAGTTGCCGCGCGCCCGCAGCAGCTCGTACGCCCACGGCGCGCCGCTCGTCAGCGCCTCCGGGCCGAGGATGTCCGCCGCGAGCTGCGTCAGCTGCTGGTTGGTCTCCGACCACATCCACTTCGTCAGCGACCCCTCGGGGCCGGGCTGGCCGTAGGTCTCGATCGCGGTCAGCCCGCGGTAGGCGGTCAGCCGCAGCACCTCGCAGCGCAGGTGCAGCTCGCCGAGCTTGTCCGCCACGACCGGGTCGTCCGTCAGCCCGCGCGCCGCCGCCTCGCCGACCAGCTCGTCGAGCAGCTGGCGCATCCGCACCTGCAGGAAGAAGGCCAGGCCGCTGCGCTCGTTCATCAGCGTCGTCAGGGCGACCTTCCAGCCGTTGCCGACGCCGCCGAGCACCTGCTCGTCCGGCACGCGCGCGCCGTCGAGGAACAGCTCGTTGAACTCCGACTCGCCGGTGATCTGCTTCAGCGGGACGACCTCGACGCCGTCCTGCTCCATGTCCATCAGGAAGTACGTGAGGCCCTGGTGCTTCTTCGGCGCGTCGGGGTCGGTGCGCGCGACGAGCATGCACCACTTGCTGTACTGGGCGCCGCTCGTCCACACCTTCTGGCCGCTGATCACCCACTCGTCGCCGTCCTTGACCGCGCGCGTCTTGAGCGCCGCCAGGTCCGAGCCGGCGTCGGGCTCGCTGAAGCCCTGGCACCAGATCTCCTCGGCCGTGAGGATCGGAACGAGGTGGCGCTCCTTCTGCTCCTGCGTGCCCCACGCCATGATCGTCGGGCCGGCGAGCAGCAGGCCGAGCACGTTCGCCGGCAGCGGCGCGCCGGCCGCCGCCAGCTCCTCGTAGAAGATCGCCGACTGCGTGAGCGTCACGCCGCGCCCGCCGTGCTCGCGCGGCCAGTGGACGGCGGCCCAGCCGCCGTCGGCGAGCCGGCGCTGCCAGTCGCGCCGCCAGCCGTAGTGGGCGTCCTCGTCGCCGTGCGGCGGCTCGCCCGCGGGATTCGCGGCGAGCCACGCGCGCAGCTCGTCGCGGAAGGCGCTCTCCTGCGGGCTGTCCGTCAGGTCCACACGGGCCTCCTCGGCGACGCGGCCGCCGCCGGAGCGCGGCTCACGGCCGCACCTCGAGCACGACCTTGCCGGTCGCCTGGCGCGAGTCGATGCAGCGCAGCGCGCCGGCCGCGTCGTCGAAGGAGAAGCGCGCGCCGATCAGCGGGGCGACGTAGCTGCGCTCGATCAGGCGCTCGAGCGCCTCGCCGACGCCGCGCACGTAATCCGGCTTGCCCATCGCGTAGGCGCCCCAGCCGGCGCCGACGACGTCGACGTTGCCGAGCAGCAGCCGGTTGACCCGCACCTCCGGGATCGATCCGCCGGTGAAGCCGACGACGACGACGCGGCCGCCCTCGCGCAGCGAGCGCAGGCTGTCGGTGAAGCGATCGCCGCCGACCGGGTCGAGCACGACGTCGACCCCGCCGCCGGAGAGCTCCTTCGCCTCGTCCTTCCACGGACCGTCGGAGCGCACGACGTGGTCGGCGCCGGCCTCCTGCGCGACGCGCGCCTTCGCGTCGCTGGAGACGACCGCGATCGTGCGCGCACCGAGCCCGCGCGCGACCTGCAGCGCGGCGGTGCCGACGCCGCCCGCGGCGCCGTGCACGAGGACGGTCTCGCCTTCGGCCAGGCGCCCGCGCGTGCGCAGCGCGAAGTACGCGGTGTGGTAGTTGAGCACGAGCCCGGCGCCCTGGGCGAAGTCGAGCCGCTCCGGCAGCCTGAAGGTGAAGAAGGCGGGCGCGACGGCCGTCTCGGCGAACGCGCCGAGCGCCGTGAACGCGGCGACGCGGTCGCCCGGTGCCAGGCCCGCGTTCGGGGGTGCGCTGCGCACGATCCCGCCGACCTCGCTGCCGGGCACGAACGGCAGCGGCGGTCTGAACTGGTACTCGCCGCGCGTCTGCAGGACCTCCGGGAACGAGACGCCCGCGACGTGCACCTCGACGATGACGGCCGGCTCGCCGTTCGGGCTCAGCGGGTGGGTCGGCTCGGGCTCGGGCAGCTCGACGTGGCGCAGCGCGCCGTCGGGCCCGCTCAGCTCGGCGATCTGGATCGCGCGCATCGGCGCGCACGCTACCGGCCCGCGCGCGCCGCCGTGCCGGTCCGGCCGGCGGCCCGGGTAGCTTGCCGCGCCATGACCCGCCGGCGGCGGGGCTCCTCGCGCTCGCGGGCCGCCTACCAGGCGCTCGCATCCGACCTGCGCGCGGCGGACGGCCGCGTCGTCGGCCGCAGCCACGTACGTCGCTCGTTCGCCGGGGTCTCTCCGCCGACGTCGCCAGCCGCACGCTCGGCAACCTCACGGGCAGAGCGCCGGCGACGGCGCAGCCGGCGCCGACCTCAGCCGGCGCCCGCGCCGCGGATGACGGTCAGCAGCGCGTCGGCGGTGCCGGTCGCCGCGTGCTCGCCGGTGCCGAGGCGGCGGACGCCGAGGCCGCACAGGAGCGCGACGACGGTGCGGGCGTGGCGCTCGGGCTGCGGCACGCCGAGCGCCTCGAGTGCGGCGGCGGCGAACTGCTCGTAGGCGTCGAAGCAGCGTCGGGAGGCCGCGTGCAGCGCCGGGTCGCGCGAGGCGTGCAGGTGCAGCTCCAGCTCGGCGATCTCCTCCGGGCGGCCCGCGTCGTGCGCGGCGACCTGCTCGACGACCGCCGCCGCCTGCTCGGCGCTGGGCCCGCCGCCGGGCACGGCGCCGCCGCCGCGCAGCTCGGCTGCGAGCGCCTCCAGCCGCGTGACCTCCTCGCTCGCGTACAGCAGCAGGCTCTCGCGCAGCAGGTCGGTCTGGCTGGGGAAGTGGTAGGTGAGCGAGCCGAGCGCGACGCCCGCCTCGGCTGCGACCCGGCGGTTGCTGACCGCGCCGACCCCACCGGCGGCGATCACGCGCAGCGTCGCATGCAGGATCCGCGCTCGCGTGTCGGACGCGGATCCCGTCGGTGTCAGCGCGCCGGAGATGCGGCGCATTCTAGCCGCCGCTTGCGTATCGTTCGTTCGAACGAACGACCGAGGGCCGGAGGCGATGGGCAGCACGGCGGCGACGACGGAGGACGACGGCGGGCCGGCGCAGGCGGCGGGTCCCGGCGCGACCGGCGAGCTGGCGTTCGCCGGCCTGCGCGCACAGGTGGCGCTCGTCGCATCGGGGCAGGCGTCGGCGCGCGAGCTGCTCGACGCGGCGCTCGCCCGAATCGACGCCGCCCAACCCGAGCTGAACGCCTTCCGCTGCGTGCGCGCCGAGGCCGCGCGCGGCGAGGCCGACGAGGCCGACCGCCGCCGCGCCGCCGGCGAGCGGCTGGCGCTGCTCGGCGTCCCCGTCGCGATCAAGGACGACATGGACCTCGCCGGCGAGTCGACGAACTTCGGCTGCCCCGGCACCTTCCACCCGCGTCACGGCGACGGCGAGGTCGCGCGCCGGCTGCGCGCCGCCGGCGCCGTCATCGTCGGCAAGACGAACACGCCCGAGGTCGGCCAGTGGCCCTTCACCGAGGGGCCGGCGTTCGGCGCGACGCGCAACCCGTGGTCGCCGGCGCACAGCCCCGGCGGCTCCTCCGGTGGCTCGGCCGCCGCCGTGGCCGCCGGACTCGTGCCGGCCGCCGCCGGCTCCGACGGCGCCGGCTCCGTCCGCATCCCGGCCGCCTGGACGCACCTCGTCGGCGTCAAGCCGCAGCGCGGCCGCGTCTCCACCTGGCCGTTCGTCAACGCCTTCAACGGCCTCACCTGCGTCGGGCCGCTGGCGCGCAACGTCCACGACGCGGCGCTGCTGCTCGACGTGCTCGCCGGCAACCGCGCCGAGGACCTGCACCGGCCGCCGCCGCCGCCCGAGCCCTACGCCGAGGCGGCCGCGCGCGAGCCGGGCCGGCTGCGGATCGCGCTCTCGACGAAGGTCCCGTGGTCGATCGCGCCGGCGACCCTCGACCCCGAGGTGCGGGCGGGGGTGGAGCGCCTCGGCCGCGCGCTCGAGGGGCTCGGCCACCACCTCGAGGAGGCCGACCCGCACTACGGCCTCGTCGGCCTCTCCTTCATGCCGCGCTCGACGGGCGGGGTACGCGAGTGGGTCGAGCTGCACGTGCCAGACCACGGGCAGCTCGACCCGCGCACCCACGGCACGGTCAAGCTCGGCCGCGCTCTCGCGCCGCTGCTGCGCCTCGCGCACGCGATCGAGCGGCCGATGCACCGCTGGGTCGGGCGGATCTTCGCGCGCTACGACGTCGTGCTGACGCCGACGACCGCCAAGCCGCCCGCGCGGATCGGCTCGATCGACGGCCTGGCGCCGTGGGCGACCGACAAGCTGATGGTCGCGCACTGCCCCTACGCGTGGCCGTGGAACGTGCTCGGCTGGCCGGGCGTCAACGTGCCCGCCGGCCTCACCGTCGAGGGCCTGCCGGTCGGCGCGCAGCTGCTCGGCCCCGCCAACAGCGAGGGCCGCTTGCTGTCGCTCGCCGCCCAGCTCGAGCGGATCGAGCGCTGGGATCGCCTGCGGCCCGGCGCGGGCGCGCCCGCCGCGGCGGTAGCCTGACCGCCACGATGCGCGTGGCGGTGATCGGCGGGACCGGCGGGCTCGGCTCGCTCGTCGCCGCCGAGCTGGCGGCGCGCGGCGACGCGGTACGCGCGGTCAGCCGCACCGCACCGGCGGACGGCGCGCTGCCCGCCGGCGTGGAGCACGCGCGCGCCGACCTCTCGAGCGGCGACGGGCTGGACGCTGCGCTCGACGGCGTCGACGTCGTGCTCGACGCCGCCAACGCGCGCAGAGCCGCGCGCGCCGTGCTCGTCGACGGAACGCGGCGGCTCGGCGCGGCCGCGGCGGACGCCGGCGTGCGCCACCACGTGCTGATCTCGATCGTCGGCTGCGACCGCGTCCCCCACCCGTACTACGACGCGAAGGTCGCGCAGGAGGGCGCGCTCGCGAGCGGGACGCTGCCGTGGAGCGTGCTGCGCGCGACGCAGTTCCACACGCTCGTCGGGCAGATGCTCGCGCCCGTCGCGCGGCTGCGGGTGCTGCCGCTCGTGCGGATCCCGCTGCAGCCGATCGACGTCGCCGTCGTCGCGCGGCGGCTTGCCGACGCCGTCCACGGCGAGCCCGCGAACGGCCGCCTGCCCGACGTCGCCGGGCCGCGGGTCGAGCGGCTCGACGCGCTCGCGCGCGCATGGGGCGCGCGCGAGGACCGGCGGCTGCTGGCGCTGCGGCTGCCGCCGCGCGCGCTCGGCAAGGGCTCGCGCGAGATGGCGGCCGGGAACCTGACCGACCCGGCCGCCGCCGCCGGCGGTCCGACGTACGCGCAGTGGCTGGCGGCGGCGAGATGACCTCCCCGGGCGTCGCCCGCGCCGCGCTGTGGCTGACGACGGCGAGCGCGGCCGCCGTCGGCGCGCTCGCGGCGTTCGCCCCGCGCGCCTTCTACGACGACTTCCCGTTCGTGGGTCACTGGGTCGACCGCCTGCCGCCGTACAACGAGCACCTCACGACCGACGTCGGCGCGCTCTACCTCGGCTTCGCGCTCGTGCTCGCGTGGGCGGCGGTCACGCTGCAGCGCCAGCTCGTGCAGGCGGCCTGCGCCGGCTGGATCCTCTTCAGCGTCCTGCACCTCGCCTTCCACGCTCGTCACCTGCGCGGCTTCGGCACGGCCGACGCGATCGCGGAGCTGCTCTCGCTCGCGTCCGTCGTCGCGCTGCCGGCGCTCGCGCTGTGGGCGGCGCGCGACGGCGGACGCTGAGCGCGCCCGCCGCCGCCTGTCACACCGCTCTCACGCCGCTCAGGCTATGACGTTGAACGCCTGCGTCCCTTCGAACCATCCCAGCCTGAGCCTGTACCTTATTTCGATCCTGCCGGTGGTGCCGGCCCTGGTTCCGGCGGCGGTTCTTATCCTTATAGTGCAGGCGTTCGGCTGTCTGTTCGCCGGGAGCACCGTGCCCCTGATGCATCTGCCTCCGCTGTTTTCGACTATGAAGACGGCGGGCCTGTCGGAGGTCGGGTTGTTGCCGAGCGTCGCCGATCGGATCAGCGCTTCGTTGAGCATTTCTAGCGTCGCTTCCATGCCGGCTGGGATCGAAAGATCGTTGAGCTTCACTTCACCCCTCGCTATGAGCGGGCCGTCGTTCCCTTCGTAGAACACGATCACCGTCGCTTCTTCTTCGTCGGGCGATGTGAACGACGTGGACGTTCCTTCCAGGAGCATTTCGCCGCCGAACCTGCACAGGCCGCCCGACCCTTCCAGCGGTATTTCCGCTGCGAGGTCCGTTCTCACCGATGTGAGAAGTCCCTTCGATTCGCGTTCGGCGACAAGCACCACCGGGTGTTCCGACGAGGATCTCATTAGGCACGAGAGCGAGCCGGTCGGCTGTATTCCGAGGGACATTCCGACGACCGGGAGCGTGAGAGTCCTTATTTCCGGCGGCGCACCCGTCGACGATGTGTAATCGAATGCCCACGGCAGCGTTGCGCTTAGGACCGTCGCGGAGCCGCCCGTGCAGCTCGCGACCGAGGCGCTCGTCACGGTCGCGATTCTCGTGCCTCTCGCGTCGGCGAACGTCCCCGCGCTGAAGCTTCCTTCGAGCGTCAGTGCGCACCTCACCGTGGTGCCGCCGCTGATGAACGAGAGTGCGCTGTACCTGAGCTTGAATCTGCTGCCGGCGATCAGGAAGGTTCCGGCGGAGGCCGTGGCGGCGATCGTCGCGAGGGCAGAAGCGGCGACGAGCATCGCCAGCGGAGCACGACTGCGATGGCGCATGTGAACTCGCTCCTCTGGAGTGTGCGTGAGTGCAGCGCGCGGGGACCGTGAGGTGACGGTGCGTGCGGTGCAGCGACTCCCCCTTCGCTCGGCCGCGCTGAATCGTCCCGGACGTCGGCCCCCGACAGCGCTCGCCCGAACTTACTACTCTTCGGTCGGTTGGTCAACGACGGCGCTGCAGGTCGGCGGGGCGACCAGACGGCCATCCGGCGCGCCAGCCGTGTCATCCGGCCGGCGCCCGTAGCGGCACCGGGGTGGACTACTGCCCCCGGGGGAGGCCGCGCACGGATGGCGCGAGCCCGCTTGAGACGTACGGTGACGGCAGGTCTGCATCCGTCCAACGTCGCACCCGGAGGTGCTTTCAGATGGCTGCCGCACACCGCACCCACAAGTGGATCGCCGGTGCGGGCATGATGCTCGCCCCGCTCCTGCTGCTCGTCTCGGCGATCGTCCAGCCGACCCTCAGGAGCGGCGAGCTCGATCAACTGCTCGTCATCCGCGCGAACCTTGACGACTGGTACGCCAGCCAGGCGCTCGCGCTCGCCGCGCTGGCCGTCGCAGTCCCCGCCGTCCTCGGCCTCATGCACATGCTGCGCGAGCGGCAGTGGGCGACCGGCGCCGTCGGCGGCGGGCTCGCACTGCTCGGCATCGTCTTCTCAGCCGGCACGGTCGCGCTCAGCCTCGTGCAGTGGGAGATGATGCGGTTCGGTCTGCCGGTCCCGATCACCGCCGCCGTGATCCATGACATGAAGAACGTGGCCGGCATCGAGATCCCGTTCATCGTCCTGCCGTTCGCGTTCGCGCTCGGGATGGCGATCCTCGCCGTCGGGCTCGGCGTCTCGCGGGCGACGAACCCGGTCGTGGCGTTCCTCGTCGGCGCCGGCGCCGTCTGCATCCCGGTCGCGTACGCGATCTCCAGCGTGACGCTGCTGATCGTCGGCGCGGCCGTGCTGCTCGTCGGCCTCGGTACCGTCGGCATGTTCGTGCTGCGCGAGACGGAGACCGAGTGGGAGCATACGCCCGAGGTTCACGGCTTCCGCCCCGCGGGCCCGCCCGCCGGGGCATAGGCACAGGGCGCCGTGGGGCGCACGAGCGTCTTGTAGACGCGCGCCGGGTCGAGCCCGAGCGCCTGCGCGGCCTCGAGCGCGTAGGAGTCGGCAGCCGGGTCGTGGACGTGCTCGTGCAGCGCGTGCTCGATCCCGGCAGCCCTCCCTGCCCGCGTCGCCGGTGTCTCGCGTCCCGCCACGTCGTGCTTCCCGTGGGGAGCTTAGCCTGGGCCCCGCGGCTCTCGATCCAGGCTCCATCAACGTAGGTAGATCGCCATGGATCGCGAGGCCGTCGCGGTTGTGGCGCCGCTGCGTGGCCAGCCCGAGTGCGTGAAGCCCGCATCGGCATACGTTGTCCTCGCGGGTCGGGCGCTCGGTGATGTCGGTCACCCACAACTCGTTGGGACGATCACGACGGACCTTGCGCCCGACGAGGTCCAGCGACGTCACCCCAATCTCGCGTTGTTCCGACACCTGGACACGCTTGCGAAGCGCGAGGGGTTCGTGGGGTGCATCTGAGCTGACCAAACGCTGTCAGGCGCGGCGCGCTGGGCGGCGTGGGCTGTCAGGCGTTCTGGCGTCGATTGACGTAGTCCGGCTGTGCGTTAGTCTCGTGATGGGGGAGGTCTCGGGGTTGACACGGCGCCCGGTGTGTGATGCCTCGGCGATCCCTGGCGCAGGTCCAGCGGCTGTCGACTGGGGGAGGTGTCGCATCTTGTGGATTCTCGGTGCGGGCGGGGAGCGCGCTGCCGCGTGTTCTTGGCGACGCGCCGGCCCGGGCGCACCTTGCGGGCACAGCGTCCCGTGCAGGCGAACCAAGGAGCTTCGTCATGAAGGCTCGTAGCAAGCTCGTCGTGGCGGCCGTATCGGCCGTGTTGGTGATGGCGCTGGCGGTGGGGGCCGCTTCTGCAAACAGAATCAGCATAAGCCATAGCAACTTATGGCGGGACGTGTTCAGGCCGCTGAGATTCCAATCAGGCGGTCTCAGCGCCGCTTCGTGCAGTGTCACGCTCGAAGGCAGTTTCCACAGCGCGACGATCAGGAAGATCGAAAGGCTGCTAATCGGGCATATCACTCACGCGTCGATCGGTCCGTGCGAAACCGGAACGGCGACGATTCTAACGGAAACGTTGCCGTGGCACGTGCAGTACTTAGGCTTTCGCGGCAGGCTACCAATAATAGAAGGCGGCCTGCGCGACATACTCGTCGGTCTCAGCTTCCAAGTCAGGGATGCAATATTCGGGTCCATCTGCCTAGCGAGAGCGACCGAAGCGGAACCGGCTGCCGCGATAGGCGAACTCGAAGCCGAAGAAGCCGGCGGCAACAGGATCATCAGATCACTCGTCGCTGACAGCGCTCCAAGGATAAGGTGTGGCTCCTTGAGCGCAGAATTCCAAGGAACCGCCGCCGTGACCGAAGTGCCTGGCGGTCTGAGAAATGTGTTAGTCAGACTAATATAACCGCTGCCGAACGATAGGGGTTGGTGGGGCCGCCCGCCTCGGGCGGCCCCACCAAGCGACGGCGCCTCGCGTCGCGGTCTCGTGTCGAGGCGCCCCGGGTCGGAGATCGGCGATGGCGGCTGAGGTGCTGAGTGGAGTCGCATACCCAGCCGAGTGGTCTCAGTCACGGCCGTACCCGGAGGCATTTGAAAGGAGTCGATATGCAGTCTCGTACCAAGCTTGTCGTAGCGGCCGCATCGGCCGCGCTGGTGATGGCTCTGGCGGTGGGGGCCGCTTCTGCAAACAGACTGAGCATAAGCCATGGCAACTTATGGCGGGGTGTGTTCAGGCCGCTGAGGTTCCAATCAGGCGGTCTCACCGCGGCTTCCTGCAATGTCACGCTCGAAGGCAGCTTTCACAGCGCAACGATCAGGAAGATCGAAAGGCTGCTAATGGGACATATCACGAGAGCGTTGATAGGTCCGTGTGACAGTGGCAGTGCGACGATCCTAATGGAAGCGTTGCCGTGGCATGTGCAGTACGCTGGCTTCCACGGCAGGCTACCGATAATCGAAGGCGGTTTTGACATTGACATAATCGGTCTTAGCATCCAGATAAGGGATGCAATATTTGGATCGATTTGCCTAGCAAGAAGCACCGAAGCCGAACCCGCTGGCGCCATAGCCGAACCCGAAGCCGAAGAAGCCGGCGGCAACAGGCCCATCAAGGCACTCGTCGCCAATACTGCTCCGAGGATACGGTGTGGAACAATCAGCGGTGAATTCGCGGGCACCGGGGCCATGACTGAAGTGCCCGGCGGATCGAGGAACGTGTTACTCAGGCTAATATGATCGACGCCGAACGAAAGGTCTGGTGGTGTCGCTCGCCGGCGGCACCACCAGTCGAAGCCGCCCTCGTGTGGTGGTCTCGCGTCAACGCGTCGCAGGTGCGTCGAAGCAGCTGCATCGTGTGTGAGTGATCGGCGGTCGCCCGCGGCGAGGGCAGACGCGGCTCGAGTCCCGGTGCGGACCGCAGCGTCGGGAGACCGTCGCTGAGCACGGGGTGAAGGCGCCAGCAACGCACGCCGCGCTGGCGCGCTCACCCTCGGGACGTTCACGGCGCCAGCCGGAAGGGCGGGTAGCGATCGGTGACGAGGATCAGCGCGTACGCCGTCACGCGGTTGTGCCAGCGCGCGACCCCGACGACGTAGTCGAACAGGCCGCGCGGGTAGCGGCCGGTGAAGAGGATCGCGAACCACGCGACGATCACCGTCACGACCGCTCCGATCCAGAGGAAGAAGAGGACGACGTAGTGAGGGATCGCGAGCAGCCACTTGACGAGCGGCAGCCAGCGGTTGAGGTCGGTCGCGGCGTTCACGCGCGGGAGCTGCAGGTGGACGGCCTGCTCCTCGTCGGTCGAGGGATACGCGTCGTCGAGCAGCGCGACGTAGATCCCGACGCGGTTGAGGAAGCGCAGCAGCTCGCGGTTCCAGTCCTGCCACCACGACGGGTACTTCTGCCGGAAGACGATCATCAGCAGCGGTCCGGCGAACAGCAGTCCGCCGGCGGCGGCGACGGTGGTGCCGCTCGCGGTGCCGCCGAAGTGGAACGAGCCGCCGCCGACCGTGCCGAGCACGATCGCGATCGGGATGACGGTGAAGATGCGCAAGAACGTCGTGAGGCGGTTCAGCTCACGGTCGGGGTAGTCGACCGCGAACGTGACGGGATAGCCGTCGCCGAGCGGTGCGCTCGGCGGTGCGTCGAACGTGGACATGGCGGGACCGTATGGCCGCGCCTGCGCCACGCCATCCGTAGTTCGCCGCGGCGCCGCTCAGCCGAGCCGCCGCCGCAGCGCCAGCGCGCGGCGCACATGGCGCGTGTCGAGCGGGAGCTGCGCGAGCACCGCATCCTGCAGCGCCAGGTCGGCGGCGGCGCCCGGCGGCTCGAGGTAGAAGCTCGCCATCGCCGCCAGCACGCTGCCGTGATGGCGCGCGTCCGGCAGCCGGCCGACCGCCGCCGCCGCGCGCGCGGCGACGCCGGCGATCCGCTCGGCCGCCTCGCTGCGCGTCGGGTAGCGCCCGACATAGCTGTGGTTGCCGCTGCGCGCGTCGGCGGGCGCGTCGGCGGCGCTCTCGAGCAGCGTGTTGAGCGCGCAGACCCACGGCCAGTAGGCCGCCTCCAGCCGCGCGGCGGCGGCCGCGGTCAGCCGCGGGTCGGCCGCCGCGGCGAGCAGCGCATGCAGTGCGAGCGAGGAGCCCGCGGCCGCCGCCAGCTCCCACCAGCGCAGCGGCGCGCCGCCGGTCGGCAGCGCACCGGCCCAGCCCGCGAGCGCGGCGGTGGGCAGCGCGCCGAGCATCGCCGCGTGGTTGCGGCTCTGGCCCTCGCTCGCGCGCTCGAGCGCGCGCCGCACGCCCGGCGCGACGAGCGCGCGCGCCGGCAGCGGAGCGCACAGCTCCCGGCAGCGCGCGACGAGCGCCCCCAGGTAGCCGCCGTCGTCGCCCCAGCCGTAGCCGCGGTACCAGTCGGCGGCCGGCGCGCCGGCGAGCGCCGCGCGCAGCGCGCCGTGCAGCAGGCGGCTGGCGGCGAGCGGGTCGGCCGTCGGCTGCTCGGAGAGCGTGTCGAGGTAGTCGTAGAGCACCTGCACCGCGACGAGCAGGCGCACGACCCCCGCCCGCCGCGCGCGCGGCGCCGCGAGCGCGAGCAGTGCCGCGCCCTCCGCGTTGCCGTCCTCCTCGCGCATCGTCGCGCACGCGTGCGCGCGCAGCGCGGGGTCGGGGATCGACCGCGCGCGCCGCGCCCAGCGGCGCAGCTCGCGGCGCGCGCAGGGGAGGACGGTGGCGCCGTAGCGCCACAGCGTGGCGGGGGCGACCGCGCCCCGCCGGCTCGGCCGGGCAGGCCGGAGCACGCAGGCTGCTCGCATGCGTCACCTCTGTGGGCGGCCCCCGCCGCTCCTGACTTGCGACCTAGTCTTGGAGAGCGACGCGCGCCGGAACCCGTGTCGCCAGGTAGCTTGGCACGAGCACGAGCGCCAGCGCCGCAGTTGCGACGAGCGCGAACGTCTCCAGCACCTGCCAGCCGGCGATCGAGAACGGGGCGGGGAAGCCGGTCGTGAGGCGCAGCCAGCGGTCGAGCAGCAGGTGCCCGTAGACGCCGGCGAGCGCGCCGGCGAGGCAGCCGGCGCCGAGCACGATCGCGGCCTCGAGCAGCAGCGCGCGCCGCAGCTGGCCGGGCGCGAAGCCGTGCAGCCGGTGCGCGGCGATCGCGCGCCGCCGCTGCCAGGTCGCCGCGCCGGTGGCGGCGGCGAGCGCGAGCGCCGCGGCCGCCAGCAGCAGCTGCGAGATCAGCGTGAGGCGGTCGAGCCCTTCGCGCGCGAGCCGCTCGTACTGCGCGATCCGCTGTGCGCGCGTCTGCACGGTCAGCGCCCAGCGGCCCGCGAGCGCGCGCCGCAGCTCCGCTCCCACCCGCGCGGGGTCCGCGTCCGGGCGCACGTCGACCTCGAGCGCGGCCGGGTCGCGCGTCGCCCACGCGCGGCGGTAGTCGGCGGCGCCGAGCACGATCGCGCCCGGGCCCCAGCCGAGGTTCGTGAGCGTCGCGGCGAGCGCGAAGCGGCGCGTCCCGGTCGGCGTCGGCAGCGCGATCGGACCGCCGACGTGTGCGTGCAGCTGGCGCGCGATCGCCTCCGAGACCGCGACCGCGCCGCCCCGCCGCAGCGCCGCCGCGGCGGTCTGCGCGTCACCCGCGAGCAGCTGGCTCGGCGGGAACGGCGGCACGTCCTGCGGCGGCCGGGCGATCACCCACGCGCGGCGGTCGCCGACGTCGAGCAGCCCGCCGTAGTAGGGGCGCACGGCGGCGACGCCGGGCTGGGCGCGCAGCCGCGCGATCGCGCCGCGTGTCGGGAAGCTCTCGGTCGTGAGGTCCGCGCCGCCGGTCGTCACCCACAGGTCGGCGGTCGACAGGAACTGGCCGAAGCTGCGATCGAGCCCGCGCACGAGATCGCGGTGCGCGCCCTCGATCGCGACGCTCCCGAAGACGGCGATCGCGCCGCTGGCGGCGAGCGCGATCGAGCGCAGGGTCGCCGAGCGCAGCGCCATCGCCGCGACGGCGAGCATGCTCAGGCGCAGATGGCGCGCGAGCCGCGCGCAGCCGCGCACGACGAGTGCGAACAGCGCCGGCATCGCCAGCAGCGTGCCGAGCGCGAGCGCCGCGATCCCGAGCACGGTCAGCCCGGGGCGCAGCACGAGCAGCAGCGTCGTCGCCGCGACGAGCGCGCACGCGACCAGCAGCGCGGTCCGCCGGCAGCGCGACGTCAGCGCCTGGCCCGGCTCGCCGCCGTCGCGGTAGACGGCGTCGAGCGGACGGCCCGGTCGCAGGTCGATCAGCTGCTGCGCGGCCGCGAGGCAGGTCGCCGCGACCCCGCCCGCGAACGCGAGCGGCACGACGGCGGGCGGCACGACGCGCTGGGAGCCGGTCGGGAAGGCGAACGACAGGTACGTCGGAACCGCGCCGAACAGCGTGCGCGCGAGCAGCTCGCCGATCGCGACGCCGGCCGCCGACGCCACCGTGCCCAGCACGAGCGCCTGGAAGCCGAGCACTGCGACGATCTGCCGCGGCGAGAAGCCCTGCAGCCGCAGGTCGGCGACGCTGCGCCGGCGCTCGGGGACGGTCAGCAGCATCGCGTTGAACGCCAGCAGCAGGCCGACGAGCGCGCTGATCGCCGCGAACAGGCCGGTCGACTGGTCGTTCGGTGCGGTCGCCTGTGCCAGCACCCGCGACTCGGCGTCGATCGGCGCGACCGCCGCGCTCCCGTGCACGAGCGCGCTCAGCTCGCGGCGCACCGCCGCCGTCCGCCCCGGCGCAGGCGCGACGAGGACGCGCCCGACGCGTCCCGGGTCGCGCGCGAGCGCCTGCACCTGCGCGAGCTGGGCGACGGCGATGGTCGACTGCGACAGCGGGCCGATCAGCTCCGGCCCGAGCACCGCGGCGACCCGCACGCGGCGCGCGGCGCCGCGCAGCCGCACCACCACGCTGCGGCCGGAGGCGCCGGCGACGAGCGCGCCGAGCGCCACCCGCTGGGCGCCGAGGCGCGCGGCCGTGGCGCTCGGCAGCAGCAGGCCGTTGCGGAAGACGATCCCGCCGACCGGGCCGATCCCGCGGGTGAGCGATCCGCCGAGCGCGGCGAGCGAGGGGTCGAAGCCGACGAGCAGGACGTCCACGCTGCCGCGCGGGCCGACGAGCTGGGCGCGCTGCTCCAGCAGCGGCGCAGCGGCGGCGACGCCCGGCAGCGCACGCACCGCGCGCGTCAGCCGGCCGTCGATGCCGCGGTCGTCGCGGGCGACGAGCTGGAGCTGCGCGCGGCCGGCGATGCCATCGACCAGCTGCGAGACGGATCCGCCGATGCTCGCGTTCGCGACGATCGTCGCGAGCACGAGCGCGACGCCGATCGCGATGCCGGCCGCGGCGAGCAGCTCCTGGACGGGATGGGTGCGGACGCGCCGTCCGTAGAGGTACAGCAGCGCGCCGAGCTTCACGGCAGCGCGCTCCGCGTGGCCTTCGCCGCCCGCGCTTCGCCGTCGAGGGCGTCTGCCGCCGGCGGGCCCGCCGCGTCGTGCGCGACGACGCGTCCGTCGCGCAGCACGAGCACGCGGTCGGCGACGTCGGCCGCCTGCGGGTCGTGCGTCACGAGCAGCGCGCCGGCGCCGCGCTCGCGGCAGACGCCGGCCAGCAGCGCGAGGACCTCGCCGCCGCTGCGGCTGTCGAGGTTGCCGGTCGGCTCGTCGGCGAGCACGAGCGCCGGCTCGTTCACGAGCGCGCGCGCGAGCGCGACGCGCTGGCGCTCGCCGCCGGACAGGCGCGCGGGCTCGTGGTCGAGCCGGTGCCCGAGCCCGACGCGCTCGAGCCACGTGCCCGCGTGGCGCCGCGCCTCGCGCAGCGGGACGCGGTCGGCGAGCAGCTTCAGCGCGGCGTTCTCGAGCGCCGGCACGCCGGGCAGCAGGTGCGCGTCCTGCGTGACGAAGCCGACGCGGCGGCGCTGGTGCAGCGCCAGCTCGCCGGCCGACAGCGCCGCGAGCGGCCGGCCGTCGAAGCGCACCTCGCCGGCGTCCGGCTGCTCGATCGCCGCCGCCAGCAGCAGCAGCGTGGTCTTGCCGGAGCCGCTCGGGCCGTAGAGTGCGACGAGCTCGCCGGGGGCGACGCGCAGCGAGACGCCGTCGACGGCGCGGACCGTCTCCTCCGGCGTGCGGTAGTGCTTGACGACGCCGCGCAGCTCGAGGCGGCTCACGCCGACGGCTCCGCACGCGGGCGCTTGAACGGCACGACCTCGGCGGCGGGGGCGTTCACGTCGCCCTCGAGCCTGCCGTCGCGCATCGACAGCGCCCGGTCGGCGCCGGCGAGGCCGCCCGGCTCGGAGGCGGTCAGCAGGACGGCGACGTGCTCGTCCTTGGCGATCACGCGCAGCGTCGTGAGCAGGTCCTCGCGCTCGAGCAGGTCGACGCCGCTCGTCGGCTCGTCGACGAGCAGCAGCTCGGGCTGCTGCAGCAGCGCGCGCGCGAGCACGACGCGCACGAGCTCGCCCTGCGTCAGCTCGCGGGGGCGCAGCTCGGCGCAGCCGCCGGCGCCGAGGCGGTCGAGCATCGCCTGCGCGCGCGTGCAGGCACGGTCGATGCGGATGCCGACGGCAAGCAGCGGAACCGCGACGTGCTCGACGACGAGCTCCGCGTGGGCGGGCGCGAAGCTCGTGTGGCAGTAGGCGATGCGGCGGCGCAGCGCGCCCTCCGGCTGGGCGGCGACGTCGGCGCCGCCGAACAGCACGCGTCCCGCGTCGGGCGCCTCGAGGCCGGCCGCGATCCGCAGCAGCGTCGTGCGGCCGGAGAAGCGCGCTCCCCAGACGCCGACGATCTCGCCCGCGTCGAGCTCGAGCGAGACGTTGCGCAGCGCGGGGAGCTCGCGGCGCCCGCGCCGAAACGTCTTCGAGACGTGCTCGACCCTGAGCAGGCTCACGCGGCGCCCACCCGCTGCCGGGCCGTTTCCAGCGGGCCGGACGGCGGCTCCTCGCGCAGCTGGCGGCGCGCGTAGTCGACCCAGGCGAGGCGCGCCGCCACGCCGAGTCGCTGCTGCTCGCGCGCGAGACGCTCGACGAGCGCGTCGGCCGCGCCGGCGCTGGCCTCGATCCGTGCGAGCTCCTCGCGGCATGCCAGCTCGTGCGCGTCGAGCATGCGCGTCAGCGCACTCGCGTCGAGCGCCGCCGCGCAGCGCAGCCGCACGAGCAGCTCGGCACGCGTCGCGTCGGGACCCATCGGCTCCTCGAGGAAGCGCTCGAGCTCCTGGGAGCCGGCGGCGGTCACGCGGTAGGGAAGCTTCGGCTGGCGGCGGCTGCCGGTGTGGGCGTCGCCGTCGAGCGGCTCGATCAGCCCGCCGCGCTCGAGCCGGTCGAGCGCGGCGTAGAGCGCCTGCGCCGAGAGCCCCCAGTGCGCGCCCGCGAACGCCTGGCGGAAGCGCAGGACGAGCTCGTAGCCGTAGCTCGGCCGTTCGATCAGCAAGCCCAGGACCGCGTATTTCGCGCTCGTCTTCACTGCGCCCCGCTCCCCGAAGAAACGCTCACGTTTGCAGGCAGCGTAACGCGACCGGGTGCGTTATTCAACCGGTTGAACTTTCACTATAAGACTAGATAACGGTGTGCTAGAGGGGAGACACTGTACGGCACGCCGCGCCCCGCGCCGCTCGACGAGTCGACTGCGGGAGCCCGCGTGGAGCGCCCGCGTCACTTGCGCGCCCCGGTGCTGCCGTCCCCCCTCGGCCGCCGGGGCCGCAAGCCGCGCGGCGGCGCCGACAGCGCCGTCGCCGGCGACGCGAGGGCCGAGGGGGTACGGCGGTCGCCGACGACGGTCTGTCGCTGGACCGGGGAGGAGAGGCGGGAGCCGGACCCCGGAGCCGTCACTGCGACGACGATGATGCAGCGCGGCGCCCGGCGCGGCATCGGCGATACGCCGCGCGCCGCTCGCGGGGAACCACGGACCCGCGAGCGCCGCCACCACGGAGGCGCGGGTGCTGCAGCGCCAACTAGATTTCCCGCGACAGGGCGCTCGACCGGCAAGGAGATCCGCATGCTGCACAAGGTCCTCGTGGGAGTCGACGGCACGCCGAGCGGACGCGACGCGGTCGTGCTTGCGTGCGCGCTCGCCGCCGGCGGCGACCCGGACGTGCTGCTGGTCGGCGCCTACACCGATCCGCTGCTGCCGTTCCCGCCCGGGCTGCGCCGCGACCTGCACCTCGGCCGCGACGTCGAGCGGCTGCTGCTCGACGTGCGCCGCGAGCTGGCACCGACGGCGCGGACGCACGTCAAGGCCGACATCTCCGCCGGGCGCGCGCTCTGCCACGTGCTCGAGCACGAGCGCGCCGACGTCCTCGTGCTCGGCTCCTCGCACCGGGTCGGCGCAGGGCGCGCCGGCGCGGGGCGCACCGGCCGCCAGGCGGTCCACGGCGCCGCCAGCGCGGTCGCGCTCGCCGCGCACGGCATCGCGGCGGCGGGCGATCGCTTCGCCCTGCAGCGCGTCGTCGTCGGCGTCGATCGCTCGCCCGAGTCGCAGGCGGCGCTGGCGTTCGCGCGCCCGCTCGCCGAGGCGGCCGGCGCGCGGCTCACCGCCGTGGGCGTCGTCGACGACCGGCTGCCGGCGACGGTCGCGCCCGCCGGCATGGCGGCCGAGCTCGTGCAGTGGGACGAGCTGGTCGAGGCCCACACCGACCAGACGAGAAGGCTGCTCGCCGCGCTGACCGAGCGCGGTCCCGGGGTTGCGACCGAGCTGCGCGTCGGCGACCCTGCGGAGGAGCTCGCCGCGGCTGCGCGGGACGCCGACCTGCTCGTGCTCGGCTCGCGCCGCTGGGGGCCGTTCTCGCGGCTCGTGGTCGGCAGCACCGGCGAGGAGCTCGCGCGCGAGGCGCCCTGCTCGCTGCTGCTGGTCCCGCGCCCGGCGCAGGAGCCGTCTGACGCCGCCTGATGGTTGGTCGTGCGCGACGCTTGAAAAGCTGAGATCCTGAGCGTCGAGGTCGCCGCGCCGCGCGCGACGACCTCGGCCCGACGACGGGGGATCGATCGGAAGCGAGGGGGATGGATGGCACAGTGGAGCGACGGTCGACGGCTGCGGCGCGTGGTGCCGGTGCCGGTCGCATGCCTGCTCGCCGCCGTGCTCGCGGTCGCGCTCGCGACCGGATGCGGCAGCGGCGGGGCGAGCTCGTCGAACAGGCCGGCGAGAACGGTGGTGCAGGTCCGGCACGTCGCCCAGGACCGCTGGACCTACGCGCGCGAACGCTTCCGCGAAACCTGCGGCGGCTGCCACACGCTCGCCGACGCCGGCACGCACGGCCGCCGCTTCGACCTCGACCACGGCGGTGAAATCTCCACCGAACACGCGCGCTACGCGATCGGCGAAGGCGAACCCGGCATGCCGGCGTGGAGAGACGTCCTGTCCAAGCGCGAATTCGAAGAACTCGTCGCCTACGTCACGACCGTCGCGCAGGACACGCCGGGCGACTCGAGGTGGAGCTGGCAGATGGCCCTGCGCACGAGCGGCGAAAGATGGTCGCCGACCGACACCAGAGACCTCGAAGCGAAGTACGCGAACGAGACGGGTGCCGCGGGGAGAGCCAGGGCGCCCGCGAGCGGCGCCGGCAGGTAGCGCGCGAAGCGGAGCGCGCGCAGGCCGGGGCGCGTAGAGTGCCGGCGCCATGCCGAACGCGCTCGTCGATCGCTCCTGGCCGCTGCTGACGCGCTTGATGCGCGGGCACGTGTGGCTCTACCGCGCCAGCGGCGGCCGGCTCGGGCACAGACCGCCGGGCCTGCCGCAGATGCTGCTGCTCGACCACGTCGGCGCGCGCAGCGGGGTCAGACGCACGAGCCCGCTCGTCTACACGCGCGACGGCGACGACTACGTGCTCGTCGCCTCCAAGGGCGGCTACCCGAGACACCCGGCGTGGCTGCACAACCTCAAGGCGCATCCCGACACGACGATCCAGGTCGGGCGCCGCCGCCTCGCCGTCCATGCGCACGTCGCGAGCGACGAGGAGCGCGAGCGCCTGTGGCCGAAGTGCCTCGCGACGTACGGCGGCTTCGCCGGCTACCAGGCGCGGGCCGGACGCACGATCCCGCTCGTCGTGCTGTCGCCGCGGGCGTGACGTCCGCGCGATTACGCAGAATCCTGCTCATCAATCGACAAGCTTTGCATGGAGGCCGGGGCGCGCTAGCGTGTCGGCCGGGTACGTGGACGTCGGACGGAGCGGGAGCAGAGGCGCATGGCAGAGCCCTTTCTGGGAGAGATACGCATGTTCGGAGGGGACTTCGCCCCGCGCGGCTGGGCTCGCTGCCACGGGCAGCTCCTGCCGATCGCCGAGCATGCGCCCCTCTACAGCTTGATCGGCACGACCTACGGCGGCGACGGCGTCGAGACGTTCGCGCTGCCCGATCTCCGCGAGGACGGCTCCCCGTCGGCGCCGTTGCCGATCACCTACATCATCGCGCTCGCCGGGGTGTACCCAGCGCGCCCGTAGGAAGCCGCAGCGCACGCTGCGGGGCCGGGCAGCTGCGCCGGCCGCGCTGGCGCTCGGCCCGCGCCGCCGCGGTCGCGCGCTGACCGCGCCGTCCAACTGCGCGACGGCCGTGCGCCGTGACGGCGCGCTCGGGGGCGCCAGCGTCGCGGCGAACTACGGTGCCTGTGCTATTTAACGCTCGACGATCCCTGCGTCCAGGTGTTGTCGATGGCGACGCCGGCGAAACGGGTGGGAGGGGCGCGCACGTGGCATCGGGCGAGACGATCAGCGGCGAGGAGCTCGACGAGCAGCGGCTGCGCCGCCTGATCGAGGTCGGACGCTCGCTTGTGTCCCAGCGCGACCTCGAGACGCTGCTCGCGCAGGTGCTCGACGTCGCGCGCGAGCTCACCGGGGCGCGCTATGCCGCGCTGGGCGTGCTCGACGAGTCGCGCCAGGCGCTCGCGCGCTTCGTCACGCGCGGGATCGACGCGCAGACGCACCGCGCGATCGGCGACCTTCCGCACGGCCGCGGGATCCTCGGCCTGCTGATCCAGGAGCCGAGACCGCTGCGCCTGCACGACCTCCACCACCATCCCCGCTCGTACGGCTTCCCCGCCAACCACCCGCCGATGCATCGCTTCCTGGGCGTGCCGGTGCGGATCCGCGGCAGCGCGTGGGGGAACCTGTACCTGACCGACAAGGAGGGCGGCGACTTCGACGAGCGCGACGAGCAGACGGCGGTCATCCTCGCCGACTGGGCGGCCGTCGCGATCGAGAACGCGAACCTCTACCAGCGCCTCCAGCAGCGCCGCGACGAGCTCGAGCAGGTCGTCCAGGGGCTCGAGGCGACGACCGCGATCGCCCGCGCGGTCGGCGCCGAGACGCAGCTCGAGCGCGTCCTGGAGCTGATCGTCAAGCGCGGCCGCGCGCTCGTCGACGCGCGCGCGATGGTGATCCTGCTGCGCGACGGCGAGGAGATGGAGGTCGCCGCGTGCGCCGGCGAGGCGAAGCCGGACGTCGTCGGGCGGCGGATCCCGGTCGAGGGCTCGACGTCCGGCGAGATCCTGCGCGGCACGCGCCCGGAGCGCATCCGGGACGTCGCGAGCCGCCTGCGCATCTCCTCCGACCACCTCGGTGTCGCCGACGCGCACACCGCGCTGCTCGTGCCGCTCGAGTTCCGCAGCAGGGGGCTCGGCGTGCTCGTCGCGTTCGACCGCATCGGCGCCGAGCAGGAGTTCGGCCCCGAGCAGGAGAAGCTGCTGCTCGCGTTCGCCGCGAGCGCGGCGACGGCCGTCGCGACCGCGCAGACGGTCGAGCACGAGCGCCTGCGCGAGTCGATGGCGTCCGCCGAGCAGGAGCGCCGCCGCTGGGCGCGCGAGCTGCACGACGAGACGCTGCAGGGCCTCGCCGGCTTCCAGGTGCTGCTGTCCTCGGCGCTGCGACGCAGCGACGCGGTCTCGCTCGAGCAGGCCGTGCGCACGGCCGTCGAGCAGATCGGCACGGAGATCGAGAAGCTGCGCATGCTGATCACCGAGCTGCGGCCCGCGGCGCTCGACGAGCTGGGGCTCCAGCCTGCGGTCGAGTCGCTCGCGAGCCGCGTCGCGGCGGTCGAGGGGCTCGAGGTCGAGACCGACGTGAGCCTCGGCGCCGACGGCGAGCGGCTCGCGCCGGAGCTGGAGACGGCCGTCTACCGGCTCGTGCAGGAGGCGCTCACGAACGTCGTCAAGCACGCCGGCGCCAACCGCGTCACGATCGAGATCGTCGCCGCCGACGGGCACGTCGACGTGACGGTCGCCGACGACGGCGCCGGCTTCGACACCGCGGCGCCGCGCGAGGGCTTCGGCATCACCGGAATGCGTGAGCGGGTCGGGCTCGTGGACGGCACGCTCGCGATCGCGAGCAGCCCCGGCGAGGGCACGACGGTCCGCGCGACGCTGCAGCGCGCCGTGCCGTCCGGCAGCCGGGCCGCCGTCGCCTGAGCGCCCGCCGGGCGACCGCGCCGCGGCGCTCGCGCTCGGCTACTGGTCCCCGCCGCCGGCCTCGATCAGGCCGTGGTCGAGCGCGTAGCGCACGAGCTCGGCGCGCGAGGAGCGGCGCACCTTCTGCTGGATGTGCGCGCGGTGCGACTCGACGGTGCGCACGCTCAGGTAGAGCTGCGAGGCGATCTCGCTGTTCGTGTGGCCGAGCGCGATCAGCCGCAGCACCTCCAGCTCGCGCTCGGTGAGGTCGTCCGGCGGCCCGCTCGGCGGCGGCTCGGCGGCCATCCGCGCGCCCAGCTCCGGGTTCAGGTACGTGCGGCCCTCTCTCGCCAGCCGGACCGCCTGCACGAGCTCGTCGTCGGCCGCCTCCTTGAGCACGTAGCCGCGCGCGCCCGAGCGCAGCGCCTCGCGCGCGAAGGCGGGGTCCTGCTGCATCGTCAGCACGACGATCGCCGTCTCCGGCGCCTGCTCGACGAAGCGCGGGATCGCCTGCAGGCTCGGCTCGCCCGGCATGTTGAGGTCGAGCACCAGCACGTGCGGGTGGTAGGCGCGCACCGCGCGCAGCGCTGCTTCGACGTCGCCCGCCTCGGCGACGACCTCGATCCCCTCCTCCGCGTCCAGCACCATCTTGAGGCCGGTGCGGACGACCGCGTGGTCGTCGGCGATCACGACGCGCGTCGCCGCCTCGGTCGCGGGCACGGGCTGCTCCTCCGCTGCGCTCATGGCGCGCGACGATACCGGTCCGCGGCGCTGCGGCGCCACCGCAGGACGCACGGGGGCACGACCGTCGTTTCCACGGATGCGCGCCACGGCCGCCGCCGATGAGCGCGGCTGCGGGCGCGTCCGTAGTCGTCCGCGCGCGCCATCGCGCACTTCCCCGATGGCGCGTCGCCCCTCGCCCCATAGCCTGGTTCCATGACCCGCACCTCGCACGCATCGCTCCAACCGCTCCGCGTCGTCGTCGCCGGCGGCGGCATCGCCGGCGTCGAGACGCTGCTGGCGCTGCGCGCGCTCGCCGGCGACGCGGTCTCGCTGACGCTCGTCGGTCCGGGCGAGCAGCTCCACTACCGGCCCTACAGCGTGCTCGAGCCGTTCAGCGTCCGCATGACGCGCCACTACGACCTCGGCGAGATCTGCGAGGACCTCGGCGTCGAGCACGTGCGCGAGGCGGTCGCCGCCGTCGACGCCGCCGCGCGCACGGTCGCGACCGCGGCCGGCGAGCGGATCGGCTACGACGCGCTCGTGCTCGCGCCCGGCGCCCGCACGAGCGCCGCGCTTCCGCACGCCCACACCTTCCTCGCCGAAGCCGACCCGGAGAGCCTGCACTGGATCGTGCGCGAGCTCGAGCAGGGGACCCTGCGGCGCGTCGCGTTCGTCGTGCCGGGCGGCCGCAGCTGGCCGCTGCCGCTCTACGAGCTGGCGCTGATGACCGCGGCCCGCGTGCGCGAGGCGGGCGTCCGCGACGCCGCGCTGACGCTCGTGACGCCCGAGGACGCGCCGCTCACCATCTTCCACGGAGCCGCCAGCGACGCCGTCGCCCGCCAGCTCAAGGCGTCCGGCGTCGCGTTCGCCGGCTGCACCTACGCGCACGACTACGACGGCGCGACGCTCGCGCTGACGCCCGGCGAGCGCACGCTCGACGCCGACCGCGTCGTCGCGCTGCCGCTGCTGTCGGGCCCGGCGATCGACGGCGTCCCGTGCGACCCGGATGGCTTCGTCCACGTCGACGAGCACGGCCGCGTGCTGGGGCTCGAGGACGTCTACGCGGCTGGCGACGCGACCACGTTCGCGATCAAGCAGGGCGGGATCGCCTCCCAGCAGGCCGACGCCGTCGCGGCGCTGGTCGCGCGCGCGGCCGGCGTCCGCGCGCCGGCGCCGTCGTCGCGCCCGCTGCTGCGCGCCGTGCTGTTCACGGGCGACGGTCCGCTCTATCTGCGGGCGACGCTCGCCGGCGGCGAGAGCGTCGTCTCGAGCGCCTCGCGGCACTGCCCCTGGTGGCCGCCGCACAAGGTCGCGGCGCGCTACCTCGCTCCCTATCTCGCCGACCGCGACGAGACCGACCGCGGCACGGCGAAGCGGCACCTCTACGCGGTCCAGCCGCCCGGCGCGGATCCGCCGGTCGTCCACCGCGACGGCGACGCGGGCGGGATCGAGCTGCTCGGCCGCGATCGGCGGTAGGCGATGACCGGCGCGCTGCGACGAGCGGGCGGCGCGGCGCCGCCGCGCGTGCTCGTCCTCGGCGGCGGCGTCGCCGCGCTGGAGGCGGTGCTCGCGCTGCGCGCGCACGCGGGCATGCGCGTCGAGATCGAGCTCGTCGCGCCGGCGGCCGAGCTGCGCTACCCGCCGCTCGACGTCGTCGAGCCGTTCGGCCTGGCGCCGCCGCGGCTGGCATTGGCCGACGCGCTCGCGCCGCTCGGCGTGCGCCACCGCCGCGACGCCGCCGACGACGTCGACGCGCGCGAGCACTGGGTCCACACGCGCGCCGGCGCGCTGCTGCACTACGAGGCGCTCGTGCTCGCCGTCGGCGCACGGCCGTTGGCGCCGTTCGCGGGCGCGCTCGTCTACGGGGACCCGCGCTCGCGCGCAGCGTTCGCGCAGCTGCTGGCGCTCGCCGACCGCGGAGCCGCGGCCGGGCGCCCCGAGCAGCTGCTGTTCGCGGTCCCCGAGGGCGTGCGCTGGCCGCTGCCGCTCTACGAGCTCGCGGTCATGACGGCGCGCCGGCTCGCCAGGCCCGGCGGGGCGCCGGCGGCGCAGATCGCGCTCGCGACGCCCGAGCGGGCGCCGCTGGAGCTGTTCGGCGGGCGCGCGAGCGGCCGCCTGCTCGAGTACCTGGAGCAGCTCGGGATCGCGTTCCTGCCCGGCACGCGCGTCGAGCGCATCCGCCCGGGGGAGGTCCACCTCGCGCCCGCCGCGCGCACGCGCCGCGCCGACCGCGTGATCACGCTGCCGGTGCTGCGCGGTCCGCGCATCGACGGCCTCCCGCACGACGCCGACGGCTTCGTTCCGATCGACGCGCACGGCGCCGTGCGCGGCGTGCCCGACGTCTACGCCGCCGGCGACGCGACCGACTACCCGATCAAGCAGGGCGGCCTCGCGACCCAGCAGGCGGATGCGATCGCCGAGGCGATCGCCGCCCGCGTCGGCGCACCGATCGCGCCGGCGCCGTTCCGGCCGGTGCTGCGCGGGATGCTCGTCACGAGCGAGCGTCCGCAGTACCTCGAGGCCGACGTCGGCGGCGCCGGCGAGGCGCACGCCGCCGAGACGCCGCTGTGGTGGCCGCCGACGAAGGTCGCGGGGCGCTTCCTGGCGCCGTTCCTGGCCGAGCGCCTCGGCGTGCGGACACCCGCGGCACAAGCTGACGAACGCTGGCTGGAAGGGGCGATCCCATGCGAGATCACGCTGCCGGTACCGGTTCCAGGGTCGACTCTCGAGCCCGCTGCCCGCGCGTCCTGATCGCCGGCGGCGGCGTCGCGGCGCTCGAGACGCTGCTGGCGCTGCGCGACCGCGCCGCGGGCCGGCTCGAGCTCGTGCTGCTCGCGCCCGCGCCGGCGTTCGTCTACCGCCCGCTCCAGGTGCTCGAGCCGTTCAGCACCGACCCGGAGCCGGTCGTGCCGATCGTGCCGCTGGCCGACTTCGCCGCCGAGCACGGCGCGACGCTGCTGAGCGGGACGCTCGCCGCGGTCGACGCGGAGGCCGGCATGGCGGTGACCGCGGGCGGCGAACGGATCTTCTACGCGGACCTCGTGCTCGCCGTCGGCGCGCGTCCGCAGGCGGCGGTCGAGGGTGCGCTGACGTTCGGTCTGCCGCAGGACGCCGCGGCGATCGCCGACGTCGTGCGCGGCGTGCGCGCGGGTCGCGTGCGGCGCGTCGCGCTCGCGGTGCCCGGTGGCGTCGCGTGGACGCTGCCGGCCTACGAGCTGGCGCTGCGGCTCGCCGCCGAGCGCGATCCGCAGGGGCGCGCGCCCGAGCTGCTGCTCGTCACGCCCGAGCACGCGCCGCTCGACGCGTTCGGCTCCGAGGTCGCCGCCGCCGCGCGCGAGGTGCTCGAGCAGCACGGCGTGCGGCTGCGCACCGCGAGCGCGGTCGAGGCGTTCGAGGAGGGGCTGCTGTGGATCGAGCTCGAGGGCGCCGCCGAGGTCGACGCCGCGATCGCGCTGCCGCGCCTGCGCGGGCCGGCGATCCCCGGCCTGCCGGCTGACGCGGCCGGCTTCGTGCCGGTCGACGGCTTCGGCCGCGTGATCGGCGTGGACGACGTGCACGCCGCCGGCGACGCGACGACGAGCGCGATCAAGCAGGGCGGGCTCGCCGCGCAGCTCGCCGACGTGGTCGCCGCCGACGTCGTCCACCGCCTGCTCGGCGGTCCGCGCCCGGCGCCGTTCGAGCCGATCCTGCGGGCGGTCCTGCTGACCGGCGCCGCGCCGCGCTTCCTGCGCGCGCACGTGGCCCGCGGCGGCGAGGAGCACGACGGCGCGGAGGTCGCGGAGGAGCCGCTGTGGTGGCCGCCGGCGAAGATCGTCGCCCACCACCTCGCCCCGTACCTCGCCGAGCGCGAGCTGCGCGAGCCGGCGTGAGGCGGTCCCGCCGCGTCAGTCGTCCCAGTCGCTGCCGCCGCTCGCGCCCTCGTGGCGCTCGTCGCCGTCGTGCGGGCGGTCGTCGTCGTCGCCGTCGTCGCGGCCGGTCGCCGCCGGTCCGGTCGCCGTCGTCGTCGTGCGCGACGGGGTGCGCGCGCCCGAGCGGTGCGCCTGCGGCGGCGCGAGCTCCTCGCCGGCCGAGGGCGGCTCGGCCGAGAGGCCGATGCGCTGGCTGGAGAGCTGCGTCGCCGCGTATGTCACGCCGGCGGCGAGCGCGAGCCCGATCAGGCCGACGGCGATCCACACGAGCAGGTTGCGCATCCGCACGGACACGACGCTAGCCGCCCTCCGGCAAAGCGTCGGCGAAGGCCCCGCCGGCGCTCATCGCGGCGCGACCTCCACGCGCGGCAGCCGCAGCACGGCGCGCGCGCCGAGCGCGACGTCGGTCCGGTCCGCGATCGTGACGTCCCCCGACCAGCGGCGCGCGAGCGTGCGTGCGATCGTCAGGCCCAGCCCGGTGCCGCCCGGGGCGCGCCGACCGGCGGCGCCGCGGTGGAAGCGCTCGAACAGCGCCTCGGTCTCTCCGGCCGCGAGCCCGGGACCCTCGTCGAGCACCTCGATCGTCTCGCCGGCGGCGCGCAGCGCGACGGTCGAGCCGGCCGGCGCGTAGCGCAGCGCGTTCTCGACCAGCGCGTCGAGCGCGCGGTCGACGTCGGCGCGCGCGGCCGAGGCGATCGCCGGCGACTGCGGGCGCGCCAGCACGACCTCGCGCCCCTGCTCGCGCGCGAGCGGCTCCCAGCGGCGGTGCGCCGCGGCCGCCGCGGCGGCGAGGTCGATCGGCTCGGCGGAGGCGTCGGGCTCGCCGGCGCTGGAGAGCACCAGCAGCTCCTCGACGAGCTGCGCGATGCGGTCGACCTCGCGCTCGCCGGCCTCGAGCTCGCGTGCGGCCGCGGGCGAGACGCCGGCCGCCTCCGCCTCCTCGAGGCGCAGCCGCAGGCCCGCGAGCGGCGTGCGCAGCTGGTGCGAGGCGTCGGCGACGAACGCCTGCTGGCGCGCGAGCATGTCGCGGATGCGGTCGGTCATGTGGTTGAAGGAGTCGGCCAGCGAGCGCTCCTCGGTCGAGCCCTCGAGCGCGAGGTGGGCGTCGAGGTCGCCGGCCGCCACGCGCGCCGCCGCTGCGCCCATGTGGCGGATCGGGCGCACGAACTGCCGCGCGATCGCGGCGCCCGCGAGCAGGCCGAGCGCGAGCACGATCGCGCCGACGAGCAGCAGCCCGGCGGTCGAGCGGCGCACCGCGCGGCGCACCGCGGCGACGCTCTGGGTGATGCGCACGACGCCGACGACGTGACCGTGCGCCCCGCGCAGCACCGGCGCGGCCGTCGCGAGGATGTTCTGCCCGAGCGTCTGGCTGTCGCGCTGGCTCTGGATCGCGCGGCCGTGCAGCGCCGCGGCGACCTCGGGACGGTCGGCGTAGCTCGTTCCCAGCGGGCTGCCGGCCGAGTCGGCCAGCAGCCGCCCCTGCGCGTCGAGCACGATCACGCGCCCGCGCACCGAGTGCGCTGCCGAGGTCGCGAGCTGCGCGAGCGGGCGCGGCTGCGCCGGCGCGACGAGGTCGGCGACGGAGGCGGCGACGACGTCCGTCTGCCCGCGCGCCTGCGTGCGCACCTCGGCCTGGACGCGGCCGTTGAGGCTCACGATCAGCGGCACCTCGAGCGCGACGACGGCGAGCAGCAGCACGTAGGCGAGCGCGAGCAGCAGGCGCGTCCGCAGGCTCACGGTCTCGCTCCTACGGCTTCAGCTCCTCGCCGGAGGCGAAGCGGAAGCCGACGCCGCGCACGGTGTGGATGAAGCGCGGGGCGGACGGGTCGTCGCCGAGCTTGCGGCGCAGCCAGCCGACGTGCACGTCGAGCGTCTTCGTCGAGCCGAACCAGTTGACGTCCCACACGTCCGCCATCAGCTCCTCGCGCGTGACGACGCGGCCGGCCTCGCGCATCAGTCGCACGAGCAGGTCGAGCTCCTTGCGCGCGAGCTGCAGCTCCTCGCCGTCGAGCCACGCGCGGCGCGCGCCGGCGTCGACCTCGAGCGGGCCGACGCGCAGCACGTCGTCGGTCTCGGCGTTGCCGCGGGGCGCCGCGCCGCCGCTCCCGCCGTTGCCGGTGCGCCGCAGCACGGCGCGGATCCGCGCGATCACCTCGGCCCCGCTGAACGGCTTGACGACGTAGTCGTCGGCGCCCAGCTCGAGCCCGACGATGCGGTCGGTCTCGGTGCCGCGGGCGGTCAGCATCACGATCGGCACGTCGCCGCGGCGGCGCAGCTCGCGGCACACCTCGCGCCCGTCGCCGTCGGGCAGCGTGAGGTCGAGCAGCACGAGGTGGGGGTCGATCCGCGCCGCCGTCGCGAGCGCGTCTGCGGCCGTCCCGACGGTCGTCGTCTCGAAGCCGGCGCGCACGAGCGCGCGCGTGAACGGCTCGGCGATCGAGGGCTCGTCCTCGACGAACAGGATGCGGGGGCCGGCGCCGTCCGTCACATGGCGGAGGCTAGCGCTCTCGCTCCCCGTCGCCAGGGCGGCGGGCGTGAGGCGGCCCGGGTTTTGCCAGCCCATTACCGCTCGTTGGCGGTGACTTGGCGCCCGGCTCGCAACCCTGGGGACGCGTCGCCGCATTCCCCCGTCTCGAAGGAGCGGTTCCCTTCATGCAGCGCAGCACCAGCAGGGCTCTCGCCAGCGCGGCGGTCGTGGCCGGCCTCGGCGGCCTCGCCGCGATCGCGCTCGGCTCGCAGCCGGGCAGACGCCGCGCCACCGCGACGACGCTGACCCCGCGCGTCGTCGTGCGCACGCAGACCGACGTCCACACGATCACGCGCGTCAAGCGCGACCTGCCGCCGCTGCAGCCGCCGCAGACGGTGCGGCCGGCGGCGCCGGCGCCCCGCGTCGCGGTGGTGCCGGTCTCCGCGCCGGCGCCCGTGCCGCACGTCGCGCCGGCGGTCCAGCACGTCGCCGCGCCCGCGCCGGTGCGCACGCGCGGGAGCGGCGCGGGCGCCGGCCGCCGCGACGACGGAGCCGAGCACGCAGGGCGCACGGAGCACGAGGGCGATGGCCAGGACGACTGACGCCCGCGCGCGCAGCAGCCACCGCGGCCCGCGGCGCCGGCGGCCCGCGCCGCGCGGCGCCGTCGCCGGCGCGACGGCGCTGTTCGGAGTCGTGCTCGCGCTGCTCGCGTGGCAGATGCGCGGCGGCGGCGACCCCGCGCTGGGCGCGCTCAGAAAGCCGCTGCCGCAGCCGCTGCAGGTCGTCGTCGTGCACCGCGTCGTGCGCAAGGTCGTGATCGTGCACAAGCACCGCCCGCCGGTGCTCGTCGCGAGCGCGCCGTCGGCGTCCTCCGGCTCCTCGGCGGCGGCGTACTCGGCGCCGGCCGCCTCGGCGCCGGCGCCGGCAGCCTCCGCGCCGGCCCCAGCGCCCGCTCCCGCCGCGCCGGCACCGGCGCCTGCGCCCGCCCCGGCGCCGGCCCCCGTCGTCACCCGCAGCTCATGAGCGCGACCGTCCGCCTCGCGCACGAGCACGACGTGACGTTCGCCTGCATGGGCTGCACGTTCCGGCTGCTCGTCGGTCCGCCCGACGGCGCCGCCGCGACCGTCGCCGCCCAGGCGGAGCTGGCGGCGATGGACGCGGCCCTCACGCGCTTCCGCGCCGACAGCGAGCTCAGCCGCCTCAACGCCGACCCGCGCCCGGTCGTCCCCGCCTCGCCGCTGCTGCGCGCCGCCGTGCGCGCCGCGCTGTGGGCGGCGGAGCGCAGCGCCGGCCTCGTCGACCCGACGCTGCTGCACGCGCTCGAGCGCGCCGGCTACGTGGCGTCGCTCGCGAACGCGACGCCCGCCCCGCTCGCGGCGGCGCTCGCCGCCGCGCCGGCACGCCGCGCCGCCCGCCCGGATCCGCACGCGCGGTGGCGCGCGGTGCGGATCGACGACGTCGTCGGCACGATCGCGCGCCCGCCGGGCCTGCGACTCGACCTCGGCGGCGTGGGGAAGGGCCTGGCGGCCGACCTGATCGCGGAGCAGCTCGCCGTGCACGCGCGCTTCGCGGTCGACGCCGCCGGCGACGTGCGCGTCGGCGGCGCGCGGACCGCGACGCGCCCGCACGAGATCGACGTCGCGCATCCGTGGGACGCCGAGCCGATCGGCACGCTGCGGATCGCCGCCGGCGCGATCGCGACCTCCGGCGTCGGCTCGCGCCTGTGGGCCGCGCCGCACGGCGGCCATGCGCACCACCTGCTCGACCCCGCGACCGGCGAGCCGGCGTGGACCGGCCTCGTCGCCGCGACCGCGCTCGCTCCGACCGCGCTCGAGGCCGAGACGCTCGCGAAGGCGGCGCTGCTCGGCGGGCCGCTCGCCGCGCGCGGCTGGCTCGCCGAGCACGGCGGCGTCGTCGTCCACGACGACGGGAGGGCGGAGTGGATCGGCTCCGCGCGCCCGCTGCGCCGCACGCCGCCCGAGCGTCAGCCGCCGCGCCTGCGCGTCGCCCTGCCGGTCCCGTCCGCCTCCGGCGGCTCGCACCGGCCCGTTCCCGGAGGTGCCGCCGCATGATCGCCGCTCTCGGCCCGGACCCGCTCGCGCACGGCTGGTGGCTGGCCAGCCGCGCGGCCGGCGTCGTCGCGCTCGCGCTCGTGACGGCCTCGACGCTGCTCGGGCTCGCGATGGCGTCGCGGCCGCGGCGCCCGCGCCGCAACGCCGCACGGCTGGTCACGCTGCACGAGCAGCTCGCGCTGACCGGGCTGGTCGCGATCGCGGTGCACGGCATCGCGCTGCTCGGCGACCCGTGGCTGAGACCGGGCCTCGCCGGCATCGCCCTGCCCGGCGCGATGGCCTACCGGCCGCTGTTCACCTCGCTCGGCGTGCTCGCCGGCTGGCTCGCGGCGCTGCTCGGCCTCTCCTACTACCTGCGCGGCCGCATCGGCGTGACGCGCTGGCGCGCGGTCCATCGCCTCACGCTCGCCGCCTACGCGCTCGCCGTCGTGCACACGCTCGGCGCCGGGACCGACGCGGGCTCGGCGTGGCTGCGCTGGCCCCTGCTCGGCTCGGCGGCGATCGTGCTCGTCCTGCTCGCGCGCCGTCTCGCGCGCCGCGATCCCACGACCCGGAAGGGAGCCCCTATCGATGACGGTCCGACTCGGAGGCCGGCCTCGCGCCGCCGTCCGCTCCCGCCAGCTCCGCGGGCGAGCTGAAGCGGAAGCCGATGCCGCGCACCGTGTGGATGTAGCGCGGGGCCGCGGGGTCGTCGCCGAGCCGGCTGCGCAGCGTCCCGACGTGCACGTCGAGCGTGCGCGAGTGGTTGACCCCGGCCTCGCCCCACACGTCGCGCAGCAGCTGCTCGCGCGATACGGTCCTGCCGGCGTCGCGCATCAGTCGCACGAGCAGCGCGACCTCCTTGGGCGGCAGCTTCAGCTCGTCGCCGTCGAGGCGCACCCGTCGGATGAGCGTGTCGACCTCGAGCGGGCCGAGGCGCAGGATCTCGCCGCCGGCGCGCCAGCGGCGCAGCACCGCGCGTACGAGCGAGGTCGCCTCGCGCTCGGGAACGGGCTTGACGACGTAGTCCTCGGCGCCGTCGCGCCACGCGTCGCGGTCGGCTCTCTCGCGGCTTTCGGAGAGCACGACGACCGGCGCATGGGCTCGCCTGTGGAGCGTGTGGACGAGCGTGCGGCCGTCGCCGTCGGGCAACGTCTCGTCGACGAGCGCGAGGTCGAACGCCCCCGCGTCCATCAGCGCGAGCGCCTCGGCGCACGTCTGCGCGGTCGTCGTCGTGTGGCCAGCCCGCGCGAGCGCGCGCGCGAGGGGCTCGGCGACCGCGTCCTCCCCCTCGACCAGCAGGATGCGAGCCATTGCACAGAATCCTGGCAGAAAAGCCCTGAGCGGTGTGGGACGCTTGACGCGCTCGTGAGCGCGCGATGAGCGAGAGGACCGCGATCTCCACCCGCCGCGAGCGCCTGCGCTGGTGGGCGCCGCGCGTCGTGCTGGCCGCGCTCGCGGCGCTCGCGCTGATCCAGCTCGTGCCCTACGGACGCGCGCACGCCGATCCGCCCGTCGCCTCGCAGCCGCGCTGGGACAGCCCGCGCACGCAGGCGCTGTTCGCGCAGGCATGCGGCGCCTGCCACTCCAACCTGACGAGATGGCCGTGGTACAGCAACGTCGCGCCGGTCTCGTGGCTCGTCCAGCACGACGTCGACGACGGCCGCCGGCGCTTCGACGTCTCGGACTGGCGCCAGCAGCCGCAGCCGTCCGCCGAGCGCGTCGCCGACGCGGTGCGCTCGGGCAGGATGCCGCCGCTGCAGTACAAGCTGATCCACGCCGAGTCGCGCCTGTCGGCGGCGCAGCGCGCGCAGCTCGCCGACGGCCTGGTCCGCACCTACCGGGGCAGCCCGCCGCCGCGGATCGCCGTGCGGCACGGCGGCTGACTACTCGACCGCCTCCGACGCCGAGCTCGCGGAGAGCATGAGGTCGAAGGCATGCTTGACGCGTCTCGCGTCACGGCTGGCTTCGAGGTAGACCGGGGTGATCACCGGCGCCCGCAGGCGCCGTGCGAAGTACACGGCGCGCGAGGGCACCTCGCCGCGGCAGACGATCGTCATGTGACGGTTGTGGCGCCACGGGTCGATCGTGCGCAGGCGCAGGCGAGCGTCATAGCGTCTGCGGAGGTCGACGTGCTTGAACTCGAACGCGGTGAGCACGACCACCTTCTCCTGCTTGGAGAGCAGCTCGTAGACGGCGTCGTCCTCGAGCAGCCACTCGCCGGTCTCGCAACTGATGTACACGGCGTCGGCAGGTTCGAGGTCCTTGAACAGCGCGGCGGTGAAGATGCTGAGCGCGGTCACGGTCGGGAGCGTCAGCGGCGAGTCGAACGCCTTGGCGCAGACGCGGTCGTCGGTCGCGTTGACCTCGACCTCGGACCCGGCCTGCAGGTTTCTCAGCGCCGCTGCGAGGCGGCCCTTCGCTCTGGGGTCGCCGTTGCCGATGCGGGTGATGACGTGTCTGGCGAGCTGGTCCGGCACGAACTCGCGCAGCGCCCATCTGTCGTCACCTTGCAGCGTCGGCGGGGAGCCGGGCGGGCACAGCGACGGGTTGGACTCCACCACGTCGGGCAGCGCCTTGTTCTCTTCGAGCCCGGCCGCGACGCGCAGCGAGTTCCAGCTGTCCGCTCTGCCGAGGCGCCGGCCCTCGGCGCGGTACTGCTCGTAGTAGACGCCGCAGCGATCGAGCGCCAGCCACGAGAGCTGTGCGAGGCCGCGCGCCTTCGCGCCGGAGAAGGCCAGCTCGACGATCGTGCGCTGACGCAGGTACTCGACGTAGTCGGCCGGGTATCTGTCGGGATCCTCGATCCAGCGGGACAGCGTCGCCGCCGATCCGAGCACGTCGGCGACGGCCTCGTGCCGGTCGACCGAGCGGAAGCGGACGAGGCTCGCGAGGCGGCGCGGAGGCGCGTGGCTTCCGGAGCGCTGCTCGATCTGCGTCACGAGCCGTTCGAGCCAGTCGTCGCATCCCAGACGGGTCGTATGAGGCGCCATCTGGGGGAAGATCGGCGCGTCGCGGCCGAGTCTCCTGTGGTAGGAGTCGTCCATGGGGTCGATCCGCTCGTGCGCGATCGCTCTGCGCACCTCCTGGCGGAGCGGCGTGAAGCTGAGGTCGTAGATCTCGAGCTGCTGGGGAATCCGCAGCAGGCGGTGGAGGTCGAAGCCGGTCATCCCGGACCCCACGCAGACGATCACGCACAGCTGACTCTCGAACAGCTCGCCGAGGACTCTCACCAGCTCCTGCGGAAGCTTGTAGTACGCCTCGCGCGTGAAGCGCAGGCTGTCCGGGTCGGCCGCGGTCCCGTGCAGCTTCACGTAGAGCGGGAGGTAGCTCTCGGCGTCGGGGTCGTCGACGACGCCGGAGCAGTCGCGATCGGAGACGAGCCGCCGGTAGCCGTCGACGCCGAGCTCGTCGTCAAGCGATTGATCGAGCAGCTCGTCGAAGTTGAAGCTGACGATCGCGTCGAGGAAGCGATGCTTGAGCAGGTGGGCGAGCAGCTCGTACCCCAGGATCGTCGGGTGCCGGTAGCGGTAGGCGCGCGAGATCTCCTGGCGCATCGCGTTCGCGATCTCGGGCGAGTGCCCGAGCGCCGCCAGCCGGGTCTCGAAGTCGTTCGGGTCCAGCCCATATACGCGCTGCAGCCGCAGCAGCTCTCTCTCGCGTGCCTCCTCGTAGGAGGAGAAGCGGCGCTGCAGCTGTCTGGTGAGCGCCTCGCCGCGATCGAGCAGCGGCGCGCTCGCGCCGGCTCCGACGACCGCCACGCAGCGGACGCGCTGCTCCAGCAGCAGCTCCTGGCTGCGGTCGCGCTGCAACTCGCTGCGCATCTCGCTTTGCGGCACCGACACGCGCAGATGGCGAATGATCAAGCGATCGGCGAGTCTGGCCAGCTCGGCCGTTCTGTTCCTTGTCGGCATGTCTGGTTCGGGCAGCGCGCCGCATTCGCGCAGTCGATGGCGCTGCCCTGCCTCCCAATTTTCAGATATTAGCCGTACTGGCCGGCGGTGTGATGCGTCCGCGCTTGGCGCTCAGCTCCGCAGCGCCGGCACCGGCGCCGCGGGCGCGACGGGCGCCACGCGCACGCGCGCATCGACGACGACGGCGCCGCCCGGGTGTGCGATCACCGGATTGCAGTCGAGCTCGGCGATCTCCGGGTGCGCGTCGACGAGCGCGCCGATCCGCAGCACGACCTGCTCGAGCGCGGGCAGGTCGACCGCCGGCTCGCCGCGCGCCCCGCGCAGCAGCGGCGCGATCGACAGCGAGCCGGCCATCTCGCGCGCGTCGCGGTCGGTCACGGGCGTCAGCCGCACGGCGACGTCGTGCAGCAGCTCGACGGCGCGGCCGCCGGCGCCGCACGCGACGACCGGGCCGAACAGCGGGTCGGAGGTGGCGCCGACGAGCAGCTCCTGGCCGGGCGGCGCCATCTGCTGCACGAGCCAGCCCTCCAGCTCGTGGCCGGCTGCCGCGACGCGCTCGCGCAGCTCCTGCGCCGCACGCCGCGCCGCCGCCGGCGAGGCGAGACCGAGCGCCACGCCGCCGACGTCGCTCTTGTGCAGCAGCCCGGGCGCGATCGCCTTCAGCGCGACGGAGCGGCCGCCGCCGATCCCCAGCTCGCTTGCCGCCCGCGCCACTGCCGCCGCGCTCGTGACGATCTGCTGCGGCGCGAGCGGCACGCCGTAGCAGTGCAGCAGCGCCTGCACGGCGGCGGGCTCGAGCCACGTGCCGGTGCGGTCCACGCCGGCGGCGCCGAGCGCGCGCGCGACGATCGCCGCCGCCTCGTCCGGGCGCGCGTCGGCGAAGTGCGGGACCTCGCCGCGCGGCGCGGCGCGCCAGCGCGCGTGCGCGACCGCGCGCCCGAGCGCGCGCGCCGCGTCCTCGGGGTAGCGGAAGGCGGGCAGCGGGGGTGCGTCCCCGGCCTCGGGCGAGCCGGCGGGGCCCCCGACGACCTCGCGCAGCACCGCCGGCGCTCTCTCCGCCGTCATGAAGCACGTCAGCAGCGGCAGCCGGCCGGCGAGCGTGCGGCTCGCCTGCCGGATCCCGGCGGCCACGTCCGCCGCCGCGGTCACGAGCGGCGGCACGAACACGGCGACGACCGCGTCGACCGCGCCCGAGGCGCCGATCGCCTCGATCGCGGCGCGGAACGCCTCCGGCGAGGCGGCCGCCAGCAGGTCGACGGGGTTGCCGAGCGCCGCGCCGGGCGGCACCGCCTGCGCGATCGCATCCTGGACTTCCTGCGGCAGCGCGGGCAGCTCCAGCCCGGCGGCGACGCACGCGTCGGCGGCGAGGATCCCGGGCCCGCCGGCGTTCGTCACGATCGCGACGCGCGGTCCGGCCGGCAGCGGCTGGTGCTCGAGCAGCGCCGCGAGGTCGAACAGCTCGCCGAGCGTGTCGGCGCGCAGCACGCCCGCCTGGCGGAAGAGCGCGCCGACGGCGGCCTCGGAGGAGGCGAGCAGCGCGCCGGTGTGCGAGGCGGCCGCGCGTGCGCCGACCGCCGAGCGCCCGGCCTTGACTGCGACGATCGGCTTGACGTGGCCCACGCGCCGCGCGATCCGCGCGAACTTGCGCGGGTTCCCGAACGACTCCAGGTACAGGAGGATCGCGCGCGTGCGCTCGTCCTGCTCGCACCACTCGAGGAAGTCGTTGCCCGACAGGTCGGCCTTGTTGCCGACCGACACGAACGCCGAGAGCCCGATCCCGAGCGCCTGCGCCTGCGAGAGCAGCGCGATCCCGACGCCGCCGCTCTGCGACATCAGCCCGAGGTGGCCGGCCGGCGGCGCGCCCGGCGCGAAGCTCGCGTCGAGCCGCACGGCAGGATCGGTGTCGATCACGCCGAGGCAGTTCGGGCCGACGAGCCGCATGCGCCCGGCGCGGCAGGTCGCGAGCAGCTCGCGCTGCAGCGCGACGCCCTCCGGGCCGGTCTCGGCGAAGCCGGCCGCGAGCACGACGAGCGCGCGCACGCCGCGCGCCGCGCAGGCGCGCGCGACCGGGACGCACTGCGCGGCCGGCACCGCCAGCACGGCCGCCTCCAGCTCGCCGGGGATCTCGTCCACGGAGACGAAGCAGTGGTGGCCGAGCACGTTGCGCCCGCGCCGGTTGACGGCGTAGAGCGCGCCCTCGTAGTTGCCCTCGACGAGCTTCGAGAACACGGCGCCGCCGATCGTGCCGGGGTCGGGCGAGGCGCCGACGACTGCCAGCGAGCGCGGGCGCAGCACGCTGTCCATCGCCGCGACCGCCGCGATCGAGTCGCGCCGCTCGAAGCGCTCGCGCGCCTCCTCGGTCAGCGCGGTCGGCATCTCGACGTGCAGCACGCCCGGCTCCGCGCGCACGTGCAGCGGCAGCCCGCTGTCGCGGAAGACGCCGAGCATCGCGTGGTTCTCCGGCAGCACCTCGGCGACGAACGTCGCGACGCCCTGCGCGCGGGCGCCGAACGCGAGGTGCGCGAGCAGGATCGTCGCCAGCCCGCGCCCCTGCATCGTGTCCGCGGTCTCGAACGCGACCTCGGCGCGCTCGGGGCCCAGCCGCACCCACGCCGCGTGGCCGACGATCGCGCCGGCGCCGGTCGTCGCGATCAGTCCGTCGCGCTCGCGCCGGTCGACGTCGGCCGCCCAGCGCGCGGCCGCCTCGGTGTCGGCCGCACCGGTGAACCAGCGCAGCCGCTGCGAGGCGGGCGAGAGCCGGCCGAGGAACGCGCGCAGCGCCGGCAGGTCGTCCCGGCGCACGGGGCGTACGTGGACCGGCACGCCGTCGCGCAGCGCGACGTCGACCTCGCGCGCGGCGAGCGCCGCGTCGCTGGGTGCGTCGAAGCGCCCCTCCATCCGATGCACGCTAGCGGTCGTCGTCCTCGTCGTTGAGGCGCCGTGCGACCACGACGACGATCGTTGTCGTGAAGACGACTACTGCGAGCAGCGCGGCGGCGACGAATCCCCAGGTCGGTCCGGATGCGAGCCAGACGATCAGGCCGACGACGGTGAGCAGCGGGATCAGGAACAGGAACAGCAGCGGCGCGGGCGTCGTGTCGCGGTGCGTCGCGGGGCTCATGAAGGCGTGGAAGCTGGTCATGGGCTCCACGATGCCGCCCGGCCGGCACGTGCACAGCCGTGCGCGTCCGCAGCCCCCGCGCGGCGATCCACGGAGCCGCGCCGGGTGATCTCCCGATGGCGCGGCGGCGCTGCGCGGGAAGAATCGAGCGCGATGGCTCACCGCACCCGCATGGCCGCCGCCGCTGCCGCGCTGCTCGGCACGCTCGCGGGCGGCGCCTGCCACCTGGCGGGCGCCGCGGCGGCCGGTGACGCGCTGTGGATCGCGGTCGTCGCGGGCACGCTCGTCCCGGTCGCGTGGTCGGTCGCGCGCACGCTCGCGCGCGGGGACGTCGGCGTCGACGTGATCGCGCTGCTGGCGATGGCGGCGGCGCTGCTCGGCGGCGAGCTGCTCGCGGGCGCGGTCGTCGCGGTGATGCTGCTGGGCGGCAACGCGCTCGAGGCGTTCGCGGCGGGGCGCGCGGAGCGCGAGCTGACCGCGCTGCTGCGGCGCGCGCCGCGGATCGCCCACCGCCGCACCGACAGCACGTGGGAGGAGGTGCCGGTCGAGTCGGTGCTGCCCGGCGACCTGGTGCTCGTGCGCAGCGGCGAGGTCGTGCCGGTCGACGGGACGCTCGCGAGCGAGCGCGCGGCGATCGACGCCTCCGCCGTCACCGGCGAGCCGCTGCCGGTCGAGCAGCGCCGCGACGAGCCGCTGCGCAGCGGCGTCGCGAACGCCGGCGCGGCGTTCGAGCTGCGTGCGACGCGCGCCGCCGCCGACAGCTCCTACGCGGCGCTCGTCGCGCTCGTCGCCGCCGCCCAGCGCGAGCGTCCGCCGTTCACGCGCCTGGCCGACCGCTACGCGGCGGTCTTCCTGCCGCTCACGCTGCTGCTCGCCGGGGGCGCGTGGGCGGCGAGCGGCGAGTTCGTGCGCGCGGTCGCGGTGCTCGTCGTCGCGACCCCGTGCCCGCTGATCCTTGCCGCGCCGATCGCGCTCGTCTCCGGCCTCTCGCGCTGTGCGGGCGAGGGGATCGTGCTGAAGGGCGGCACTGCGCTCGAGCGCCTCGCGGCGGCGCGCACGGTGCTGCTCGACAAGACGGGGACGCTCACGCTGGGACGCCCGGCGGTCGAGCTGGTCGTCCCCTTCGACGGCGTGCCCGGTGAGGAGGTGCTGCGACTCGCGGCTTCGGCGGAGCAGCTCTCCGCGCACGTGCTGGCGGAGGCGATCGTGCACGACGCGCAGGCGCGCGGGCTGGCGCTCGAGCGACCGCGCGACGCGCGCGAGACGCCGGGCGACGGGATCGAGGCGACGGTCGGCGGGCGGCGCGTCGCGGTCGGCGCCGAGCGCTGGCTGCGCGCGCGCGGCTACGCGCCGCCCGACGGCGCGTCCGCCAACCGGGCGGCCGCCGGCGGCGCTGCGCCGGGCTGCGCGCTTGTGCACGTCGGGCTCGACGGCGCGATCGTCGGTGCGCTCGTGATGGCCGACCGGCTGCGGCCCGAGGCGACCCGGCTGGCGGGCGAGCTGAAGGCGGCAGGCGTCGCGCAGGTCGCGATGCTGACCGGCGACCGCGACGCGGTCGCGCAGGCGATCGCGCGCGAGGCGGGGCTCGACCGCGTCTACGCCGAGCGCACGCCGGAGGAGAAGCTCGAGGTGGTGCGCGCGGTGCGCGCGCGGCCGGAGCTGCGGCCGGTCGTGATGGTCGGCGACGGCGTCAACGACGCGCCGGCGCTCGCGCTGGCGGACGTCGGCATCGCGATCGCCGGCGAGAGCGCGACCGTCTCCAGCGAGGCGGCCGACGCGGTCATCACCGTCGACCGCGTCGACCGCGTCGCCGCGGCGGTGCGGATCGGCCGGCGCACGATGCGGATCGCGCGCCAGAGCGTCGTCGCCGGGATGGCGCTGAGCCTCGCCGCGATGGGCGTCGCCGCCTTCGGCTACCTGCCGCCGGTCGCCGGCGCGCTGCTCCAGGAGGCGATCGACGTCGCCGTGATCGCCAACGCGCTGCGGGCGCTGCGGCCATGAGTGCACCGCCACGCGCTCTGCCGTGCCGAGCTGCGGCTCAGCCGGCCGCTTGCGCCCTGTGCCTCGCCGCGGCGCTCGAGGGCGCGCTCAGCGCATAGCCTTCGGGCGATGACCCGCCTCCTGTTCGTCTGCCTCGGGAACATCTGCCGCTCGCCGACCGCCGAGGCGGTGATGGCGCGGCTCGTCGCCGACGCCGGGCTCGAGCGCGAGATCGAGCTCGACAGCGCCGGCACCGGCGCCTGGCACGTCGGCTCCCCGCCGGACGAGCGCGCGACGTCGGCCGCCGCTGCACGCGGCGTCGCGGTGCGCGGGGTCGCACGGCAGGTCGCGCTCGCGGACTTCGACGCGTTCGACCTGCTGCTCGCGATGGACGGTGAGAACCACCGCGCCCTGCGCGCGCTCGCGCCGCACGCCGAGGCGGCCGCGAAGGTGCGGCTGCTGCGCGAGTTCGACGCCGCAAGCGCCGGCGCCGCGAGCCTCGACGTGCCGGACCCCTACTACGGCGGCCCCGGCGGCTTCGACCGCGTGCTCGACCTCGTCGAGGCCGCCTGCGCGGGCCTGCTCGCCGAGCTGCGCGACGGCCGTCCCGCGTGAGCGGGCTCGCGCCCGCGCTCGCCGCCGCGCTCGGGCAGCGCGTCGCCCGCTTGGAGCCGGTCGCCGGCGGCGACCTCAACGACGCGTTCGCCGCGACGCTCGCAGACGGCGCGCGCGCGTTCGTGAAGACGAGCGCCGACCCGGCCGCCGCCGGCTCGTTCGCCGCCGAGGCCGCCGGCCTGCGCTGGCTCGCCGAGCCCGCTGCGCTCGCGGTCCCGGAGGCGCTCGCGCTCGCCGACCCGGCGCCTCCCGCGCCCGCCGCTGCGCCTGCCGCGCCCCCGGTTCGCTTCCTCGCCCTGCGCTGGATCGATACCGGGCGGCCGACGCCCGCGACCGAGGAGGCGCTCGGGCGCGGCCTCGCGGCGCTGCACGCCGCCGGCGCGCCGTCGTTCGGCGGACCGCCCGACACGCTGCGGATCGGCCCGCTCGCGCTCCCGAACGCGCCCACGCCCGACTGGCCCACCTTCTATGCGGCGCGCCGGCTGGAGCCGCTCGCCCGCCTTGCGCACGACCGCGGCGCGCTCCCGCCCGAGGCGCCTGCGCTGCTCGACCGCCTGATCGCGCGCCTGCCCGACCTCGCCGGCCCGCCCGAGCCGCCCGCGCGCGTGCACGGCGACCTGTGGTCCGGCAACGTCCTGACCGACCGCGACGGGCGGCCCTGGCTGATCGACCCGGCCGCCCACGGCGGCCACCGCGAGCTCGACCTCGCGATGCTCAAGCTGTTCGGCGGTCCGTCCGAGCGCTGCTTCGTCGCCTACGAGGAGCAGCACCCGCTCGCTCCGGGCGCGCCCCAGCGCGTCGCGCTGTGGCAGCTCGCCCCGCTGCTGCTCCACGCCGCCCTCTTCGGCTCCAGCTGGGGCGCCCGTGCGATGGAGATCCTACGCCGCTACGCCTGAGCGCGGCGGCGACTACACGCCGGGCGGCCAGTGCTCGACGGCGACGGCGATGCACGCGCTGCGGCGCCGCCGGCCGACGCAGCGGTCGAGCCGAGCCCGCTCAGCGCCGCAGCGCCGGGGCGCCCGGCGCCTCGGCCGGCGCCGGCCCCCCGGGCAGCGCCGCGCGCACCTGGTAGATGCCGGTGAAGCCGGAGAGGAAGCCGTTGCGTGCAGCGCGCAGGTAGAGCCTCCAGACCCGGATCCGCTCCTCGCCGGCGAGTCGCGTCGCCTCGTCCAGGTGCTCGTCGAGCCGCGCCGCCCAGTGCCTCAGCGTCTCTGCGTAGTCGGCGCCGAAGCCCTCGACGTGCTGCGTCGCGAAGCCGGCGCGCTCGAGCGCGAGCAGGATCCGCGAGAGATGCAGCGGCTCGGCGTCGGGGAAGACATAGCGCTCCGAGAAGTCGCCGGCGTCGGGGTCGCTGTGGCGCTGGCGCGTGATCCCGTGGTTCAGCAGCCGCCCGCCGGGCTTGAGCAGCTCCGCGAGCTGCGCGGCGTACGCGTCGATCTGCACCTCGCCGACGTGCTCGACCATCCCGATCGAGGCGATCGCGTCGAACGGCTCCGCGACCAGCTCGCGGTAGTCGGCCAGGCGGATCTCCACGCGATCCGACAGCCCCGCCTCGGCGGCGCGCGCTCTCGCCAGCGACGCCTGCGCGGGCGAGAGCGTGATGCCGGTCACGTGCACGCCGTGCCGCTGCGCCGCGTGCAGCGCGAACGCACCCCAGCCGCAGCCGACGTCGAGCACGCGCTCGCCGGCGCTCAACCCGAGCTTCGTGCACACCAGCTCCAGCTTCGCCTCCTGCGCCTGCTCGAGCGTCGTCGCGCCCGAGCGCGCCCACACGCCGCACGAGTACGTCAGCGTCGGCCCGAGGAACAGTCGGAAGAAGTCGTTCGAGACGTCGTAGTGGTGGCGCACCGCGCGCGCGTCGCGCTCGCGCGAGTGCTTCGTCCCGCGCGGCGTCAGCTCCGAGTCTGGCGGCTGCGGCGGCAGCGTGAGTCCGTTGGCGGCGAGCGCCGCGGCCATCAGCCGCAGCCGCGTGCGCGCGTCGAGCGGCGGCGGCTGCCAGCTGTCGAGCAGGCGCATGACCGCATCGAGGTCGTCGACCGCCAGCTCGCCCGAGACGTAGGCGCGCCCGAGGCCGAGCTGCCCCGGCGCGCGCAGCGCGTGCGCGACCGCGCGCGGGGAGCGCACGGTGAACGTCGGCGCCGGTCCGGCGCCGCTCCCGTCGGCGCCTGCGGCGCCGGTCGCCGGCAGCTCGCTGCCGTCCCAGAAGCGCAGCGCGAACGGCCGCGACGGCAGCGCGCGCGCGACCTCCCTGCGCAGCGGTCCGGTGATCGCGAGCCCCATCGCGCGAGACCCTAGCGCGAGCGCGCGCCCAACGGCCCTGCGGCCGACGGTTCCACGCTACACTCCGTGGCTCGCGCCGGCTGGCGGTCCGTTTCCTGTCCGCCACCCGGTCGCGGACACGTGCCCATACCGACCTTGGAACGCCAATGGCCCGCGGAGACGTCCGGATCGCAGTCACGCTCGCCTGCGAAGACTGCAAGCGACGCAACTACCAGACGAACAAGAGCAAGCGCAACGACCCGGAGCGGATCCAGCTGCGCAAGTACTGCCGCTGGTGCAAGTCGCACACGGCCCACCGGGAGACGCGCTAGCGCGAACCAGCCTCATGGCCCGCGACCGCAGACGAGCGAAGCAGCGCCGGGACCGCCAGGCCCGCACGGCCGGCGGCGCGCAGACGCGTCCTGCCGACGCCGGGACGGTGCCGGCGCCCGCGGTCGATCCCGAGCGCACGCACGACCCGTCCGAGCCGCCTGAGCTCGCCAGCGGCGACCGCGACATCGCCGACGCGCAGCTCGCGCTCGGCCGCCCCGAGCTGATCGACGCGACCGCGCCGCGCCCCGAGGACCTCGCCGGCGCCGCGAGCGAATCCGACGTCGAGTCCGACGAGGCCGCCTTCGAGGAGCTGGAGGACCGCGTCGACGCGGCCGAGGAGGCATACGAGGAAGGCGCCACCTTCGAAGAGGAGGAGGAGGCCGCCCGCGACGCCAACGGCCATGTCGCCGACGGCGCCGAGGTCGTGCGCACGCGCCGCCGTGCGCCCGCGCGCGTCAAGGAGCCGCGCGAGGGCAACCGCGTCGTCAACTTCCTGCGAGGAAGCTGGCGCGAGCTGCAGCGGGTACAGTGGCCGGATCGCCGGCAGGTCGGCCAGGCCACCGCTGTCGTCATAGGCTTCGTGATCGTCGCCGGCGCGTTCCTCGGGCTGGCGGACTACGTCGCCGGCAAGATCGTCGACCTCATCATCTAGGCCAGGCTCGCAAGCCCCGCCCGACCCCGAAGGATTCCCCCGCATGTTCCGCTGGTACGTCGTCAACACCTACTCGGGTCACGAGAACAAGGTCAAGCACAACCTCGAGCACCGCGTCGTCTCGCTCGGGCAGAGACGCGCCGTGCGCCAGGTCGTCGTCCCGACCGAGACCGTCTCGGAGATGAAGGACAACCAGAAGGTCGTGACCGAGAAGCGCACGATGCCCGGCTACGTGCTCGTGAACATGGACCTCAACGAGGACTCGTGGGCGCTCGTGAAGGGGACGCCGGGCGTCACCGGCTTCGTCGGCGCCTCGAACGAGCCCGTGCCGCTCACGCAGGCGGAGGTCGATCGGCTGCTCCATCGCGAGACGGCCGAGCGTCCGCGCACCCGCGCCCAGTTCTCGATCGGCGAGTCGGTCAAGGTGGTCTCCGGGCCGCTGTCCGACTTCTCCGGCGAGATCTCCGAGATCAACGAGGACGGCGCGCGCCTCAAGGTGCTGGTATCAATCTTCGGCCGCGAGACCCCCGTCGAGGTCGGCTTCGACCAGGTGAAGAAGATCTGAAATGGCCAAGAAGGTTCTGACAGTCATCAAGCTCCAGGCGCCCGCCGGGCAGGCGAGCCCGGCCCCGCCGGTCGGCCCCGCGCTCGGTCAGCACGGCGTCAACATCATGGAGTTCGTCAAGGCGTTCAACGCACAGACGGCCTCGCAGCAGGGCACGGTCGTGCCCGTCGAGATCACGGTCTTCGAGGACCGCTCCTTCACGTTCATCACGAAGAGCCCGCCGGCCGCCGTGCTGATCAAGAAGGCGCTCGGGCTCGACAAGGGCTCCGCGGAGCCGAACCGCACGAAGGTCGCCAGGATCACGCAGGCGCAGCTGCGCGAGATCGCGCAGACGAAGCTCGAGGACCTGAGCGCGAACGACCTCGACCAAGCGGCGAAGATCATCGCGGGCACCGCCCGCTCGATGGGCGTGGAGGTGGCTGACTGATGGCGAAGCACGGCAAGGCGCACGTCGAGGCGCGCCAGCGCTACGACCGCGAGCACGAGTACGCGCCTGACGAGGCGATCGCGCTCGTCAAGCAGCTCAAGCACGGCAAGTTCGACGAGTCGGTCGAGGTGCACATCCGCACCGGCCTCAACGTCCGCCACGCCGACGAGCAGCTGCGCGGCACGATCGCGCTGCCCAACGGCCTCGGCAAGGACGTGAAGGTCGCCGTCTTCGCGCAGGGCGACAAGCAGCAGGAGGCGATCGACGCCGGCGCCGACCACGTCGGCGCGGAGGACCTCGCGAGACAGATCGAGGAGGGCTTCGACGACTTCGACGTCGCGATCGCCACGCCGGACCTGATGCCGGTCGTCGGCCGCCTCGGCCGCATCCTCGGCCCGTCGGGCAAGATGCCGAACCCGAAGGTCGGCACGGTCACGATGGACGTCCGCAAGGCCGTCGAGGAGTCGAAGGCCGGCAAGGTCGAGTACCGCACCGACCGCACTGCGATCGTGCACCTCGTGATCGGGAAGGCGAGCTTCGACGAGCAGCGTCTGCTGGAGAACTACGCGGCGGTGGTCGAGGAGATCGTCCGCGCCAAGCCGTCCGCGGCGAAGGGCAAGTACATCCACTCGATCACGCTCGCCTCGACGATGGGTCCGGGCGTCAAGGTCGACCCGACGCGCACGCGCGACATCGCGGAGGAGGCGCCGCTCGCGGCGTGACCTCGTTCCAGGAGCGCCCTGCCCGAGACCCCCGGCGGTGAGTAAGTCCGGGGCAGGCGGTGCCTCGAAGGCGCGAGCTGCGGCTCGCTCTCTCGACGCCCGCCCTGTGCGGGCGCTCGCATTTCTGAAGAGAGAGCGAACCCCAGACCATGAACAGAGACGAGAAGGCCGCGGTCGTCGATCGCATCGCCGGGGAGCTGGAGTCCTCCCAGGCGGTCTTCGCGGTCGACTATCGCGGGATCACGGTCAGCCAGGTCGCCGACCTGCGCGCGAAGCTGCGCGCGGCCGACGCGACCTTCACGGTCGTGAAGAACTCGCTGACCGAGCGCGCCGCCGACAAGGCGGGCGCCGAGGCGCTGAAGGCGCTGCTCGAGGGGCCGACCGCGCTGACGTTCGTGCGCGGCGACGCCGCGGCGGCGGCGAAGGCGCTCAGCGACGCGCAGAGAGTCACCGAAGTGCTCGCCTTCAAGGGCGGCCTGATGGACGGCCAGGCGCTCGCACCGGACGACATCAGAGCGATAGCGAGACTGCCGTCGCGCGAGGTGCTCTACGCGCAGCTCGTCGGCACGGTCGCCGCACCGCTCAACGGCCTCGCCCGCACGCTGAACGCGCTGATCTCCGGCATCGCCGTGCAGCTCGGCCAGATCCGCGACCAGGGACTGGTCGGGGGCGGCGCGGCGGCGGCCGAGGCGGCTCCCGCGGCTGAGGCGGAGCCTGCGCCTGCGGAGGCGCAGGCCGCACCGGCCGGGACCGAGGCCGCGCCTGCGGAGGCGCAGGCCGCACCGGCCGGGACCGAGGCCGCCGCGCCCGCCGCCGACGCCACGGCTGCCGAGGCCGCGCCCGCGGCTGAGGAGGGGGCGGCCGAGGAGGCTCCGACCGGCGAGGCCGAGGCGCCCGCTCCCGCGGACCCGGCCGCCGACGCTGCAGACGGCACCACTGACACCAACGAGAACCAGACGGACGCCGCGGCGGAAGCCGGCGACGCTTCCGACGCGAAGGAGGACTGACACATGGCGACCACCCAGGAGTGGATCGACGAGCTGAAGGGCATCTCGGTGCTCGAGCTGGCCGAGCGCATCAGAGCGCTCGAGGAGGAGTTCGGCGTCTCGGCAGCGGCCGTCGCGGCGGCGGCTCCGGCCGCGGGCGGCGGCGCAGCCGGCGGCGGCGATGGCGGCGCGGCCGAGGAGGAGTCCTCGACCGTCGACGTCGTCCTCACCGGCTCGGGCGACAAGAAGATCCAGGTCATCAAGGTCGTCCGCGCGGCGACCGGCCTTGGCCTCAAGGAGGCCAAGGCGCTCGTCGACGAGGCCCCCAAGCCGGTCAAGGAGGGCATCGAGCGCGAGGAGGCCGACAAGCTCAAGGCGGAGCTTGAGGAGGCCGGAGCCACCGTCGAGCTGAAGTAGCCGACTGCACTGCACCGCCTGCGAAGGGCCGGCCCAGCGCCGGCCCTCGTCGTTCCGCCGATCACTGCACATCTGACCGCGCATTACGGCCGGTCAGATGTGCACTGCTCGCGACGCGCGCCCAGCTCGCCAGCCGCCCGCCCTGGTCGAAATCGCCGCTCGCCGGTACAATCCGCCGGTCGGCCGATAGTCGCAGCCGCCCATCAGGCCGAGGCCGCCGCCACATACGGCGGCTTCCAGGGCGGGGTCCGTGAGCGCTGACAGCCCCCCGCACAGGGCATCGATGCCCTGTGCTATCTTCGTTGGTCGCGCTTTCGCGCCGCCTCTCTGCTCGCTCTCGACTGTCGAGGAGTCGCCGTCTTGGCACCTGTTGACGCCCCCCGGACGCGCCGTAGCTTCGCGCGCCTCTCCAAGGCCCTTGATGTCCCCAACCTGATCGACATCCAGAAGAAGTCCTTCGCCTGGCTCACCGACACCGAGGGCGGTGGCCTGCGCGAGACGATCGACGACATCTCGCCGATCGAGGACTACACCGGCAACCTCGCCGTCCAGTTCGGCGAGTTCGTCTTCGACGAGCCGGTCGCCTCCCTGGACGAGTGCCGCGAGAAGGACCTCACGTACGCGCGTCCGCTGACCGTCACGGTCGCCTTCGTCAACCGCGAGACCGGCGAGATCCGCGAGCAGTCGGTCTTCATGGGCGACTTCCCGTGGATGACCGAGCGCGGCACCTTCATCATCAACGGCACCGAGCGCGTCGTCGTCACGCAGCTCGTGCGCTCGCCGGGCGCCTACCTGATGGAGGCGAAGGACCGCGAGAAGCAGGTCTTCATCGCCAACCTGATGCCCGCCCGCGGCTCCTGGCTCGAGCTCGAGATCGACAAGAAGGGCAAGGTCTACGTCCGCATCGACCGCAAGCGCAAGCTGCCGGTCACCGTCCTGCTGCGGGCCATGGGGTACTCCACCGACGAGGAGATCCTCAAGCTGTTCGAGGACTCCCACTACATCCGCAACACGATCGAAGCCGACCCCGAGGTCACGAAGACCGAGGAGGGCGCGCTGATCGAGCTGTTCAAGAAGCAGCGCCCGGGCGAGCCGCCGTCGGTCGACGCCGCCAGATCGCTGCTGCACCAGCTGTTCTTCGACCCCAAGCGCTACGACCTCACGCGCGTCGGCCGCTACAAGCTCAACAGCCGGCTGCACCTCGACATCGACCTCGAGACGCGCACGCTGACGCACGACGACATCATCGCGCTCGTCAAGGAGCTCGTCTCGCTGCCGCGGATCCTCGGGATGCCCGAGCAGCCCGAGGTCGAGATAAGAGACTACGCCGCGGAGGCCGTCGGCTTCCCGCGCGAGCCGGTCGCCGACCACCTCGACGAGTACGAGCACTTCGGCAACCGCCGCCTGCGCACGGTCGGCGAGCTGATCCAGGAGGCCTTCCGGATCGGCCTCTACCGCATGGAGCGCGTCGTGCGCGAGCGCCTCACGACCGAGGACGCCGACACGATCACGCCCCAGACGATCGTCAACATCCGCCCGGTCGTCGCGGCGCTGAAGGAGTTCTTCGGCTCCTCGCAGCTGTCGCAGTTCATGGACCAGACGAACTCGCTCGCGGGCCTCACGCACCGCCGCCGCCTGTCGGCGCTCGGCGCCGGCGGCCTCACGCGCGAGCGCGCCCCGATCGAGGTGCGCGACGTCCACCCGACGCACTACGGCCGCATGTGCCCGATCGAGACCCCCGAGGGTCCGAACATCGGCCTGATCGGCTCGCTCTCCGCCTACGCGGAGATCTCCGAGCACGGCTTCGTCACGACGCCCTACCGCGTCGTGAAGGACGGCAAGGTCACCGACGAGGTCGTCCGCCTCGACGCCACGCAGGAGGAGGAGGCGAAGATCGCGCAGGCGAACACGCCGGTCGACTCGGGCGGCAGACTGCAGGGCGACGCGATCGTCTGCCGCACGCAGGCGGGCCAGTACGTGACGGTCCCGCCGAAGCAGGTCGACCTGATGGACGTCTCGCCGGAGCAGATCTGGTCGGTCGCGACGGCGATGATCCCGTTCCTCGAGCATGACGACGCGAACCGCGCGCTGATGGGCTCGAACATGCAGCGCCAGGCGGTCCCGCTGCTGAAGACCGACGCCCCGCTCGTCGGCACCGGCATGGAGCGCCGCGCCGCCGTCGACACCGGCGACGTGATCCTCGCCAACCGCGCCGGCACGATCGCCTACGTCGACGCCGACCAGATCGTCGTCGAGACGAAGGACGGCGAGAAGGACGAGTACCTCCTGCAGAAGTTCATGCGCTCCAACCAGGGCACGCTGATCCACCAGAAGCCGCTCGTCAGGAACGGCCAGTCGGTCAAGCGAGGCGAGGTGCTCGCCGACGGCTCCGCGACCGACCAGGGCGAGATGGCGCTCGGCAAGAACCTGATGGTCGCCTTCATGTCCTGGGAGGGCTACAACTTCGAGGACGCGATCATCCTCTCCAAGCGCCTCGTCAAGGACGACGAGCTGACCTCGATCCACATCGAGGAGTACGAGATCGACGCGCGCACGACGAAGCTCGGCGACGAGGAGATCACGCGCGACATCCCGAACCGCTCGGAGGAGTCGCTGCGCAACCTCGACGATCGCGGCATCGTGCGCATCGGCGCCGAGGTCGGCTCGGGCGACCTGCTCGTCGGCAAGGTCACGCCGAAGGGCGAGACCGAGCTGACGGCCGAGGAGAAGCTGATCCGCGCGATCTTCAAGGAGAAGGCGCGCGAGGTCCGCGACACCTCGCTGAAG
>Ga0070717_10000057_pt1 | contig 95430 bp, 65 predicted proteins | sample LARL113metaG_FD_71366 | JGI IMG/M metagenome (GOLD analysis project Ga0070717, IMG submission 71366) | Corn, switchgrass and miscanthus rhizosphere microbial communities from Kellogg Biological Station, Michigan, USA - LAR L11-3 metaG | ecosystem: Host-associated > Plants > Roots > Rhizosphere ...
AGTTCCTTTCCCCGGCGCGGCCCGAATTCCTCTCGAATTTGCCCGGCAGGATTGAGGTCGCTCGCCGGTGCCCCGCGCACGAAGTCAGGCACAAACCCGGCCGCCGCCGCCACAATAATGAACGCGGTCCATTTCATTCTACCGTAGACGCCCTCCGCCTAAAAGGTTCCACCGCAAGTTCAGTTCACCTCCGCTCCCAACCTTGAGCTCGAGTCAGGTGTAGCGGGGAGATCGCTCGCGCTGGCACATCCTCTGCTAAATTCAGGCATGATCAGGATCGAAGAGCCGGCGCATTGGTTGCTGGTCACCCATCCGCACCATGCTCGGTTGGCCGGCCAGTTCGCCCAAGCCTGGGGCAATGCGGACTTCGCTCCGCCCGAACCTCGTTCGGATGTTCTGCTCGCCGTCGCGCGCCACGACGATGCTTGGTTGGAACGCGACGCTCTGCCCTGCCTCGGGCGCGCGGGGCGCCCCGCGGCCTTTTCGAGCGAACTGGTGGGCACTTACAACGCCTTCGAAGACATCCAGCTGGCCGACTACCTGCGGGTACGCGGGAAAGCGACCGAAACCGTCGCGGCAGATAACCCGTACGCCGCGATTCTGGTTTCCATGCACACCTTGAATCTCCTGACCGAACAGGCGGACCTCACCCAACTGTCGGCTTCGGACCTCGCCCTGCACACCCTTTTCGTCGAGCAACAGCGCGCGCGGCAGCAAGCGCTCATCGCTCATGTATCCAAATCTCATTTACGTCAACCGAGTCGATTGACCGGCCAACTCGATCAGGCCTTTCGCTTCCTTCAGGCCTGCGACAGCCTCTCTCTCGTCGCCTGCGTGCGATACCCAAAAACCATCGCCCTTCGCCACCGCCATCCACGTCGCGACGGAACCTCGACCATCCTGGACTGCCAACCGTTGGGAAACGATGTGTATCGAGTCCATCCCTACCCGTTCGCCCAAGATGAATTGTCGTTCGACCTCCCCTTTCGTCGCGTTTCCAAGCAACCTTACGCCGACGAGGCCGCGTTGCGCGCCGCCTACGCCGTGGCTCCGCCGGAGTTTCTTCAAGTGAAGATTGTCCGGCAAACCTGACAAATCATGATCTTTTAACCCGATCACCGCTCGAAGGCAGGGCGGGGATTCCGCTCCCCGCCGCAGCTCACCCCCGAAACCAGCCCAACGGCCTGTCGGCGTCCTCCGCGTAGTGCCAATCCCACGACGCGCGCTGGGACAAAGCCCTGCGCTCGCGTAGCCGCGCCTGAGATCCGCCACCGCGTCGCTTACCCCGATCCAGCGGTGCAGCGGCTCGCGGCCAAGTTGGTCCCTTTTCTGCTAGTACACCGGCATGCCCCGCTTGTTCGTCCTATGACCGCCGGAGAAATTCGCGACTGTATTGTCCTGCTCGGTCCCGAACTCGAACCCTGGAGGTGTTCGCGCTTCGCTTGGAAGCACGACGCCGTGACCGCGATCGACCGAGTGGCGCCTGCGCCCGCGATCGAGCGTGACACGCTCGTCGTCATCCCCGGTCTCTACAACAGCCATACGCACATGGGCGATTCGTGTCTGCCCGACGGCGCGACCGGGCTCACGCTCGAACAAGGTTTCTTTCGGCCCAATGGGTTTAAATACCGCGAACTCGCCAAGCTCTCCCGCGCGGAACACCTGCCCCACGTGGTCAAGCACCTCGCCTACATGGCACGAACCGGCACGATCTGCCATGTCGACTTTCGCGAACAGGGTGTATCGGGCGCGGAACTACTGCGCGAGGCTTCACGGCAAACCGGAGTGACTTCCATCGTCCTCGGCCAGCTCGACCAAGTGCCCTTTGACCAAGCGGCGCTGGAAACGAACTCGGCTCATCTGCCTCCTCTTGCGCGCCACGAGTTGGAAAATCTCCTCCAAGTCGCGGACGGCTTCAGCGAGAGCACGATGAATGACCTCACCGAAACGGCGTGGGTCGAGGTCCGTGAGATCACCACCCGGCTCGGCAAGTTGAGGGCCATCCACTGTCTGGAGAACGAGGGCTACCGCGACGTCAGTCTCGCGCGCACCGGTCAGGGCGACCTGGCCCGAGCCATCACACTGCTGGCCCCGCATTTCATCGTTCACCTCACGGTCGCGAACGACCAAGAGATCCAGCTCCTCGCGCGCTCCGGGATCAAAGCCGTGCTGAATCCACGGGCCAACGCGAACCTCGGCCTTCCGCTGCCGCCGATCCGCGCCCTGCTCGATCGGGGCGTCAGCCTCTTGCTCGGGACGGACAACGGGCTCCTCAACAGCCCCAACCTTTTCGCCGAGCTGGACTTCACCTACAAGGTCGCAAAGAGCCAATACGGAGACGCGGTTCGTCCCGATCCCGCCACGATCCTGCGCATGGCCACGTCCAACATCGCTCCGGTTCTCGGAAGCGATCATCATGGCTATCTGGATACAGGGTTGCCGGCCAGTTTCGTGGTCCTGAACTTTCATCAACCCCACCTGCGCGCCTCGCGCCACATCGCCGCCTCGGTTGTGACTCGCGTCACCCCGGAGGACGTCCTGGCCACGCTCAACCAGGGGCGGGTCCTGTATCAGGACGGTGGATTCAAGTTCTAGGAGGAAAAAGTACCAAGTAACAAGGGAGTCCGCGCGCTGGCGCGCACAAAAAACGGTTCGGAAAACTGAAGGAAGGAAAAACGAGAGAACCTTTCATCCTCATTCATCGCTCGCGCCTCGCTCACCCTTCCTGGTACGTCCCACTTGATCCCTGGGCCTTGCCCTGAACCTCCCTTTCCCACCCGCACACTTCGCACCCATGAACCATTTCGTCGAACGCTCTCGGACTTGTAACCGTTGGAATCGGGATTATCCGCCGGTGCTGACCATCGAGTCGGGAGACACGGTCGCTTTGCAGATGCGGGATTCCAGCGACGCGCAGGTGCACCCCGGCATCACGCAGGAAGCGTTCGCGCAAATGGACAAGCTGCGGGTCCACGCCTTGACTGGTCCGATCGCCGTCCGAAATGCCGAGCCCGGCGATGCCCTCGATATCGAAATTCTCTCCTACGAACACGAGGGCTGGGCCTGGACGAGTTTGATGCCGGGCCTCGGTCTCTTCGGCGACGAGGTGAACGCGCACTACCTTCACCTCTGGGAGTTAGGCGCGACCCAGACGCGTAGTATTCCGGGCACTACACTGGACCTCCACCCTTTCTGCGGCATCATCGGCGTGCAGCGCGCCGAGCCGGGTGAGTTTCGCACCCGCACTCCCGGTCCTTTCGGGGGCAACATGGATGTGCGCCACCTCGGCGCCGGGGCTCGTCTCCTCCTGCCGGTCTCAATTCCCGGCGCGGGCCTCTGCGCGGGCGACGCACATGCGGCACAGGGCGACGGCGAAGTGTCGATCAACGGGATGGAGGCTCCGATGACCGTCACCCTCCGAGTCCACTTGAGAAAAAATGCCGCGCCCGTCGGGCCCTACGCCATCGCCGCGCCCACCCTTTTGCCGCCGCGCTACACCGCAAAACCGTTTCACGTCTTCATCGAGTCCCACGAAAATCCCCGAGAGGCCTGCCGCGCCGCCGTTCGCCGCGCCATGGCCTACCTCCAACGCCGCCTTGGTCTCAGTTGGGAGCTCTCCCTCATTCTTTGCAGCGTCGTTCTGGATTTAAAAGTGAGCCAATTGGTCAACCAACCCCTGACCACCATCTCCGCCTATCTGCCGGAAGCCATCTTCGACCAACCCGACCCTCGTCCGGCCTGGGAGAGCGTTCAAAAAGGCTGAAGTCCAAACACGCGGACCTTCAAGAGGGCAGCTGGTTGTGCTCGAGGAGAAAGCTCTCCATCGACTTCAACATTTGCACCAGTTTTCCCAGTTCCGAGGGTTTCACCAGGTAGGCGTTCGCGCCCAACCGGTAGGCTTCGTCGATGTCGCGTAGATCGCTCGATGAGGTGAGAAAAACCGAAATCATGGTCCGGTTGGCCGACTCCTGCCGTATCCACTTCAGCACTTCAAGGCCGGACAAGTAAGGCATCTTGAGATCGAGCAGGACCACGGACGGCAAGGGATAAAGCGTGCGGTCCTCGTATTTCCCCGCCCCATACAAATAATCGACCGCCTCGCGGCCATTTGGTACAAAGTGAAAGGGATGCGGGAGGCCCGACGCCTTGACCGCGCGCTGCATGATCCAAACGTCGTCCGGATTGTCTTCCGCCACTAAAATCGTTTTCACGCGCCGCGAGGAAGGACAATGCGAAAGGTGCTCCCCACGCCTTCTTCAGACTCGAGGGAGAGCGTGCCGCTCATCCGATCGACCGCCTTGCGGACAATCGCCAAACCGATTCCGGTACCTTCGTAGTTACTTTCTGGATGCACGCGTTGGAACATACCGAAAATGCGCGGCTGGTCCTTGGCCGCAATGCCAATCCCATTGTCCGAAAAATAAATTGCCACCTTATCCCCGCTCGCTTCCGTTCTGATTTTTATCTGCGGCGTTTTCCCGGGTGACATAAATTTCAACGCGTTGCTGATCAGGTTGGTGGCACACTGGGTCAAAGACGCTTCGTTGCCCGTCACGGGGAGAAGCGGGCGGACCAATTCGATGTTTTCTCGGAAGGGCTGGAAGGTCGGGTAATTTTCCACGATGGAGCTGAAGAGACTATCGAGGTCGACCGTCTCCATCTCGATCGGGGCGCGAAGCACGCGGCTATAGGTTAAGACGTCACCGATCAGTTTATCCAAGCGGATCGCCGCGGCCGCAATGCGCTCCAGGTATCGTTGCCCTTCCGCCGGCAAGAGCGCGCCATAGTCCTCCGCCAGCACCTCGGAGTACGCCTGCATCGCGCGTAGGGGCGAGCGCAGGTCGTGGGAAATGCTGTAGGAAAACGCCTCCAGTTCGCCGATCGTTTCCCGGAGTTTGAGCGTCCGCTCGGCGACGGTGGATTCGAGTCGCTCCTCCGCTTGTTTCTGATCGGTCACATCGGTGGTGAGAATGGATACGCCCTTGGGCGAAGGATAGACCCGCACCTCCAGCCATCGATTGGAGGCTTTGTGGAAAACCTCAAAACGCGCGATCGTCTGGTTTTCCAACGCGCGATGAAGTTCGTGGTAGTAACGCGTCCCGACGTACTGCGGGAAGAGGGTCCAGACGTCCAAGCCGATCAGCTCCTCTGGTTTTTTCCCCGCCAAGGCTGCCGCTTTCTCGTTCGCGTAGGTGTAGCGCCACTGGCTGTCCAAGGTCACAAAGGCGTCATTGATGCTGCGAAGGACCGCTTCGCGTTCTTCCAGGAGATCGCGGACTTGATATTGCCGGCGCCGCGACCGCAGGGCCGCCTGGAGGCTGTTGACCAACGTCAAGGGACGGAAGGGCCGCTCGAGCAGCGTCAGGTTCCCGGTCGAGCTCAGGACCGAAAACGTATTCAAAGTTCGGATCGACGCCTCGCCTCCGCTCGTGATCAGGTTGATCGGGAGCTCCGACCACGACGGCTGCTCTCGCAACGCCGCGGCCAGGGTCTGCACCGAACGCGAGCCGAGTGCGTCCTCCGCCACCACCAGAGCGGCACACCCTTCGTGGAGCTTCGCCACCAAGTCGGCCACATCATCGCACCGCAGCCCTTCAATCCCCGCCTTGCGCAAGAAGGAAATGGTCAGCTCCGCATCGCGATCCGTCATCGCCAGCAACAAAACTCGCTCTTCCGGTGACCGACTTGGACCCGAACTCATAGACCACGAGCGCTCACGCTCTCGGCTGCGGACTCGTCTCCCCCAGGCCGGTCAGTCGGGGCAAACCGGTGAGGACGCCTTGGTATTCACGAAGTGGTTCTCCTAGGCTGATCCCAGATCGGCTGATCTTAAATTCGCGAAGCGTGCGCTCATGATTGCCGCTTCGTTTTTTGATCACTGAAATCGCCTGTCTCACTTCTCCCGCGGCTTCGAAATAGCGAAATAGAATGACAGTGTCGGCCAAGTAAGTCAGGTCGACCGTGGTCTGCATCGTGCCCACAAATCCCTGCTGGGCTAGAACGAGCAAGGTCACCACCCCCTGCTGATTGAGGTAGGCGAGAAGCTCGTGCAGCTGCAGATTGAGGTACCCCTCTTCCGGCATCGCGTAATAATAACCGTTGATGCTGTCGATCACGACCATGCGGGTGTTCCGTTCCTCCACTCCGCGGCGTATCCGGTCGGTCAATTCACCGGGAGAAATCTCCGCCGGGTCGATTTGGGTGATCCGCAACCGTCCGCTCTCGAGGAGAGGCTGAATCACCATTCCCAGCGAGTCCGCGCGCGCCGTGAGCGTGCCGAGGGTTTCGTCGAATACGAAGAAATCAACTTGCTCACCCTGACTCGCCGCCACCATGGCGTGGCGGAGGGCCAAGGTGGATTTACCGGTGCCCGGGGGCCCCATCAGGACCGTGCTCGTGCCGCGATCCACTCCTCCGCAAAGCAATGCATCCAAACCTTCGATACCGCTGGGAAACGACTCGCGCTTGAACGGGCGATGCACTCCGGAAGCGACCAGCCGCGGAAAGACCCGCACGCCTCCGGTCTCCACCACGAAGTCGTGGTACCCTTCGCTGAACTTCACCCCGCGCAGTTTTTCCACGTTGAGGGTCCGGCGAGAAACGCCGTACTCCGGCGAAGCCCGCTCCAGCACGATCACGCCGTGCGCGAGACTGCGCACCTGAAGGTCCTTGGCGTCGCTCGACCGATCGTCCAGAAACAGGACGGTCGAATTTTTCCCCGCGAAATATTGTTTTAGACTGAGAACCTGCCGCCGATAGCGGAGCGGCGACTCGGCCAGGAGGCGCATTTCGGAAAGGGAATCGAAGACCACGCGGGTGGGATTCACTCGCTCCACCGCATCGAGCAGAATCTGGGTGGTCTTTCCCAACTCCACATCGGCCGAGTGGAAAAACGTGTTTTCATTGTCGAGCTGGAGCTGCTGCTCCACCGCCGACAGTTCGAAAACGTTTAACTTCTCCAAATCCCAGCCGTGCGATTGAGCGACCGCCTCGAGTTCGTCTCGCGTCTCCGACAAGGTCACATAGAGCACTCGCTCCCCTTGGCGTGCCCCCTCCAACAAGAACTGCAGCGCAGTGGTGGTCTTGCCCGCGCCCGGATCACCTTCGATCAAATAAAGGCGGTTACGTGGTAGTCCACCCGACAATACCGTATCCAAACCGGGAACACCTGAAGTGCAGAGCGAGGGGGTAGACGAAGGCATGGTACGAGACCCTGCTAACCGAAAAAATGCTGGCAAGACTCCAAACGCGCCTGAGCCAATTTACCGTGCGGCATCGACCGGGAGTGATTCCGTCGGAGCGGGCCGCAACCCTGCCGTGCTGTGGGCGGCACGGTAATCCGTCCAAAGCTGAGCGATCCGAGCCTTCGCTTTTTCCAAATCGTTTTGTCGGCGATCCAACTCCAGGGTCGAAGCAGTTTTGAAGTCCGCGAGCGCCTGCTCTGCGACTTCCAGCGCATTGATATAGGGAGCTAACGCGGCCTGGCCGGCCAACGGCGTCGCTTGCGCAACCGCATCGATCTGAGCGCGCAGCTGGCGCAATTCGAGGCTGCTCCGATCCGCATAATTCACTATTCCCGGGCTCGAAGTGGAATTAGCGTTCTCCAGCTCCTGGGCAAAACTCACCGTGGCCATGAGGCAGACGGCAAAAAAAGAGAGTGCTTTATTCATGAGAAAGTAGATACGCCGCCGGCTTAAAAGCTCCCTGCTACTCACCTGAACCCTCGCCCGTTTTTCCCCTTTTGGCTTATCCGAAATCTCCCTAGGCCAAGTGAAGTTCCGTCGGCCTCACGTCATGCGCGACGGTTGGAAACACGCCACGCGCGCTCCTATGCTTCCTCGAAGTTCACCCCTTCCCACTTTTCAGAGGCTTGAGTCCCGCTTCGATCTTGGCTCGGCGGGCTTCGAGGAACGGCGGGAGCGCCAGACGGCTGCCGAGGCTCTCCAGCGGTTCATCGACCGCGAAGCCGGGACCATCGGTCGCGATCTCAAAGAGAATTCCACCCGGCTCGCGAAAGTAGAGGCTTCGAAAATAATAACGGTCCACCGGCCCACTGCTCGGGAGTCGCATCTCCTGCAGCCGCTGCGCCCAGGCGTTGTAGTCCGCTTCAGTGGGGGTGCGCAGCGCGATGTGATGAACGCCCCCCGCGCCTTGTTGCGCCGGGGCCAGATGAGGTTCGATCGCCACGTGAATTTCCGCCGCGGGACCGCCCGTTCCCATCTCGAAGACGTGCACCTTCACCGCGGGAGCCTCGCTACTTTGTACTGAGTATTCCCTTACACGCCGGAGATTGAGGATGTCCGTCAACACGCGCTCGGTCGGCCCCAGCTCTGGAACACTGAGCGTGATCGGTCCCAGCCCGCGAATCTGATGGGCCACGGGAACGGGGCTCTGTTCCCAGGGGTGCGCCTCGCCCTGGCCGCCGTCCACCACCAAGCTGAGCCGCTGCCCTTCAAAGTCCTCGAAGTCCAAAACCAACCGCCCATCGCGCTCAACCACGGGGTGGATCCGCACGCCGAGACGATCGAGGTGGCCGACCCACCACTGCAGGCTGACGTCCGTCTCGATCCGCAGCCCGGTGCGCACAATCGAATGGGTTCCGCGCCGCTCGCGTGGCGCCGGCCAATCGAAGAAGGTCAGGTCTGTGCCCGGCGTCGCCAGGCCGTCCGCATAGAAAAGATGATACGCGGAAACGTCGTCCTGGTTGACCGATTTCTTCACCAATCGCATACCGAGCGTTTCGGTATAGAAAACGTGGTTACGCGGAGCATCGGCCGTGATGGCCGTGAGATGGTGGATACCGGCGAGCTGGAGCATCACAGAAAGGATGAAAGCAAGAAGGTGAGAAAGCGCGAAAATGCAACGGACGCCCATAGAATTCCGACGCCTGGATCCCGCTCTTTTTCCGGCCCGGTCTTTCTCCTCCCTTCGTTCTCCTTTCAGCGGGAAAATTGAGAAACCCACCCTCCAGTAGGGGCGCGCCACTCCACGGGTCGCCTTGGTCCGACCAGGCTGGAGAGGCGAAAATTTCAAGCTCGGCCGGAAGCGGAGTCCCCACCCTACCTCACTCTTTTACCCATTTCCCGGGGGTAGCGTGGGCAAAAACGGATCGAGGAGGTGCACCGCTTCGCGGCCTTCCTCCAGAACAGAATCCCAGTCCAGCTCGTAGCTGCTTCCCCGGGCCGCCAGCTGCTGCATCAATTCGCTGCGCGCGACCGCCCTGGTTCCGGCGGGTGGGACCATTTTATTCTCCTCCGTATCCAAATTGTCACTCCAAGGGCCATTCAGGTCCGCCATCGCCAGGCCCAAGCTGCGGGCGGGATCCACCTGATGATACTCGAGATCTTGCGCCTCCAACCAGGGATCGCTCCAAGCCAGATTCTCGCTTTGGCGAAAGGCGTCCAGGAGTTGGAATTTGGTCACCCAGTCCACCACCCCGACCAGCTCGGCCAAGTTTCCGGCCAAGCCTTTCTCCACCCGTTCCCAGAGCGCCAGCACGGTATCGGTTTCAGAACTACGACCGGCAAACCGTTTCTTGGCTTGCTCGCGAAAACGACTGAGCGTCTCCACCGCGTCGACCTCGCTCCCGTCGGCCAGCTTCACCCGCCAGGGCGCCGCCGGCTGATGGGACAGCTCGCGCAGGGTTCCGACCGCGTCGGCCAGGACAATCGGAGGGAGATCGTTCGCTTCCAGCAAGTCGAGGACCAGCCGAGTCGATCCAATTTTCAAATACAGGGCTGCGGGCAAGACGTGGGTGTCGCCGTGCAGCAGGTGCAGTCTCCGGTATTTTCGGGGATCGGCCAGGGGCTCGTCGCGGGTGTTGATGATCGCCCGGTTGTGCTGCACCCACTCGTAGAAATCGTTCTGAATGTAGTCCGCCCGTTGGCTGATTTGAAACGGCGGCACCGCTCGGAGCGGCTCGGGTGTGCCGCGCTCCCGCGTGGCGCCGACCCGGCCGCTGCCCGTGAAAAGCACCCGCAGGGTCAAAAACGTCAGGAGGCTCAGAACATTTTCCTCGTCGAGCGGCGCGCGTCGGAGGAGCGAATAGTTTTCGTGGCAGCCAAAGGTCGCGCCGGTGTGGTGATCGATGTTATTGCGGACAAAACTCACGCGTTGCTCTAGCCCGAGTCCCTGGACCGCATCGAGCAAGATCCGATCTCCCGCCCGATCCTGCCGCACCACGTCGGCCACGGTGGCACACTCCGCGGTGCAGTATTCGACGTGGCCCATATCGAGGTAAAGACGACCTCCGTTGAAAAGGAATCCGCCATTGCCCGGCGGCTCGTCCCAATCGCGGTGGTGACGATCCAGCAAGCCATAGCGGTTCTTCTCAAACACCCAATCCCGGACCTGATGCACCGCCCGAATGCCCTCGGTGGCGGGCGTGACCATGCACCCATACTCTGTCTCCAGACCGGTGATACGCCGAGGGCTGTGCTTCGATCCGCTCACGACAGCTTCGCCGCGTCTAAGGGGCGGTAGCGCACCCGACCCGCCAAACGGCGATCGAGCAGCGCGAGCTCCACCACCTTGCCGTCCAGTGGTGGACCGGCTTCGTCGCCCGGCACGGCGAAGGGTTTTCCGCTGCTCAACTGGTGGGAGGCCTGCACCGCCCGCCGGACCACGTCCGCCAGCGAGCTCTCCGCGGTCAGGGTCGCGGTCAGCCACTCGGTCGCCGCTTTTTCATCCGCTGGCGCGGTATGGGCCACGGCAATACCCGTGGCGACGAAGCGCTGCGCGCCATCGTACCCGACGCGCGCGAGGACATCCTGCGACGGCGTGGTGCCGACTTCGGCGAGGATTGCCTCCACCATCAGGGGAGCGGCAAAGATCTGCTCGAAACTCGCCTTGAGCAACGGGCCGAGCGAGGCATTGATCAGGCGGCGCAGGGTCACGTCCTCCGCCGCGCGAGTGAACCCTTCGAGATGAGCCGCCTCGATCACGGTTTGGCGGATCTTTTCGATGTCCACCGGATGGCCCAGCGCCGCGAGCGCGTGGCGATCATAAATCTCGAAGACCTTGGACTGACCCGTCCCGAGGCCGAGTAACAAGACGCCCTCGGGCCGAGAGAAAGCGAACACCGGGGTCGCACCCTTCAGCTGATCCCGGATGTATTCACGGCGATTGGACACCGCCTCCAACCACCGATACGGTTCATCGGTCATCGCGCCGCCTCCTTCCAGAACCCAGCCTGTTCGGTTGTCGTGATACTTCGGATACCTTGCGCATTGAGCAATTTGATCGTGGCAAAATCGTTGGCCTCGGGATTGACCCCGCCCGTCGCCGTGTCGAACTCCGCGGCCGTGATGAGCAGCCGGTTCGCGAGCGCCACCGCCTGGGCCAGGGTCATGTCCGCCGGCTTGGGGTTTCCCCACTGCTCGAGGAAGTGGAGAACACTCTTGATGCTGCCCGAGCCCGACCCTGAGCCGGCAAAGGCCGCGGCCTCGAAATGCGCGCCCAATGGATCGTAGAAAAAGATCGCCGGCCGACTCGTCGCCACATCGAGTCCGGCAAATATCGGCGCGACCAAGCCGAAGCCTTGCAGCGTCGCGGGGACGTTCTCGTGGAGCAGGCGCGAGAGCGCGCGCATCTTCGCCGCCAGGCTCATCGGTTGAAGCTGACTGCGCCGATAAAACTCGTAGGCGGTCTGCAGGGTGCGAGCCATCTCGACTGCGGTGGCCGGACTGCCGGCGATGGCCAAGAGCGAGTGATGATCCAGCTCGATGATTTTCTCCGTCTTATCCGAAAAAACCACGTTGCCCGCGGTCGCGCGGTGATCGCCCGCGACCAGCACGCCCTCCGCACAGTGGAAGGCAAACACCGTGGTGGCCTCGAGCGCGTGCGCACGGGCCTCGGGCGAGGACGCGGTGTTCACCGCCGGTTTTTTGGGCAAAAGAGAAAGAAAGTCTCCGGTCATTGGATACCAAATAGTGCGAAAGTGGGAAGGTGTGAAAGTGCGAAGGCGCGAGGTGAGCGGGCGCTTTAAATTTTCGCGGGCGGGAGAAACGCAAAAGCCAAAAAAGTCTGCGCGAAGCGCGCTGGCTTTTGGAGCTTGGACCTTTGGCGCTTGGGGTTTTCAGGATTTCCGCGCGCCGCCTACGACGGTAATAACACCATCCTACTGTCCCGTTCGCTGGCGGTACTTGCGGGCCTGATCGGGATCCACTTTGCGCATACGCTTCAGCAGATCCTCCGTATTCGGTTTCTCGACTTTCGGTTCTTTCGGTCCGTCTCCACCGCCCCCGGAAGGGGATGGCAGGACTGAGCGTGGTTTTTGAATTTGTTCGGGCACGGTATTATCCTCGGGTTGACGCTCTGAAAAACTGCTCTGCCTAGACGCGTTTTGCAAATGGGAGGGAAAGTAAATCCTCCGGAGCCTGGGCCACCGCTATGGCCGCGAGCCCCCGCGCCACCACTTCGGCCGAGAACACGCCCCGGAGATCGAGTTCGATCCGACTCGCGACGCCCTTCAACACCACGGCATCCCACTGCGCGGATTCCACCAGGGGACCAAATTTTTCAATGCTTCGTCCCCGGATCGCGGCCCGCGTGGTCAACGGAGGCTGCAGCCCTGGCCCCGCGATTTCCTCGAGCGGAAACGGCAGGCGAATCGCTCCGCTGTCCAGCAATCCATAGAACAACCCCTGGGTGCGATCGAGTTGGTGATAGGCCAAATCCAAACTGCAGAGCCAGGGATCGCCCGGCTCCAATTTCTCCGCTTCGCGAAACTGCTCGATCAACCGATACTTGGCCGACCAATCAAGACGGTCCGACGTGCTCAGCGGATCTCGCTCAAGATCATTCAACACCTCGTCCCACGCCTGGATGAGTTCCTGCCACGCCGGGTCGGTTGGCTGACTGTACTCTCGAACCAGCGCCAAATAGGTCCGCTGAATCTCGATCGCCGACGTCTGGCGGCCGCCCGCGGTCCGCGTGCGCCATTTCCAATCGGGGTCGCGGGAGATCGAGACGAGCGAAGTCAGCGGATCGGCCAAGCGGGGAATGCGTTCCGGCGGCGCGCCATTGACCAAGGCTCGCAGGACCAACGCCGTCGTCCCCACTTTCAGATAGGTGGCGAAGGGCGAAAGATTGGCGTCGCCGATGATGACGTGGAAGCGTCGATACTTCGTCGCGTCGGCGTGCGGCTCATCCCGTGTATTCACAATCGGGCGACGCTGCATCGTATCCACGCTTTGGAGCTCGGTGAAAAAATCGCTGCGTTGCGCGATCTGGAAACCCGGCTGGACGAATCGATCTTCGTCTTCCCAACCGTACTTGCCCGCGCCGCAGAAGATTTGGCGGGTGACGAAGAAGGCCTGAATTCCGTCCGCCAAGGTCGACCAAGGCAGCGAACGCGGCATGAGGTAGTTTTCGTGGCAACCATAACTGTGGCCGCGAAAGTCGGTATTGTTTTTGTAGAGGCGCACCGGGTTGTCCGACTGCGCGCTGACCGCTTCGGCGCACTGCATCAACAACGCGTCTCCCGCCCAGTCCTGCTGGATCAGTTCGAGCATCATGCTGCACTCCGGCGTGCAGTACTCCGGATGGGCGTGGTCGTTGTAGAAACGCGCCCCATTGCGCAACACCAGGTCGCTTTTGATCTCGGCAAAACTCAGTGGGCGGCTCGCATCCTGGGCGAAGTAGTTCGCCTCGTCTGTGTCCTGCCGTAACTCCTGGACCCGGAAACCGCGGGCATCCTGATGCGGATCTTCGTCCTGATAATTCCACCGCATCCGCACGCCCGGCACCGTCGCGCTACGCACCAGCGCGATTGATTCCGCCACCACATCAATGCCGTCCGCGCGATCTCGAGTGATGCCAATTTCTGTTTCCAGCCCAAATTGAATATCCATTCTTCAGTGATTAATAATATAGGTTAATTTAAGTTACACCGAGCGCGCGGGGGGGAGGACGCACCGAGCCATCTCGAAGAAAAATTTCCGGGGACGCCTGAGAAACGCTTCCAGTCGAGGTCGCCTGAAGTTCAGGGCCTCCACCAGAGAGGGTCCATGGTTTTTTGGCGCCGGGTCTTCGGTCTTGGGCGCTCGGTCTTCTTTGGGTCACGCTGCTTGGTCCGGTCGCTTCGTCATCGTCTTAGACCGCTGAATACGCCGACTTCTTCTCGTCCTCGTTTTTTCGATACGGTCCGAGTCGAACCACATTCGAGGGATCAAAATCGGTCAGCTTCAACCAGTCTTCGGTGATGTCGTTGGGCGGGAAGAGATCGTTCTCGCGGTACTCGGCTTCCAGCGCGTCGAGCAGATCCTGGCGCGTGATCGGCGATTCGGTTTTCAGGTCGATCGAGCGTTTGATCGCGTAGGACTTCGCGCGTTCCACGATCGCCGCGATGATCGCGCCGCTCGCCAAGTCGCCTCGAAAAAGATGTTCGCGGCGTCCGCTCCGATAACTCACCTCGAGGAAGCGGTTGCTCTCCGTCTTCGCGAAATGCGCCGTCGTCACGGCGTCGATCAACGCGTCGCGCGGCTCGGCTAAAGGAAGATCGTCGGTCAGGTAGATCCCGTAGATCGTGCGCGCGGCCGGCTCGTCGGGGCGGCGCACGCGGATTTTCCGGTCGATCCGGCCGGGACGGAGGATCGCGGGATCGATCAGGTCCGCGCGGTTCGAGGCCAGGATCACGACCACGTTTTGCAGCGGCTCCAAACCGTCCATCTCGGTGCAGAACATCGGCACGAGGGTAGAAAGAATGTTGCTTCCCCCGCGCGAGGCGTGGCGCGTGCCGAGCACGGACTCGGCTTCGTCGATGAAGAGAAACGCGAGATGTCCCTCGGCCGCTTTTTCGCGGCACTGCGCAAAGAGATCGCGTACTTGCCGTTCGGATTCACCGAGCCACATGTTGAGAATTTCCGGACCTTTCACGCTCAAGAAAAACTCCGGGCGATCCACGCCCGTCGCGTCGCGCATCTGCAGGCGGAGGTTGTGCGCGGTTGCTTTCCCCAGCAGCGTTTTCCCGCAGCCCGGCGGCCCATAGAGGAGAAATCCTTTCGGAACCGCATGTTTGAAACGGCGAAATAATTCGGGATGAAGCAGGGGCAATTCGATCGAATCGCGGATCGCTCGCACCGCTTCGTCCTGTCCGCCGATCGCGCTCCAGGGCAACGGCTCCACCTTCGCGAGGCTGCGATCGAGGCGTTTGCCCACCCCGATCACTTCCACGGCCACGCGTTGATTGGCATCGAGACGGACTTCCAAGCCGGGCTTGAGCTTCTCTTTGCCGAGCAAGGTGGAACGGATCACGACCGAATCCGAAATCCCGGCGTCCTGTCCGACACGAAGGCGTCCTTCCGAGAGGACTTCGGTCACTTTCACCACCGGACCGCTCTTGTCCAAACCGAAGGAGTCGGTCACGGCGAAGGCTTCGTTGAGCAGCAAACGCGCGCCCGACTCGAGCACGGCGGGTGGAAGGGCCGGGTCGACATTGCACACGTAGTCCGTGCCTCCGACGCAGACCAGCGCGCGTTCCTCGCCGATTCGTTGAATCAAGGTGCCGAGACGAAGCGCGGGAGATTTCAGTTTCTCGACCGCCTGCGAAAGCTGTTCCACCGCCGTTCGGGCTTGGTCCTGGAGCTCTTCCATCTCTTCAACGCGATGCCGCAGGATCTGCAGGTCCCAGGGATTGGCTCCCAGCTGCTGGAGGTGAGCGCCGATCAAATCGCACAGTTGCAGGGCGGAAAGCTCCTCCACATCTCGCGGTGAGAAGGCCGGCTCTTCCGGGGAACGGTTGACAAACTCCTTATCGGGCGAAGCAGGAACGCCTTTCTTCTTCGGTTTCTCCATCGCGCAAAATAGAGCGCCTGCGTCCCGCGCGCAAATCCGCCACCGGCAAAAAACGAAAATCGACCGAGCTCGGCACCGGAAAACACCATCCGCGTTTCACTGCGCTCCACTCAGGAGCCAAGCGCCAGCCAATGCGACACGTCACGGTTACAGTTCTTTTTCTGTAGGGAGAAAACCAACACACCCTCCTTTCTCCCGACCCCTTAGCCCTTTTCCCTTTCCTCATTTGCGCGCTGCCTGAGAGTCATTAAACTCGGTCTTACCCCCCGCAATCCATGCCGAAAACCAAACTGGACCCGATGGAGGCGAAATCGGTCGCGGAAATTCCCGAAGGCGCCGAGTGGCAGTACGAGCCCAAGTGGGACGGTTTTCGCTGCCTGGTTTTTCGCGATCAGGAAGGGGTCCGGCTCCAGTCCAAGGCCGGTCAACCGCTCGGTCGCTATTTCCCCGAATTGGTCGAGGCAATCAGCCAGATCGAGGCGAAATCCTTTATTCTCGATGGAGAAATCGTCATCCCGATCGATGGACGGCTCTCCTTCGATGACCTGCTCCAGCGGATACACCCGGCGGAAAGCCGAGTTCGTAAACTCGCCGCCGCCACCCCGGCGTGGCTGATCGTCTTCGACCTGCTCGCTTCCGACGACGATCGCTCCCTGGCGGAAGAACCGCTGAGCGTGCGTCGTCCTAAACTGAATACGTTCGCGAAAGAATTTTTCCCGGCGAACGGAGCCCTGCGTCTCTCGCCCGCCACGCGCGACCTCGCCCAGGCGAAGGTTTGGTTTGGGGCCGCGAGTGGAAATCTCGACGGTCTGATCGCCAAGCGGCTCGATCTTCCCTACCGCGGCGGGGAACGCGATGGCATGGTGAAGATTAAGCCGCAGCGCACCGCGGATTGTGTGATCGGTGGATTTCGTTACGCCTCCAAAAAACGCGAAGTCGGCTCCTTGCTCCTCGGGCTCTACGACGCCGAGGGCAAACTCAACCACGTCGGCTTTTGCTCCGGCTTGAAAGCGGCGGACCGACCGGCTCTGACCAAAAAATTGGAGGCCTTGATTTCGCCTCCCGGCTTCACTGGTCGCGCACCCGGCGGACCGAGTCGCTGGAGCACGGAACGTTCCACCGAATGGCAACCGCTCAAACCGACCTTGGTCGTGGAGGTCTCGTTCGACCACGTCACGGGCGACCGTTTTCGCCACGGCACCGCTCTCCTCCGCTGGCGTCCGGATAAAGCGCCGGAGCAATGCACCCTGGATCAACTCCGACAGGTGAGCTCCGCCACCTTGGCTAAGTTGCTCGCACCAGCCGCAGGAAACAAAACCCAAAAGACCAAGCCCGTCCTCGCTCGCGGAGCGCGATGACAGGATTACCCTGACGGAGGTAAGTTCTCCCTTGGCAGTTTGGCGCCGGCCTTCTGACAATCCCGGTAATGAAGTCCCGCCTCACCGTTCTTTCCCTGGTCTGCTTCACCCTCTCGTCAGTCCTTCGCGCGGCTCCGGCCGCTTCCTCGACGCCTCTGTCCTCCTTCGCAACCTCGGCCGAAAAATTCCACGAGGCCGTGGTCCTGCCGCAATTCGAACGCACGCCCGAGGAAGTCGCGGCTTCGACCGACAAAGCGATTCAGGAGAGCGAAGCGGCGCTGACGCGACTGGCCCAGCAGGATCTGGCGAAAGTCACCTTCGAGAGCACGATCCAAAACCTGGATACTTGCACCACACTGGTTCGCAACACGGCCGACCGGCTCGGGCTTTTGCAAGAAACCGCGACGGAGAAAGCCCTGCGCGACGCGGCCAGCGAAGCCTCGGTGAAAATTTCTTCCTGGGAGATCGGCCTGGAATACCGCGAAGACATCTACCAGGCGATCAAGGCCTACGCCGACACGCATCCCCAGCTCTCCGGCGAGGACAAGCTGCTCTTCGACGAAATCCTTCGCGACTACCGCCGCGCCGGACTGGCGCTCGCTCCGGAAAAACGCGCGGAGGTGGAACGCCTGCGCAAGGAGCTCACCCAGCTGACCAACGAGTTCAACAATCACGTCAATGAAGCGCGCGGCCCGATCGACTTCACCGCTGAAGAATTGGCCGGCGTGCCGAGCAGTTTTCTCGAGAGCCCTGGAGTGCGTCAGCCCGACGGACGTTATCGCGTGATGGCCAACATCACCTGGCACGCCGAAGTGATCGCGGCCAACGCCACCAACGAAGAGACCCGCCACCGCGCTTACCTTGTGCGGTATCAACTAGCCAAGGACACCAACACCGATCTGCTGGCCAAGATCGTCGCGGTGCGCACCACCATCGCGCAGCGCCTCGGCTACGCGACCTGGGCCGACTACCAAACCGAGCCACGGATGGCGAAAACCGGGGCCACCGCGATCAAATTCGAGGAAGAGCTGGTCACCGGGCTGCAGCAGAAATTCACCGATGAGCTCGCCGAATTGCAGAAGCTGAAGGCGGAAGAAACCAAGGTGGCCGACGCGAAGTTGGAGGCCTGGGACATCGCCTACTACACCAACCAACTGAAGAAGCAGCGATACGCTGTAGATACGGAAGCACTACGGGTGTATTTCCCCTATCAGGCGACGCTCTCCGGCATGTTTCGGATCTACGAACGGATCTTCGGCCTCACCTTTTCCGAGGTGACCCCGCCTCAAGTCTGGGCGCCGGGCGTGCAGCTTTTCTCCGTCGCCGATTCGACCGATGGCCAGCCGATCGGGTTGTTCTACCTCGATATGTTTCCCCGCGAGGGCAAGTACAACCACTTCGCCTGTTTCCCCGTCATGCAAGGCCTGCGGCGCGCCGACGGCACCTTTGAAATTCCGATCGCTTCGCTCGTCTGTAACTTTCCGCCGCCGTCCGCCGACAAGCCGTCGCTCCTCCGGCCGGACGACGTCGAAACGCTTTTCCACGAATTCGGCCACGTCATGCACCTCGTCCTCGGCCGCGCGAAATTCGGCCGTCATGTCAGCTTTGGCGTTCCCCAGGATTTCGTCGAAGCTCCTTCGCAAATGCTGGAAAATTGGCCGCGGGACAAAGCGGTGCTCGACACCTTTGCCGCCGACTACCGCGACCCGTCCAAGAAAGTGCCGGACGAGGTGATCGATGCGATGAAACGCGCGCGGATCGCCACCAATGGAGTCCTGTTTCGGCGCCAGCTCGCGCTCGGGTTGCTCGACCTCGCGCTCCACACCCAGACCGATCCCGAGGCCAAGGTCGACGTGATCGGCTTGACCAACGACGTGATCAAACGCGTATCCATTCCGCCACCACCGGGAACGGCCATGGTGACATTCTTCGGCCACCTCGCGGGCGGCTATGACGCCGGTTACTACGGTTACCTCTGGTCCCTCGCGATCGCCCAGGACATGGCCAGCGTGTTTCAGGCCTCGCCGGATAAATTCCTCGACGTCAAAATTGGCCGACGTCTCCGCGACGAAGTCTACTCCGCCGGAGCCTCCCGCGAGGTGAACGAATCAGTGGAGCGCTTCCTCCGCCGCAAACCCTCACTCCAACCCTTCCTCAATTTCGTCGGAGTAGAAGCCCCGCCGGAGAAAAAGTCCTAGCGTATATCAAACCGAGCAGAAGCGGTTAACCGATGTGCTGGAGATCCAGGCTTAAGGTGGGTCGACGCGTCCCGCGGCGACGGTTGGACCTCGCCGGAGCGCGCGACATCGATCCTCCCAATTGCCGTTGCTGTCGAAGGGTGAGTCCAAATCCATCGCGTGGCTCACTCGAAATCGCGCCCCAGGGACGGGTCGCGCCACCTCAATCGCTGGCCCGGCAGAACAGGATTGGACCTTCTCCAAAACCTGAATACGCGGATCAACCAGAGCCGCCTTAAGGTGGGTCGACGCGTCCCGCGGTGACGGTTGGACCTCGCCGGAGCGCGCGACATCGATCCTCCCAGTTGCCATCGCTGTTGAAGGGGTGAGTCCAAATCCATTGCGTGGCTCACTCGAACTCGCGCCCAGGGACGGGTCGCGCCACCTCAATCGCTGGCTCGGCAGAACAGGATTGGACCCTTCTCCAAAACCTGAATACGCGGATCAACCAGAGCCGCCTTAAGGTGGGTCGACGCGTCCCGCGGCGACGGTTGGACCTCGCCGGAGCGCGCGACCTCGATCCTCCCAATTGCCGTCGCTGTTGAAGGGGTGAGTCCAAATCCATTGCGTGGCTCACTCAAATCGCGCCCCAGGGACGGGTCGCGCCACCTCAATCGCTGGTCCGGCAGAACAGGATTGGATCCTTCTCCAAAACCTGAATACGCGGATCAACCAGAGCCGCCTTAAGGTGGGTCGACGCGTCCCGCGGCGACGGTTGGACCTCGCCGGAGTGCGCGACATCGATCCTCCCAATCGCCGGTGCTGTCGAAGGGTGAGTCCAAATTCCATTGCGTGGCTCACTCGAAATCGCGCCCCAGGGACGGGTCCGCGCCACCTCAATCGCTGGCCCGGCAGAACAGGATTGGATCCTTCTCCAAAACCTGAATACGCGGATCAACCAGAGCCGCCTTAAGGTGGGTCGACGCGTCCCGCGGCGACCGTTGGACCTCGCCGGAGTGCGCGACATCGATCCTCCCAATTGCCGGTGCTGTCGAAGGGTGAGTCCAAATTCCATTGCGTGGCTCACTCGAAATCGCGCCCCAGGGACGGGTCGCACCACCTCAATCGCTGGCCCGGCAGAACAGGATTGGACCCTTCTCCAAAACCTGAATACGCGGATCAACCAGAGCCGCCTTAAGGTGGGTCGACGCGTCCCGCGGCGACGGTTGGACCTCGCCGGAGTGCGCGACATCGATCCTCCCAATTGCCGGTGCTGTTGAAGGGTGAGTCCAAATCCATCGCGTGGCTCACTCAAATCGCGCCCCAGGGACGGGTCGCACCACCTTCTATCGCTGAGGCGGCAGAATCGGACGAGATCAACTGTAGCTCAATTCCCGGATTCCGCTTTATCCGCGCGGCGGAGGCGGACCCAGAACGCGGTTCCTGACCTACCGTCGGATTCGACGCCCACGTCGCCGCCCATCCGAGCGACCGCTTTGCGCACAATGGCCAGTCCGACGCCGGTGCCCTCGTAGTTCAACTCGGGATGCAGCCGCTCGAACATGTGGAAGAGGCGGGCTTGGTAGGCCGGATTGATCCCGACGCCATGGTCGCGTATCCACAATGTCACCACCTCTCCGCTCGTCTCAGTCCAGACCCGAACTGACGGCGTGGATCCCGGCACCACGAATTTCACCGCGTTCGAAAGCAAATTCGAGGCAACCTGGATGAGCGAAGGTTCATGTCCCCAGATCGCGTCGAGCGGGGCGACCTCGATCCTGGCCTGCGGCGGCTGCATGGCAGGATACTGCTGGATGATCTCGCGGACCAAGCGGTCCAGGTTCACCGGTTCCAACTTCACTTCTGCGCGGCTCACTCGACTGTAAGTGAGGACGTCAGCGACCATCTTTTCCAACCGGGCGGCATTCTCCGCGATCCGCTTCAAACAGTGTCGCCCCTGCTCGTCCAAGGTGGGTCCATAATCCTCGAGCAAGACCTGGCTATAACCCTGCATGCCGCGCAGCGGAGTCCGTAGGTCGTGGGAAACGGTGTAGGAAAATTCTTCGAGCTGCGCCACGGCCTCACTCAGAGCGGCGGTGCGCTCTTCCACTCGTCTTTCCAACTCCGCGTGGGACTCCGCGAGTTCGCGCCGCACCACTTCGAGCGCTTGTTCAACCCTGCGCTTATCCGAGATATCACGGGCGATTTTGGAGACGCCGACAATTTTCCCCGAGGCATCCTTGATCGGCGAGATGGTGAGCGAGATATCCACCCGGCTGCCATCTTTCCGCTGGCGAATGGTTTCGAAATGATCGACCCGCTCGCCTCGACGAAGCCGAGCCAGGATGTTTGTCTCCTCGTGCAGACGCTCGGTTGGAATGAGGACGGTCACCGGCTTGCCCACAACCTCTTCCGGCGTGTATCCAAAAATTCGTTCTGCCCCGTGGTTCCACGACATGATGATCCCGTCCAGGCTCTTGCTCAGGATCGCGTCATTGGACGAGCGAACAATGGCGGCCAGGTGCAGACTCTGCAGCTCCGCTCGACGCTGCTCGGTCACGTCCCGAGTGAAACACTGGGTATGGACGAATTCCCCGTTCTCCCACAGCACGCTGGAATCGATCATCACGGTTTTGATCTCGCCGCTTTTGCAGCGCAACCGAGCCTCCCGGTTCCGCAGTTTTTCGCCACGGCAGAGGCACAAGAGGATATCCTCAATCACCGGCGCGTCGGCATGAAATTCCGCGATATGCCGACCGATGTATTCGGAAGAGGAATACCCGAGTAGATCCAGTTCGGCTTGATTGGCCCAGAGAATCACTCCGCTGCGGTCCACCCAGTGAAGCCCGATGGACGCGGTCTCGACGAAAGCAGTCAGCTCAGCCTCGCGTCGGCGCAGAGTTTCCTCGACCTGGGTTCGGCGGGCCACCTCGGCCTCCAAGGCGGCCGCTTTCTGCTGAAGGGCCGCAATCGCTCGCGCCTGGACGTCGTCCGTCGGCGGAGTACCGGTGTAACTCTCGGCCGGAAGCACGCGGGAATGCGCGCCACAGACCTCGAGGAAGGACGGCTCGGCCGACGAGGTCCCAAAGGCACTCAAAGGATAAGCGCAGAGCAGAGTCACTTCATCGTTTTCGCAGACCTGGCCCCAAAACTTCTCAAGCTGGAGCGCTTCCGCGGTTTTGCCCTCGGCACAAAGGAGCGCCACCATTTCCCCGAAGGCATACACTTTTCTGCCGCCAGCGGTCAAAGCCGCCACCTGGGTTTCGATGTATCGAGAAAATAACTTCGCATCCGGCACTCCGTCCGCCGTGAGGGCCTGGAGGGTGTCAGCGGCATCAAGAAGGACCAGCCGATCTTGGCGGACCAGCTCTCCAACCGAGCAGTCGTTTGCTTCCAACTGCTCTTTGATCCCGCGAAGGTGCTGGGGCGTGGCGATAATCATTCCGTTGCCTCCCTTGATCAGGCCTTCCGCCACAAACGAACCAACCGACGCAATCAAGAATTCGTCCTCCTCGTAGAACTGCACCCAGTGTCGCCCCACGCCACATCCGCAGTTCTGATTTCTAGTCGAGAGAGAAGCGGCCGAATAGCGCGGCGGGCGGGAAGGGACAGAAATCTTGGGTATACTCATCAAAAGTGGCCGCGGGGCGCTGGGCCGGACAGTACTGAACAAGGCTGTTGGCCGATATAGGGAATTTTCCGATACCGCGGCGCAACCGGACAGGAGCCTAGGAGAGGGAATCGAGCCGTCGTTTCATTCTCGGATTTTTTACCGCGGGTGACGTGGGCCAAGGGTTAAACGTCAAAGCGCAGCCCCCGAAATTTGGTCCCGTTTGGCCCCTTTTCCTCCTTCTTAATTTGGCCTTCGGGCTTCGAGTTTGCTCCCGGCCTCGCCCTCCCCGGGTCGCATCAAATCCGCAAATACCGATTTACCTCCGATATTTTTTCCGCCGATACTTCAGATCCACGATGACAAAACCTCAGACGAAGCGATGGATGGCCGTTGGTTTATCCGCCTGCCTGGTCGTCGTGGTTTTCTGGATCGTGCGCCACCGCGCCGCTCTTGCCGAAGGATCCTCGGCTTCCTCCGGCCCAGGCTCGCGGCTTTTCCAAGCCGCCCTGAAAGAAGCCCAAGAAAAAGTTCGCGCCCATTCCAACGACCCCGACCCGCTCCGAGCCCTGGCTCATCTGTACCAAGCGAATCGGAGGTATTCAGAAGCCCGCGACAATTATCTGGCCCTGGTCAAGACGGGCGCGACCTTGACTGCTCAAGACCATTACTACCTCGCCGATATCGCCCAAAACCAAGGGGATTTGGCCGAGGCGCAAAAAGAACTTCGAACCGTCACCGAACTGGAGCCCCGGTATTTGCCCGCTCGCGTGGCCTTAGCCGAAACCCTTTTCAAATCGGGCAATGAAGACGATGCGGCGAAAGAATATTCCGCTATCACCACTCTCGAGCCCAATCATCCGCAAGCCACGATTGGGCAAGCGCGCCTCGCCCTTCAACGGGGCGATGATGCCACCGCCGTCTCGCTTTTGGATCGTCTGATGGTGGCCCACCCCGAATCGAACTCTGGAGCCGCTCTCTTTGCTCAAGTCCTCACCCGCCGAGGCGAGACCGAGCGCGCCGCCAACATGACGCAGTGGAGCCGGCAGATCACCGAGCCCGTGCCGCCCGACCCATGGATGGATGCGTTGTTGACCGACTGCTATGACAGCCAGCGTCTCGCGTTGAAATTCGAGGAGTACACTCATTCCGGTCAGTTCGACAATGCCCTGCCTCTCCTCAGTCGCGTGGAGGAACTCGACCCCGCCAGTCCCATTCCCCAGATCCTGCGGGGCTGGCCCTTGGCCCGATCTGGGCACTACGGAGAAGCGGTCGGAGAATACCGAAAGGCGCTGGAGAAAGGCGCGTATCCAGAAAAAGTCTGCCCGCTCGTCGTGTCCACCCTCCTCGCCGATGGAAAAGCGCCGGAAGCCATCCAGTTTATCTCGGGTTATTATGCAAAAACTCCCGACTCCATTCCGATTTTGACCTCCTACGCAGAGGCAGCCGTGGCGAGCGGCGACGACAAAACCGCGCGGGTGCTTTTGACCAAGGTGGTCGAAAAGCAGCCGTACCTCTACGCGCCTAATCTGAGTCTGGCGAAAATTCTCTGGAGCTCCGGTGAACGGGCCGGCGCGGTGGAATGCCTCCGGCGCATCGTGAAAGTCTACGCGGTCGACGTGCCTTCCCGAGGCCTCTTGGGTCAATATTACCTCGAGCAATCGGACCCCGTATCCGCCATCCCCCTACTCGAGCAGGCCGTCGCTCAACAAACCACCAGCACGCCCGAAAAAGAACGTCTCACCGCCATGCTCGACGCCGCTTACCTCAAGGCCGGGATCGGAGAGGTGGAGCGGCAGCGTTTTACCGAGGCAAGCGCGTACTACGACAAGGCCATCGCGCTCAAACCCTCCGACTTGAGGGGCTACGCCTGCCAGGCCTCGGTCTATGTCCATCTCCGGCAATTTCGCGCCGCCACCCAGTGCCTGGAAAAAATGGCCTCTCTCGAGCCAAAGAATCCGACGATCTATATCAGCCTAGGCGACGCGCTGTATCAGGATGGGAAGCGGCAGGAAGCCAAACGAACCTGGCAGACCGCGCTGTCGCTGACCGAAGCGAGCGACGCCGAACTGCAGCGCGATTTGAAAACCCGGCTCAGTGGTAAGATCACCGCGGATACGTTCAAGTGAACGGCCGCACGCACTTCATCCCCGCAGCTGGGTGCAGGAGAAGCGGTGGGTCTCCCCTTCGCCACCGCGGTAAATTGAGCCCGTTTACCTCGGCCCACCCGCTCTCACTCGTCGACTTCACTCTCACCACGGAACCATGAACAAGGGACTTTTGATCGGGGTTGTCAGCCTGCTCGTTTTGGTCGCGGCGTACGTGGGATTCCACTACCTGCATGCTCCGGGCGTGGAGTCGACGCCTCTTCCCCGACAAGCCGACGCCACTCCCAGCAAAAGTATATTCGGGCCCGATTATTACACCACTCGCCCGATCGGCGCGCCGGCGCAAGGGCTTCCCTGGATCACCGATTTATTGATCGTGGATCTCGATCAAGACGGTTTGAAAGACATCCTCGTTTGCGAAGGTCAGCTCAATAAAGTGAGCTGGATTCGCCAGGTGCGCCTCGGCGTCTTCGAAGAACAGGATATCGGCCAAACCGTCGCCGGACCGGCGCACGTGGAAGTGGCCGATCTGAATGGCGATGGACACCTCGACGTCTTGGTCGCCTCGATGGGGCGCATCACCCCGACGGATGAGAAAATCGGCTCGGTCGTGATCCTGGTCAACGACGGCACCAACCACTTCACCAATCGCGTCCTGCTCGAGCACACCGCGCGCGTGTCGTACGTGGCCGCAGCCGATCTGAACAAGGACGGCCGGCTCGACTTGGTCGTAGGACAATTTGGATACATCGAGGGGGAAATCCGCTGGATGGAAAACTTGGGTGACTGGAGATTCAAGAGTCACTCCCTCCTCGACCTGCCCGGGACGATTCATGCCCCCGTGGCCGACATGAACGGCGACGGAAATTTAGATATCGTCGCCTTGGTCACCCAGGATTCCGAAGAGGTCCACGCCTTCGAGGGAAATGGCGCCGGGGTTTTCCGCGACCGCGTGCTCTACGGCTCCACCAATAAAGATTATGGAAGCAGCGGCCTGTGTCTGGCCGATGTGAACCGCGACGGGAAACCGGATGTGGTTTATACCAACGGCGACGGATTCGACTACGCCACGCCCGGCCCTCGCCCCTGGCACGGTATTCAATGGTTGGAGAATTTCGGGGGCGGAAAATTTGTTTATCACCGCATTGCCGACTTTCCTGGCGCTTTCAGTCCCGTGGTCGCGGATCTCGATGGCGATCGCGACGAAGACATCGTGGCCTGCAGCGGCTTCAATGACTGGAATGACAAAAACGCGGTGTCCCTGATGTGCTTCGAAAACGACGGCACCAATCACTTCACTCCGCGTATCCTGGCGCGCACCCCCACTCACCTCATCGTGGTCAAAGCGGCCGATTTATTTAACGACGGCCGGATCGAGCTGGTAACCGGCGCCTTCATGTTTGTGCCGCCCTACGACGGCTTGTCGCGCGTCACGCTCTGGGAGCACAAGAAATAAACGCGCCATTTCTCCGCGCGCCCGCAAGGAGGCGCTCGCGCGCGGGCCCGCGCACCCGCGTGCGACCTGATATCGCCACGCGCTTAGGGCTCGTCGCTGCCTGCTTTGACCTGAATTTCGTTTTGGACGTTTTGGGCCCCGGCCCGTTGGGCGGCGATTTCCTCAAGCCGGCGTTTCTCATCGGTCGAGGAGACCGTGCCGCGCAACACCACGCGTCCCCGGTAGGTCGATACACGCGTATCTCGCCCGCTCCTCGAAATCCGGGAGTCGCGGGCGATTTCCTCATTGATATCCCGGGTGGTCAACAGGTCGGGGGTACTGACTCCCTGGTCCGCCGGTTGTAGGGCCGAGGCGCTCTGCCCCTCGCTGCGCACCTCGGGAGCAGGATAAGAACGAGCCTGTATTCGCTCTGCGGTGACGGAACCCGAAACGGCCACTGCCGCGAGCGCCGTCAACACGGTTAGATAGGTTTTCATAAGTTCTCCTCGTTTGATGAAGGATCCTCTGAACCTCTGCTTAATGAATGCAGTGTACTCTCGCTTCCTTTCCTTCGCCATGGGGCAATCCGCCAGTCGGGCCTAACGCTTTTTCGTCGGAGGAAATTCCAGTACGAGCAGCGGAAACGCCCTCACGCGCGCCTCTCTCGTTCTACCCACCAACCTGCCCAGGCCCCCTCCCCCCGTTCTCCGGCGAGGCACCGCCTGTTTCGTCAGCGGCTCGACACCGACCCCACAACCGTCTTTGGAGTTAGAGACTGACTATGAAAATCGCTCTATTAATATCCACTGCTCTGCTCAGCAGTCTCTTGTTCAGCGGCTGCGTGGTGGGACGTCGCACCGTCGCTCTTCCCGTCTCCCAAAATCCCGGAGTCGTAGCTTCCAAGGGGGAATTTGCCATCACCTCGGCGGAAGACAAACGGCACTTTGAAAACAAACCCAGCGATCCGAGTACACCCTCCATCGATGGCGATGTGACCAAGGTTTCGAAAAACGACTTGGAAACGATGATCGGCCGGCAGCGAAATACCTATGGACATGCGATGGGCGATATTGCCCTGCCTAGCCCAGAGACGGTCAGAACCAAAGGCATCGAGCTTATCGAAGAAGGCCTGCGCCGGAGTGGATACACCGTTTCCAAAAGTAGTGGAGGGGCCAATACGGTCTCCGCCGATATCGAGGAATTCTGGGCTTGGGCTAATCCCGGCTTTGTATCCGTGGGATTTGAGGCGCGTATTCGCTGCCGCCTTACAATCACCAAGGGCGAAAAGCGGGCCTCCTTCGTTGTCTCCGGCCATGCGGAAAACCGCGGCCAGGTCGCACGAGATGCGAATTGGCAACTCGCCTACACTCGGGCTTTCGACGATTTCCTGACCAACTTTCAAGCCCAACTGGCCCGCGAGGGGTTCTGATCAGGACCTCGCCTAAATATAAAACTGGGCTCGCGCTCGCGGCGTGAGCGGTTCGATCAGCTCACCTCACCGCGCCGATCAAGGCCAAGGTTGCTGCCTTTCGAAGACCTCCCCGCCCGGGAGGTCTTTTTATTTACTGCCGGCCTGCGAGGAAGATGACAAAGGACGACGCTTCGCCGCCTTTTTGTTCACTCCTCCTCCTCGTGGATTAATTCATTCTCCACCGGACGCGTTCACTCGGGCTTAGCCTGCTCGAGAGCCATTTCCGCGCTGGTCAAAATTCCTTTGACGATCTCCGCTACCTCTTGGTTGAGCTTCACCATGGCATCCACCCGGTCGAGCGCGGAACCCGTCGCGGTCCTCCGTCTCAGACACAGGAGCTCTTCTTGAATGTGAGCAAAGGTTGCAACCGCCGCTTGATATTTTTCGGCGCGGCGACGTAGCGCTGCCAACCTCTCGGGCCCACTCATGACCATGGGAAGGTACTCGCGATTAAGTGGACTGAACATCAGGAAATCCCCTATCGCTGGTCCGCCATTTCCTTTTGAAAAAACGATGGGGACTTTTTCTCGCGGCCAGCGCCTCGTGGATGGGCGATTTCCCTTCCCTCATTGCGAAGAAGGACTCCTGTAAAGAAAAGGTGAATACCCGTTCAAGCGCCCTCTCTGCATCGTAACCCAGGTCGGCGCGGAGCGAAAGCCGGGGTGGAGTCCTTTCCAGTGTAACCGGTTAAGAGTTGGCGCGCTTGCGAAGCGGACAGCATACTCCGGAGTCACTCAACGTCAGTTCCCCCGGCCAACTCCTTCCCCCGGTTAACAGGAGTCACTATGCTGTTTAGTTTCGCCCCGCTCTGCGTGCGGTCCCGTTGGTTTTCTCTCCGCGCGAGCGTCGGGCTCGCGCTCGGCCTCGCTGTAGTCGCCAGGGCACTACTGGGCGCGCCGGTCGATACCCTGGTTTTCGGCGACACAGCCTCGGAATCGTCTCACTCCCTTTCCGCGCCGAGCACCGAAGTGATTGCGGGCGCTCTGGGGCAGCCGGCCCGCCGCGCCCTTCCGCTGGCAACGGTCGACCTCTACGGCGGATCTTTGAGCTTCACCATGAACATAGATCCGGTGCGCCGAAACTATGTCACGGTGAAACTTTGGGGCGCGGACGACGGCGACATCCAGATGGGACGGCTTTATCTCTACGTGCCGGTCGGCGGCGTGGATTACCAGGTCGGCTACCGTCACGAGGGCGATTATGCTCCGCTCAGTGTCGCCGGCACGCGGCCTCCGCTTCCGGGGCGCTTCTTTTATTCGACCACGCTGCTGCCGCTCTCCATGACCCAGGGTAAGACATCGATCACGTTGAAAATCGTTTCCGCGGGCCGACTCTACGGCCTCGGTTCCGGCGGTCCTCCCAGTGGCAATTACCAGTACGTGATGGATCGTCCGAGTCGCGGGATTTATCGGGCCTACACCCACCTCGATCCGTTTTTAAACCCAACCGGCGAGGTGCAGGGAACAGCGCCGGTGACCACCACCCGGCCGTCTCCGGGCCAGGAAGTCATGACCACCGGGGGCACTTTTTTTAATGGTGTGACCAATCGGATCAATAACCGGCTCAGCGCGACCGTGAGCACGACGAGTTTTGCGGTCGACGACGTCTCTTACCTCGCTAAGTCGTATTCGGTTCCTGGACTCATCAGCACGGCCAATCCCGCCGTGGTCGACAAGGTGATCGCCGTGATCGATGCGTATGCGACCGCTAACTACGCGGGAACAGTCGCGCCCAGCTCCGATTGGGGCGGCGCGTTCGGCGAGCTCGGTTACGCCATGTGGCTCCTGAGCGCGCAGCTGGCGCCGAGCTTCGACACGGTGGTCAACTACGGCGCTGCGGGCGGGAACAAAGCCCGCCGCGTCGCGTGGGGTGATATGTTGTATGCCAGTCGCGAATACGGACGACTCAATCGCGACGGCCGTTTTATCACCAACCAGGGGCTGATCGCGGACGAGAGCATCTACAAGGCGAACAAGGGTCTCATCGTGCTCGGCGACGCCCGCGCCTTGAGTGAGGTCGCGGCTCAGCGTTATCTGCGCGAGGCCTGCGGGCTTCAGCCCTGGCTCGGGAGCGATCTTCCGGCCGGGGGAAGCTCGCTCAAATACGGTTCGTCCTATTATCAAGTCACGAGCAAGGGACTGACCCGCGAGCACGGCTACGTCGGTAATTCATACGGGGAAATGGCCTTTCACGCCGCTCGTTTCTACGAGATGACCGGCGACACCGCATTTCGAGATCAGGCGAAAAAAATGTCGCGGGCCCGCGCGGCCTTCCGTCGCCCGTCGATGGAAATCAGCGGAGGTAGTTTTTATCGAACGATGGAGGCGATCGGCCTGCTCGCGTGGCGCGGCGTGGGCGAGAGCGATGGCGAATTCGCCGACGCCGTGGTTTACGGTGACACGACAGAGTGGGCCCGCGGCTTGCACCTGGCCGCGATCACGCTCGACCCCGCGCTGATCGGCTACGCCAAACAGATGCTGGCGGACAATCAGTACTTCGTCGCGTTGACCCGAGATAGCCGTTATTATGCCGACATCGGCGCGCTCGAAGCCTTTGGAGACTATGCCACGATCTCCGCCACGCCGGACACCGGCACGCGTTTGCCCATGACCGAGGGACAGCCGGATTTTGCCTGGGCGGACGAGGAGGATCGGATCGTCGCGTTGAAACATGGCACCGACCGTCTTTGGATCGCGCCTTACTGGCAGGCCAAGAGCGGCACCGGGATCAACGGCATCGCCCGTTTTCACTACAGCTGCCCAACCTACGACCAATACGGAGTGCTTGAGACGGTGCCGCAGTTTACCCTCGGCGGGAGTTTTGTCCGTCCGGCCAATTATATTGATAAACCGGAAACGACCCAATGGGGACCGCCGAATCCGCCGACGCAGGCTTACGGAAATGAAAAGCTTCCCCTGGGAGTCACGCCGGCCGGCGTGACCGACGACGGGCCGTTTCGCGGTAAAGCCGACTTCTATGCTTTTCGTTTCGCCAACTACCTTATCGGGCTGAACGCGCATCCAAGTAATAACTACACGTTGAAAACCCCCGCGGGCTTCACCGCGGCCTCCGATCTCATCTCCGGCGGGACCGCCAGCGGTACCGTCACGGTGGCGCCCAGCTCCACCGTTGTATTGTATCTCCCCAGCGCGGTCGACCTCTCACCGATCCCCACGGCACCGCTCTACCTCAGCGCAACCGGGACCTCCGCCGGGATGAATCTCGCTTGGAGCCTCTCGTCCGGCGCGACCAGCTACACCGTGAAGCGCGCAACGTCGCTCGCCGGTCCTTACGCCGTGATCGCCAGCGGCGTAAGTGGCACAAGTTACCTGGATTCTACGGCGTCGGCCGGAACGGTTTATTATTATCAAATCGCGGCAGCGAACGCGAACGGCGAGAGCTACGATTCAATGAAAGCCTCCGGTTCCACGCTCGGTCTCCCCCCGCCTTGGTCCGACGTTGATATTGGAAATGTCACCACCGCCGGTCATGCCACCTTCGATTCGGGAAACTATGCCATCTCGGGCGCGGGCACCGACATCGGGGGTACCGCGGACGGTATTCACTTTGGCTATACCGCGCTCGTCGGCGACGGCACCCTGATCGCGCGCCTTGCGACGCGCGTGATCGGCGGCGCGACCAACGACAAGGTCGGCCTGATGATGCGGGAGAGCAGCGCCGCCAATTCTCCTATGGCCGTTGTGCTGCTCGATGCGAGCAGCGGCCTGGCGCGTTTTTCGAGCCGCGCGACCGCCGGCGGCACCGCCACGACCGTGAGCGGTAGCGCGACCAGCGTCCCAGTATGGTTCAAACTCCAGCGGGTGGGGAATCTCTTCAATGGCTCTATTTCCACCGACGGCACGACTTGGACTTCAGTCGGCTCGGCGAGTGTTTCGATGGCAAACTCGATCCTTATCGGCTTTGCGGTTTGCTCGCGCGACGCGACCGCGCTCGATACTTCGACCTTCAACCAGGTGAGCGTCACTGCGGCATCCACCGCTCCTACTATTAGCACACAGCCCGCGAGCCAGACCGTGCCACAAGGATCGTCGGCCACCTTCACTGTTGTATCCAGTGTTTCAACACTGACCTACCAGTGGTCGAAAAACGGGATTTCCATCGTAGGCGCGACCAGTGCCACCTTAACCTTGTCCAATACACAGCCGAGCGACGCGGGAAACTATACCGTCACGGTTGGCAACGCGGCCGGTCAGACTACGAGCCAGGCGGCGACGCTGACGGTGAGCCCTCCCGTGGTCGTCAGCCCACCCGGGACTCCGCCGGTCATCACCTCCGACCCCATCAGCCAAACGGTCCAACTGGGATCTTCCGCCACGTTTACCGTCGGCGCCACCGGCTCTTCGCTCACTTACCAATGGCTGAAGGACGGCGCCGCGCTCGCGGGAGCAACGAATGGAACGCTCACGTTGACCAATCTCCAAATGAGCGACGCGGGATACTATAGCGTGGTGGTGAGCAATGCCTCCGGACAAGCGACCAGCGCGGCCGCCAGCCTGGCCGTCGTCACTTCGTCGGGCAGCGCGCCCCGCGGACGAATTATCAATCTTTCCGTCCGCACCCAAGCGGGAAGCGGAGACAAGACCCTGATCGCGGGTTTTATTATTGCTGGAAGCGGCACCAAACCCGTCATGGTGCGCGCCTCGGGTCCCACGCTGAGCAACTTCGGAGTCTCCGGTGTCCTGAGCGATCCGCGGCTGGATCTTTATCAAGGCTCCACTGTGATCGCACAAAATGACTCGTGGAAGAGCGCACCGAATCAGGCGGCGATCGCCGCGGCGGACGGGGGCAACCTTGGGACGTTCGCACTCGATTCGAAGGAGGCCATTATTCTGAATTCGCTCCAGCCCACCGCCTACACCGCAATTGTATCTTCGGCGGACGGCGGCGCAGGGGTCGCGTTGGTCGAAGTGTATGATACGGATACGGCTCAACCCGGCACTCCGGAATTTGATGCCCAGCCCCGTTTGGTGAATATTTCGGCGCGTTCCGCGGTGGGAACCGGCGACGCTATACTCATCGCCGGATTTGTTATCAACGGAACGGCGTCCAAACGATTAATGATTCGGGCCTCGGGTTCGACCCTGACAAATTTTGGTCTATCCGGGGTTCTGGCCAATCCCATCCTGCAGCTCTATAATAACTCCACGGTGGTTGCGCAAAACACCGGTTGGCAAAGTGCGACCAATGCGGCCGAGTTCCGCAGCCTCAATGGAGACAAGATGGGCCCCTACAGCCTCGATCCGAAAGACTCGGGTCTGGTCGTGACGCTCGCCCCGGGCGCCTACACCGCGGCGGTGAGTGGAGCCAATAACGCCACCGGCGTCGCCCTGATCGAAATCTTCGACGAAGACTGAAGCAGGGAATCGGTTCGAGAGCGTCCTCCTTCACCTGTTCCGGTGTAACCACACTTTGGATATACCGTTCTTTTATCATTTCGCTGGATTCACCATGTGAAGATTTAATTTCACGCCTCATACAGACGGACGATTTTCCGGAAATAGGTCTCGCGAAGGGAACGAAGAACGCGAAGTCAGGCGTACGCATCAAATTTCAGATCCGTATTCGACCTTGGATCCTTTGTTTCCTCGCGAGACCCTGGTTTGAAGATCGAAAATAGAGTTCTTTCATTCGCTTACTCCCCACTTCTTTTTGTCCGGCTTCGAAAAATACCGTTTCAGTCCTCTCATTTCGCGGGGGACCCGCTTTGAGTATAACTCACCCGCCAGACTGATCCAGAACCGTCGTCCGTCACCAGCAACGCGCCGTCTTTCGCAGTCGTGACACCTACGGGGCGGCCCCAGACGCGGCCTTCCGGGGTGACGAAACCGGTGAGAAAATCTTCATACTCGCCCACCGCCGCGCCGTCCTTCACCGGGACCATGATCACTTTATAACCGGTTCGTTTTTCACGATTCCAGGAGCCGTGTTCAGCCGCAAAGATCTGGTTGCGGTAACGCTCCGGAAACTGCGTGCCCTCATAAAAGGTCAAGTCGAGCGATGCCGAGTGCGGCTGTATCAGCACATCGGGTACAATCACCTTGGAGGCGAGTTCGGGGTGCTTTCCCTTGTGCCGAGGATCCTGGTGGTTGCCGATATAATACCAGGGCCAGCCATAGAATCCACCTTCTTGAACCCGCGTAATATACTCGGGCGGTAGATCGTCTCCCAGCCCGTCGCGCTCGTTCACCGACGTCCAGAGCGCCCCGGTTTGGGGATCGATCGCCAAACCCACGGGATTGCGGATGCCACTGGCAAAAACACTTTCGTTTTTGCCGTCTGGATCCACCCGGAAAATTCGCGCCCGCACATTTTCCGCCGGGTCGTCGCTCACATTGGATTGAGAACCGATCGAGACGTAGAGGGATTTGCCATCCCGCGAAAACGCGAGGTCGCGAGTCCAATGTCCGCCGCCGGTCAGGTGCCCACCCGCCGAGAGATTGTCGACAATCATCTCCGGCTGGCCGGTCGCCTTCAAATCGCCCGAATGATAATGATACCGGATCACCGACCCTGTATTCGCCAAATAGATATACTCGGGATTCGGGCCCACCGGATAAAAGGCGATGCCAAAAGGTTCTTTCAGCCCACCGACGAACACCTCACTGATCTCCGGTTTGCCGTCGCTGTCCGCATCGCGCAGCACCCTCACGCGGTTAGCCTTGCTCTCCATCACGAAAATATCGCCGTTCGGCGCGGTGACGATCACTCGCGGTTCGCGCAGCCCGGTGGCAAACTGTTCCACTTTGAATCCCTCCGGCGCCTTCGGCCAAGCCTCGGCGGGCCGCTTGATCACCCGCGGACTCTGGGTTGCGGACGCCGTCGCGTAGGGCGCCGGAAGATCGTCCACTGTGATCTTTCGCCGCACTCCAGGCGCATCGGTGCTCCAGTCGCCAAACGCCTGTTTTCCAGTCAGAAGATCGACCGCCAACGCAGCCGGCGCGGGGCTCAAAAGGGCAATCGAGCCGGCGATGATAAAGAAACAAAAAGCAGAGACGCGCGCGTGAGCCATAGAAAGCGGAAGGAATGAGGCATCCCCGCCAAAGCAAACGTAGGCTTCTCTGATTCCTGGGTAGGGCGGACTCCACTCCGCGCCGCTTTGGACCCGGCGGTCAGCGGAGTGACCGCCCGACCTCGATCCGCTCATACCCTAAACCTCCCGCTGCTCCCGCACCGGGCTACATAATTATATCGCGATCTGTTATCCGCTAGCCCCGAGACTCCGGCCACCGTCAGGCCCGAGCCCCGAGGGCAGCGGCCCCGGCGACAACTGAACCTCAATCCCCTCTGACGCCAAAACCCCTCAGCTCTCATCTCCGGGAAAATTCCACTTTTCCGGCCAGGCGCGCCCTCGGGGGCGACGCCGTGGCCGTTATACTTTCTGCGCAGCTTTTGCCCCCGCCGCGATCGCGCCGATGGCGAGGAGGACAAAAGCGCTGAAAAGCACGCTGGTGGATTGAATTTTGGATACATCCAATTTCAGCTCCAAGGGCGCGGTGCCGTCGACCTGAAGGCTGCGGGTGAAAGTCAGAACCCGCCCGCGCTCCGGGAGCGTCACGTCCAACGCGCCCGGCGCCGGCTCGGCCGATAACTGCTGGTCCACCAAGCGCGTCGCGATCCCCCGGAGCGCGGCGTTTTCCTCCACCGTGTTGCCCATCAACAATTGATCCACCTGCTGCGGGTCAAAGTTCACTTTGCCCTGCATGAAAGGATTCAAATTCGCCGCCTGCTCCAGCTGTTCGTTGCGCGCCGCGTCCACCCGGTTGTCGAGGTAGAGCCGTTGCCGACGGGTGTTGAGGCCGAGCACGGTTTGCTGGGTTTTTAAATTTCTCAGCTGGACCCGCGCGTCTTCGTTCGAGGCTTCGTCCAGGCCTTGCGCGTTCGAGGCCCGGCTCAACACTTCTCCCGCCTTTTGTTGGTCGCCGCGTTCCAGCAGTGTATTCGCTTCTTGGAGCAGCGCGACCGCCTTTTTCGCTTCGGCCGAGCGCCGCGATGTCACCAGCGATTGATACTGCTCGATCGAGAAAGAGCCCGCGGCAGCGAGCTCGTCGCGCAGGCGGAGTCCGCCATGATAACGGTCGAGGTCGTAGCCGGGCGGAACAACCACCCGCCAGGTCACATTTTCCAACGGCACATTCAGGCTGGGACCAAACAAATCGACCGCACCTTTCCCCTCCCCCGTCGCGGAATAAACCAGTCGGACCGCGGCCGAGCGATTGCCTTCCGAATTCGGCGCCACGTGGAAAAGATAGGCGTCGCCTTCGCGCACGACCGAAACGCTTTCGCCGTTCACAAACGTATTGAACAGACGCGCACCGGCCGGCAAGCGCACGCTCAAGGTGCTTTTTTCCAGCACATCGATTTTCAACTCCACCGCGGTCAACGACGCACCGCTGGCCGCGAAGAGCGTGGTCAAATCGCCCTGGGTCACGCGCAATTTCAGCGCTTCCGCCACCTCGTGACGCCGAACCGTCACGGCCAAGCCACCCTCCGGTTCCGCGACCCGGAAACAGAGGGCGGGCACGGTGCGATCGCTGCGATCCTGGAGCAGCGGGGGCACCGCCGACCAATCGACCCGCGTCCAACCGCGGGGCAGCGTCCCGGCTTCGAGCTCGAGGCGGCCGCCGGCGCGCACCGCGACGAACTGCACGCTCTGTCGTGCTCCCACCACTACCGGGGTGTTCAACGTCTCGCGGTCCTGCTCGCGCGCGGCCACTCCTTGGAACTCGATCTGCACGTCGGTTTCGCCCGCGATGCCACGTTGGAAACGGATTTCCCACAGGTCGGTTTCACCTGCGACCTTCACCATGTCGGTCACGGCTGAACCCGTGGCCCGCACCGTCCGAGCCCGATCTTCGCTCAAGCCGGGAAGTTTTATCCGGAACTGTTTCACCGCCGCATTCTCCACCCGGTAACGCAGCGCCAGGCGGGTCAGGGTCTGGCCCTCCCGCACCGTCACCTCCTGCAGCGTCTGCACCGTGACCCAGGGCTCGAGGGCCTCGATCCCCAGGCGGAGAACCCAGTCTTCCTGCAAGAGGCGAAAGGCCAAGGTCCCCGGCTGCATTCCTCCCACCGACCGCGGATCGAGCTGCGTGACCTTTTCCCTCTCGACCGCGCGCAAGCGTAGTCCTTTTCCGGGTACAACCAGCGCTTCTCCGGTCTGCCGAGTGGCCTCGCGCACGTTGACCCGCGGGACCGGCCAGGCTTCTTGCGCGCGCGGCGCCGCGCCCGTGAGAGTGAGGGCAAAACTCTGATCGCCGATCGTCCGGCCGTTCAGATGCATCGTGATGACACGCTGTTTCCCTTCCTGGGTCTCGGTCCAATGGCTCAGCGCCGGGCCGCTCAGCGCCTCAACTTCGAGTCCTTCGGGCAGCACAAAACTGAGTTTGAAAAGTCCGACTCGCGTGATCGCCACGTTCAAATCGACCGCCATCACCATCCGGTCATCGTCGAGCGAAAGCACCTGGCGGGCCGCGACCCGAACTTCCGCCGCGACCGGAGCAATCTTCAGGTCCACCCGGCCTCCAGTTTGTCCATAACGCCAGACGTTCTGAATCGTCGGGCTGGCGTGCTCGTCGCGACCGCGGGACAACAGGGTCGGATCGAAATCCTGCACGTTGACGGTCGAGAGATCGGTGGTCCGCACGCCTTCCGGTTGAGCGTCGCCCGCAAAACCGATTGCGATCATCCCCACTTCCCCGGACGCCCCGGCCACCCGAAGCGGCTCAAGGCCGAGGTCGAAGGGCAAGGCTCCGGTGCCCAACTGGGTTTCAACATCGAACTTGAACGCCTCCGTCTGTGCGGGCTCGACGGATACATGCAGGCGCCGTTTCTCCGGATCGAAGCGCCAGGCTCCGAGCGGGCCGCGCACCACGTCGCCGACCGTCAGCCCCTTCGGCACGTCGACGTCGATTTCGGATACGCGTCCCTGGACCGGCCGAATCGTGATCCGGGTCAGGCCGTTGACCACGCCGGGGCCGGGAACGTAGAGATTGGCCGTTTCCGCGAAAAACTGCGTGGCCTCGGCGGCGACATCGCGGTGCTTGGGCTGTAACTGGATAACGGATACGCCTTGGGGGCCCAGAATCAGGGTCGCGCCGCTGCGATTCTCGCCCAGCCCGGGCGTCGGCACAATCTGGACCGCGGCGGGCGAGGTGAAGGCCCAGCCTCCTTGGTCCAGCTCGAGCGTCACGCGCTGAGTGGCCGCCGGCCCCGTGGGTAAATGGACGCCCTCGGCCCGGTCGGGCACCGGCATCTCAAAACGAGCATGGCCGGTCAGCACGCCCTCGCGCTCGGGGGTGACGAAATAAACCATCTGGCCGTCGCGCTCCACTTTGCTGATCCGCAGGCCGTCGCCCTTGAAGTCGGTCAAGAGCGCCGGCGGACGGAGAAGAAGAAAACGGTCGCCCGGGCCCCCGCGCACGGTCAGCTCCGCCTCGGCGTACAGCCGATCGTCGCGAATCGTCCAGGTTTGCACCAGGGACTGAGCGGGCCGCACTCCTTCCTGTATCCAAGAAATTGGCACGTTGGCCGCGTCGAGCCGGACGCTCGCTCCCCCGCTCAGCACGCCACCGGCCAAGCCGATGATGGCCAGCATCGGCACGATGCTCTGGGCGGCCGAGCCCGGCGTCTCGGGAGGAAGATCGCGCGGAGCACGGCGGTCTCGGAGCCAACCGAGAATCGCAGGGACAAACAAAAAGCAGAAGACGCAGCCGGCGAAGGCGAGGAAGAATGGGGCGGCGCCTCCGCGCTGGGCCAGAAGACCGACGGCCAACAACATCACACCGCCAATCGGAAGTATCCGATCGATCCCTACCGGCACCGCGATTCCTCCAGCCAGCGCCGCGGCCGCGCGGGCCCGGCGCATGCGAACAAAACTCAGCCCGACCAGACCGGCGCCGGCCGCCGCCACCATCAGTCCCCAGGTAACGAGCATCGCTCGCCAGTCGCTCAGGTTGTCCAGTTGGAGAGAAACCGTTTCGTTCGTCGGTACCATCGTCGCGGCATACGTCAGGTCGCGCAGATTGGGACGGCAGTGCACCGCCGCCTCGACGCAAAAGAACAACCCGCCCGCACTCGCGATCAGGCCGAACATCAGGCCAAGCGCGACTCCTGCTCCCGAACGAAGTTGGAAACAGAGCGCGGCCAGAGCCGCAGCCCCGAGCACCGCCACGACGGCGACGCGACCACGGGCCGAGAGCCATTCAAAACCGGTTTCCGTCAATCCCGGATAAACCATCTCGGCATTGCCGCCTCGCGGAACGAGAAGCCGTCCGGCGTCGCTGTGGAGCGTCCATTCGTTGATCACGGTGGGCGAAGAGGTGCGGGGCGCCACGAGCGCGATGCGCGCGCCGGACTGGCCCACGGCCTGACCCAAACGGAGCGTCACGGCCACAGGCTCATTCGGGTTGAGTCGCGCTGGAAGAGGAATGAGCGTTTGATCGCCGTCGATCCGGGCATTGGTCGCCTCGTTGTCCACTCGCGCCTCCCAGAGCTTCACGCCCGCGGGCAAGACCAGCCGCAGCGCTTTCCGTCCGCGGGTCTTCACAAAATAACGCGCGTCCGTCACCACCTGGCCATCGCGCGAAACCTGACTGGAGAGTTGAGCGAAATCGACCACCTGATCGATCGTTTCACCCGGAGTGTACCACTCCACACCCATCTCCAAATTGAACGGCCGCGCGGTGTATTGATAAGCCGCCAGCGAGGGAGAACTGCTGAGCAATCTGTATTCAGTCGGCAACTCCATCGGTTCGAGCTTGAGCAACCCGCCCTCCGCGCTGCGGATGTCGTGTTTCACCTGAAGGGGGCTGACCACCTGGATGTAGCCGCGCTCGGCTTGGACTCCAAGGGGACGAACTTCTCCAGGTTTGATCGATCCGCCGCGCGCGCTCATCGGCTGCTCGAAGGTGATCAGCAACGTCGCCGCGCCGAGGACCGGTTGGTGCAGCGAAACCACCACCTGATCGCCGTCGCGCCGCCAATCGCGCCGCACGTTTTGTCCGACAACGTCGATGTTCCCGACCGACTGCGGCACCGCGATGCGCCACTCGGTCGCCGGCGCGCCGACCACAAAATAGTTGAGCAAGACACTCCCGTAAACCACGCCTTCCTTGATCGAGTAGAGGTGAAAAACGTCGGCCTGCACGCTCTGTCCGAGCGCCTCGATCCGCACCGCCGCGGCCCACTCCGATTCGCGCAGCCGCCAGGCCTGCTGCAAACCGGCAATCTGTTTGGGAAAATAACTCAACGGCACCTCGACCAGTCGTTCCACCTTGGCGGGCACAATCCGGTATCCAGGAGTGGATACCGCCCCGATATGGCCGCGAACGGACTTCGCGCCGGGGAAGCGCAATGGCCGCAGGGTCCACTCCCCTGCTCCCGCCGATTGATTTTTCTCGAGGCGGAGCTGGAGCAGCTGCCGGCCTTCGATCGCTTTGGAGAAAAGGATTTTCAACGCGCGATAACCGTCCGCGGTCTGCGTCTCCGCCAGATAGTCGCTCACCTCGCTGCCCGTGACCGCGACGACCGTGTAGTCCTCCGGAATCTGCAGCGACCAGTCCCGCAGCGGGGCCTCGCGGATGTCGAGCTCCAGGCTCGCGTTGAGCGCGCGGTCCGTCTCCGCCAGCTCGTAGGTTGCAATCTCGGAGATTCCAACCTCCGGCTGTATTTGACTGGCCACGACGTGATAATCGTAGGTCGCGGACGGAAAACGGTAGACGAAGATTTGCCGCGCCCCGGCCTCGGCCGCCTGCCCGGGAAACTGAGCTGGCGCCAGCTGCATCATGCCGCTCACATCCGCGACCTCGAGGCGCACCGCGCCGTCGTTAGCCACCCGGACAAAACCGGAATGCCTCACCACACCCTCGGGAATGAGCCGCATCGGTTCGGCTTTGACCGGAAAGGCTCCGAGTTCGGTTTGAGTATGAATGAGCAGCTCGCCCTCCGCCTCGACCGGACGGCTGAAGCGAACCTCCAGGGTCCGCCCCGCTCCTTCCGGCCGTAGTTTCCAGCCCACTACATGGGTCCCTTCGACCCCGAGAATTTCGCCCGGGCCCTCGACGCGGCATTGCACTCCGTTGAGTTTTCCCTGGAGGACACGAAATCCAAGTTGCACCGTCTGTCGCAACAAACCGGCGCCGATCCGCACCTCCGACTGCTCATAGCTGGTGAAGAACAACGCGCCTTCGGCCGTAACTCGGGTGCGTTTCCAGGCCAGCGCCGCCGCTCCGTCCGCGGGCAGGAAACCCTGCCACCCTTGCGCGCTGGCCGCGGGAACGATCGGCGCATCGGTCTTGAAACTCACCCCCGCACCCAAACCTTCCAGCTGCAGGGGTACAACCGCGCCCGCCGGCATGAAAAAATCGAGGGTTTTCCAATCTCCGTTCTCCCGGACCTCCGCGGCAAAGGGAAGATCGACCGCGAGCGCACCTTCGCGATCCGCGACCAAGTCGTAGGCCAAGGTCTTGTCTTTGAGTGTGACCAGTTCCACGTGCCAACCCTCGCCCACCGCCTTCTCGCTCAGCGCGGCATGGCCGGACAACACTCTCAGCCGGGCCCCGATTTTCTGGGAACGCAGCTGGCCCCGCAGGCGAAAATCCACACTGCCACCGGGCTCGGTCAGTTTGCCGAAAAGCTGCGCGCCGGTCAGCTCCGCTTCGGCGAAAGCCGCACCACGAGGTGTCATTTTAATTTCAATACGCCCCTCACCCGTCGCGAAAAGCTGCAACTCGTCTCTTGATAAATCCGCGTTGCCAAGGGGGACCATTCCGGTGGCAGAGGTGAGCGCCAGGTCAACCGTGAGGTCGCTCTTCACCGTGACCTTGGAGGCGAACCCCACGGATTCGCCCGGCGTCACGATCAGAACCGCAAAGCTTCCCGGCAGCACGGGCTGGCGCAGGCGCGTGCGCACCACCACTTCGAGTTCCTGCGGATCGGTTCCTCCGGCGCTCAAAATTGGACGTAGGTCGAGCAGCCGCTTCGGGGGAAAAAACGGAGGTAAGCTGGCCGGAGCCACTTTCCCGTGGGCGATGGGGGGCGAGTTCACCTCGGCGGTCTGACGCACGGACCAATCCCGTAACCCCTTACCGGATACATCAAAAACCTCACCGTCGCCCGAAAGACCGAGGGTCAAGACCTCCGGCTTGCCCTGAACGACATGGAGCTTCACCCGCGCTTCACCGAGGATTTCATTCACCCCGCAGCGAAGCGTCTGCTCGACCGTCGCGGAGAAAAACAAGGGCGCCGGCGGCGGCAGACCCTGCACATCGACAACCAGCCGATTGCCCTCCGGCGTCAGGACGGTGGAAACCTTGGGACTCTCGTCGGCCGGCTTGGGCGCCGCGGAAGCGCTCCACGCCGCCCCAACTGTAATGAGGGTAAGACTACAAAGCTGCCGGACGAAGCGAAAGAACCCACTCGGAAGCGAAAGCGCTTCCGCTTCGTAGCGGCACGGCTTTCCGTGCCGAGATAACGTGATCGAGAAACGCGGGCGGGGAAGGGTATCAGGCGTCATGTTAGTTTCGGGAGTTGGAAATTTGGAATGGGTGGGGTAGTTGGCAGTTCGTAGTTGGTAATACCCTACGCGTGGCTCGAAGAATCGTCCTTTCAGCCTTGGAGATCGAGGTAGGGCGGTCACTCCGCTGACCGCCGAAATCGGACACGGCGGGGAACGGAATCCCCGCCCTACCTTGATCCGGTCGAAGGCTCGGCATTGGTCATTGTTCATTGGTCACTGGTCACTGGTCATTCCGTTTCACCGGCCTCATTCTGCCAGACCTGCGGCCGGGGTTGTCAGGGCGAGGTCAAAGCGTTGTCACCAAATTGTCATGGAGCGCGGCTCACCGAGGACCCGCCGTCGCCAAGGCTATGGCGCGCCAAGCGGTTCGCCCTATCTTCCAATCGCGATTCGGAAATTTAGCTTCATTCGGCCTTCGTCATTCTGATTTCGGATTTCAACTGGCGGCTCGGCATTGGTCACTGGTCACTGGTCATTCCGGCGCCGCCGGTCACTCATTCTTCATGCGACGGAGCTGCTCGTACATTGTCACCAATTCCTGGACACGCGGCTCGTGGGCGTAGTGGCCGCGGAGGGCGTTCACCACTGGGGCAAGTTCGTCGAGTTTGATCGCGTCGCCGAGCGCTCCGCCGCGGAGTTTCTCGGCCAGGAGCGTGGCCACCCCGGCGAGCTGCAGGGTGGGCGCGGCGCGGTCGAAGGCTGCGACCTGCGGATCGTAGGACATGGTCCAGGAACGTTCCACCATGTTGCCATTCGACGCGTCGCGGAAACGCACATACACCTCGCCGATCTCGCCTTCGCCCTGCGGCAGGGTTTCCACTTGGTAAATCGCGACCGCGGCTTCGTCGGCTGCGAGTTCGGCCGCGTCGACCTTGTCGTTACGGAAGTCCTCTTCCTTCAGCCGATGCTGTTCGAATCCAATCAGTCGATACGCGCCGACCCGGGCGGGGTTGAAGCGCACCTGAACCTTGACGTTTTCCGCGGCCGGACGGAACGCTCCAGCCAATTGGCGGGCGAAACCGGTGTCGGCCGCCTCGGGTGTATTCAGAACATAATAACGGCCATCGCCCTTGCGGGTCAGGGTCTCAAGCATGGCGTCGTCGATCCCGTCGAGCCCGACGCCGCAGGCATCGAAGGCCACGCCCTGCTGGCGCAGGGCCTCGACGGACAACGCGAGCTGCGCCGGATCGGCGTTGCCCAAGTTGGCCGCACCATCGGTGAGGAGCACAATCCGATTTTGCGCCTGGCTCTGGTATTGCCGCAGGGCGAGTTCGGAGGCGAGTTTGAGCGCGGCTTCGAGGTCCGTGCCTCCCTCGGCCGGGGTGTGCGCCAGGATTGCGAGCGCCTCGCTTCCGTGGTCGCCCGGCAATTGGTCGACCAAGAGGTGCGGCTGGCGGGCGAAACCGATCACGGTCAAGCGATCGTTCGGTCCGAGCAAGGAAACGAGAACCTCCAGCGCGCGGTGGACCGAGGCGGCGCGATCCTCGCGTTCCATCGAGCCCGAGGTATCCAACATGACCGTGAGCCGCAGCGGCTGCGTGGCGCCGCGACCGACGGCCGGCACGCGCATCGCGATCCGCACCAGGTTGCGCTGCTGCAGCATCGGGTGGGCGGCTTGCTCGATATGGCAGGCGACCTTTTCCGCCATGGCGGGCGAGGGATCGCCGTAGTTGAAGGCGTTGTAGAATTCCTCGGGGCGAATGCGTTCCGGGTCGGGCATTTGGCCCTGGAGCAGCGCCGCCTCGGCCAGACGGAACGAAACATCACTCACGTGTAAGGAAAACGTCGATACGGGCTGCTGCGCCGCGCTGACCTCGGCGGTGAGGTCGGGCTCGGCCGGGGTGGACATCGGCTTGGGAGCTGGCGCGATTTGCTTCTTCGCCGGAGCGGCCGATGTATCCATTTCGCTCAATTCTTTCGCCTGCAGTTGCCCTTCAACCAGGGGCGGCGGCACGGCCGGTGAAGAAGCTTGAGCGTTCGGTTCAGTGGCAGGCGCCAGCACGGAAAAGGGGACCATCCCCACCGTGTCTTCGTTTCGTTGGTCGATGGTCGCTCCCGGGGGTGGAGTCAGGAGCACGCGTGCCGGGGCTTTGAAGGCGAATTCAGACTTTTCTTTCCCTTTCTTCTCTATCGCACCGAAGCTATCCTGCGGCCCAGAATTGGCGGACCATTTCAAAGCGCCGGCCGAAGCGAGCGTGCCGTCGAGTTGAACCTTTGGCGTGTCCTTTTTATCCGCGCTAAAATAATCGGCCTGGGCTGGGGAAGGCCGCGTTTGCTTCGTGGTGAGGGAGGGTGCTTCGAGATCCGTCAGCGCACCTGCACCACCGGAAGCAGGCTCAAGGGAGGCTGCCATTCCTCCCCGCTCTCGCAGGCCGGAATAACGCCGATTCTCTGGCCCGCCCCTGGGGCTCGAAGGAGAAAGTTCGTCGAGATTTAACAAGGGTGCAGCCGGGCTCTGGGATTTGGCCAGGCCAAGGGCCTGTCGCTCGGCACGCTCCACGGGTGATGAAAAAGCGGCGGGAGCATTGACGCCGTCTCGTAAGGCCAAGGTTTGGCGTCGGGCGGATTCTTCCTCTGCACGTTTTTTTGCTTCGGGCTTCTGGCGCCTTCGTTCCTCATCGGCAATGCGTGCTCGGTTTTCGGCCGCAGTTCGATCTTCTTCGGAACTCACATGTCGACGTTCCATTCTTTCACCATCTACCCGCTTTTCAAAGCTTACCTGAGGTAAATTCACCGCGTAGCTCTCGTGGTTGAAGCTTGAATACTTAATCAGCGTCGCAAAAAACAATCCCAGCATCAGCCCCGCTGCGATCGTGGCATTCCTAGCCCAGCGTCTCCGGCTCTGCTGGCGCGCGCCGTAAACGGGGAAAACTGCCGGCGCGTCCGGTTTTTTGGATACAGGGTTCGTCGCGTCGGCCCCGTCGGCCGCGGACAACGTTTGCAGCAGTTTCGCGCGACGCTCGGGCGAGAGGCGCAGCGGCGGTTCATCGGGGTGGACGGCGACGGCGACCAGTCCGTGCACCACTTCGATGCGGCGTTTGAAAATCGCGAGCTCGGGTTTTTCCGCGACCAAGCGTTCGAGTTCGGCGGATTCAAAGGCCGAGGCTTCGCCCGCGACCCAGGCGACCACCCGGGCCTCGAGCTCGGGTTCGATCCAGGTCTGCACTTCCTGTTTATTTTCGTCGTGATTCATGGCGGTCCTATCCTTGGCTCCCTTCGATCCCGGCGCGGCGAAGGCTCTCCGCGAGGCCCTTCAACACGTGGTGCAAACGGTAGCCGACGTTGCTGACGCTGAGTCCGGTTTTTTTGCTGATCTCCTGGTACTTCAGATCGTCGTTGTATTTAAATTGGACGAGCTCCCGGTCTTCCTCCGGCATCTCGGCCAGGAGCAAACGCACTAGGCCCACCGCTTCGTGTTGCCCGAGCACCTCGGGCGCAGGTTTGTCCTCTGCCGGGGCGGTTTCTTCCTTCAATTCCGTCTCGGGACGCCGATCGCGCAGATGGTTGAGCGCGAGATTGCGCAAACTCCGGTAGAGCCAGCCGCGCGGATTCTCCACCTCGTCGCGCACCTGGTGGAGGCGGAGAAAGGTTTCCTGCACGAGCTCCTCGGCGACAGAACGGCGTCCGACCAATCCAATGGCAAAACGCAGAAGGCCACTTTCCTCCGATTCAAAGAGCGCGGCCAACGTGGGCTTCGATCGCACGGCAGGCATCGGGACGGGGCCAACCGCGTGCGAACCACCGGGAGGTGGTGAAGGTTTGCGTTCAAAAACCAAGGGTTCCATGAGGGGGCTCGACGGAGAAAAGGAATAACTCCAAGAAGAGAGACACGCCGGCAGAACGATCCTTAGAAAATAATCGCGGTCCGGTGCCCTGGCCGTTCCGGCTGAGCAGACGAAGCGCTCCAAACCTCAGGCATCGGCCGAAGGACCACGGAGTTGAGCCATCATTGATCGCGACGCGCGGAAGGAAGGAGCCAGGACCTCGCAAACCGCGTCCGCGGCTCTCGCTCTCTTGAACCGCTTCCTCATCACTCATTCAGGGCTCTTTCGGCTTTGTTTTTAGGCGGACGAACCGCGACGCACGCACGCCTCCGCGGCGTCCCTCGCCCCGGCTCCCAAGAACTGGGGATGATCAGAAGATCCAAAATCCCACTACGCCCACGGTTTGATCTGTGAAGAGAATGTGAAAATAAATCCGCAGCCTGCGACAGGGGCAAAAACGGTTCACTCTGTCGTCTGCTCGGTCCGAACTAAAGAGTTTGTAGCCATTCGTTGCATACAAAATATAGGAACACTTCGTTTCTCCGCCGGTTGATCCGAACAACCCATCTGGAAATTAGCGCCCTGAGCGAGGGAAAGAGACTAAACTTTTCCCCACCTGCCCAGGTCTACAAAAAAAGTGCACCTCGTTGGTCGCGGACGTATCCAGTCAACAATGTGCGCCGTAGTACCGTTGTGGTGACAGCGGACCGCCTTCTGTTTTCCTCTTCCGCCGCGTCGCACTCCGGTCTGACGGGACAAACTCCGAGGTCGCTACTCAATTGATTTTTCCCGAAGCCATCTTTGGACTCGCCGCGGGCTCGTGTCCTGCTCAAAGCAGTACACTGGTTAGGTGGCTCAATCCGAACGATACCATTTGGCGGCTAGCAGTCCTGCGTAGTGGATACGGAAAAGAAGCCAAAGTTCCTGAGCAGTTCACGCATCACCGAAGACTTATTCGCAAACCATGATGTCTCACAAAATAACTAGAACCTGGCGCCGACTCATCCTGGCGCCCGCATGCCTTACCAGCATTGCCGTTTCGTTGTCCTATGCCCAACAAAAGCCTGCGCCCCGGCCGGGCTCCGCTGCGACTCCCGCCCCCGCGGCGAGTCCGACCCAGCCGAGTCCAGTGGTGGCGACGACGACGGACGAGAACGGAGAAGTCCGCACCGCCGACGACACGATCATGTTGTCGCCCTTCGAAGTGGTCTCCGACAACCGCGGTTATTACTCCGCGAATTCGATGTCGGGCACGCGCTTCAACACCAAGCTCGAAGATCTCGCCTCCTCCATCACCGTGGTGACGAAGGAGCAGATGCAGGACTTCGCGATGCTCGATATCAACGACGTCTTTCTCTACACCGCGAACACCGAAGGCACCGGGACCTACACCGACTTTTCGATCGACCGTAACGGTCAGGTGATGGACAACGTGCAGCTCAACCCGAGCGGCGCCAACCGGATCCGCGGTATCGCTCCGGCCAACGTTTCGTATGGCAACTTCGAGACGATGAACCGCAATCCGATCGACCCGACGATCGTCGACGGCGTCGAAGTCAGCCGCGGACCGAACGCCAACGTATTCGGTCTCGGCAACCCTTCCGGTACGGTCAATCAGGTTCCTTCCGCGGCCAATCTGACCGCTAACCGCAGCCGCGCCGAACTGCGCGCGGATAGCTATGACGGTTATCGTTCCGTCTTGGACGTCAATCGCGTGCTGATCAAAGGCAAGTTGGGGGTTCGCGCCAGCGGCGTCTATCAACACGAGGGTTTCGAGCGTAAGCCCTCCGGCGTGAATACCCGCCGGATGAACGCGATGATCAAGTATCAGCCGTTCAAGAACACCACGATCACCGGCTCCTATCTGTATTATAAGATGGACGGCAATCGCCCGAATTATACTCCGCCCCGCGACAACGTCTCTTACTGGGTCGCCAGCGGCAAACCGGGTTGGGATCCGGTCACGCAGACCATCCATGTGAACGGCACCACCCTCGGGCCCTTCCCGACCGACACGACTCTGCCCGATTATTTTACTCACACCGGCGGACCTTTCCAGCGCAGCAACCTGTATATTGATCAGACCGGTCTGGCCTACTGGGCCGCGCCGGGCAACAACACGGGCACGACGCCAACGGCGAACCCCGGCACGGGCGCCGCCAATCTTCGCCTCCTCGGATCGAATCCCGCGGGCTCGAGCGCAGGTCGTATCACCAATCAGCCCCTGTTCACCACCACGCCGACGGTGAGCAGCAAGGAAATGTACGACTGGTCTTCGATCAATTTGGCTTCGGTCAATCGGATGATGGACAAGACCGAAACTTACCTCCTGCAACTCGACCAGGTTTTCTTCGCGTCGCCGTTTCACACCTTGGCCGGGCAGGTCGCGTTCTTCCGCGAAGACTCGGAACGCTATCAACGCCTCCCGATCGGCGCCGGCAGCAACGTCGGTCAAACCGGTCAGCTCTGGGTTGACGTCAACGAGCGCAACCTCGACGGCACGCCCAATCCTTTCTTCGGCCGTCCTTACATCGGTGTCCTCGAGCCCCGCACCTTCCAGATGCCCGCCACCTGGGACACGACCCGGGCACAGTTGGCCTACCGCATCGACTTCACTCAAAATCAGGGTTGGTCGAAATGGTTGGGACGCCACCAGATCAGCGGGTATGCAGAATACAAATACCGGGTGAACCGGACCTACGCCTTTCGCGAAGCCCTGACCTCCGACTTCCCCTGGACCGCGGTGGGCCAGACCGGTTTCGCCACCGACACGGTCGCGCGCGGCAATCAAGGCAGCATCGTCGGCGGTCCCCAAGCGGGCCCGAACATCGTGCGCGGTTTCTTCCGCTACTACGTGGGCGACAACGTCGGCACCAATGTCGACTACGCCCCCAGCGATTTCAAAACCGGTTCCTATCCCTTCGTTTGGGGAACGACCGGTAACTTCCGCCGCGATCCCGCCAACCTCGGTCTGGTCGCGACGACCGACGGCGCCGGTGGTTTGAGCAACCTCAAACAGGTGTTGAAAACGCCTGGTGCGGTCATGCAGAACCACTTGCTGGACGACATGGTGGTCACCACCTTCGGTATTCGGCAAGACAAGGTGTATTCAAAATTTGGTGCTACGCCTCAGCTGACGGACAACAACACCAACTTCGACTACACCGCCACCAATCACTGGGCCGCGGGCGACTATCGCTATTCCAGTGGCCGGACGAAGACCGCCGGGGTGGTAGCTCGGCCCTTCAAGGACCTCGGCTTCCTCAAGGAGCAGGCCGGGTCCGGATCCGGGATCGGTCGGTTCTTGGCTGACGCCTTGCGTGGGCTGTCCTTGACCTACAATAAATCGGACAACTTCATCCCCGCGCCTCCCGCGGTTGACCTGTATTTGAATTCCCTGCCCAACACCACGGGTACGGGCAAGGACTACGGTTTCTGGTTGGATATGATGAGCAGCAAGCTGGTCATCCGCTTCAACCATTACATCAATTCCCAACACAATATTCGGGACGGCGACGCCAACACGATCGCCCAACGCGTGCTGCGCCTCGATTTGGATATCTCGAACGACAATTATCAATTGTACGACCGGGCTACCGACTGGGTCACCGCCGCCAATCCGACCTGGACGCCCGACCAGGTGAAGAACGAAGTGGTGAACAATGTGATGAAGCTGAACGTTCCGCAGTACGACGCCTTGGTTGCCGCCTTCCGGGCCGGCACCATCGCCGCGACCAACGACGTGACGGCCACGGGTAATGAGTTGGAAATTAACTATAATCCGACTCGCTACTGGACCGTCGCCGCGTCGGCTACGGAAACGAAAGCGGTCAACACGAATGTCTCGACCGCCCTCGAGCAGTGGATCGCTCAGCGCATGCCAGTCTGGACCACCATCGTCGACCCACGCAACGGCGGCTCGCTCTGGTGGACCAACGCCACCTACGGCGGCTCTCAGACCGCGGCGCAGAACTTCGCCACCTTCGTGCAGGCGCCCTACTCCGTGATCAAGCAGCAGGAGAGCAAGTCCCGTCCTGAACTGTCCAAGTACAACGCCAAGCTCAGCACAAACTATCAACTCGCCGGCATCACCAGCCAGCCCATCCTGAAGAAGGTGAGCATCGGTGGTGCGGTGCGCTGGCAGGACCGCTCTGCCATTGGTTATTATGGAGTGGAGCAATACCCCGCCGTTATCACCGCGCTTGATGCCAACCGGCCCATCTGGGACAAAGCCCACTACTACTTCGATGCCTTTGTCGGTTATAAAACCAAGATGTTCGCCGATCGGGTGATGGGAACCTTCCGCTTTAATGTTCGGAATATTCAGGAAAGCGGTGGACTCCGCGCCATCGCCACGTTCCCCGACGGCACGCCCAGCGCCTACCGCATCGTCGACCCACGCCAGTTTATCCTGACCGCGTCGTTCGATCTCTAATCAGCGCTGTATTTAGAATTGCCCTACCAGGCACCGGTCGCGAGACCGGTGCCTTTTTTTGTCTCGACGGGATCAACCCTACTTTCGAACCGAGATGAGCAGGGGTGGCTTCCGGTCTAAAGTGATAGCATAGCGGCCAGGCAGGAGATAGTATAACGAGCGGTAGTTATATTAAATTGTCGCTCGCTTATCGACGATATAGAGATTTCTCCCACGGCGCTACGGAGCGCACTCCAGACTGAGTGCTGGGATTTGAGTGCTCCACCTGAATGGCGAGTTTATACAAGGGCCGCGTAGGACGGTTACCTTTTTCGTGTGAAGAGGATACCCTAGACTTGGTGGAAACGCTCGTTCTGCACACCGCGAGAAATCGCTACAAAAGGGCATGCGGGCAACCCCCGGCGATCCTCACCCCGCAGAACACACGAGCGCGCGACTACGAGCGCGTTCCTCCCCAGTTCAGCGGTATGCGGCGTAAAACCAACAACACATAGAGAGGTATATGAAAAAGTTAATGCGTTCCCGAAAGTGGACCACCCATCTCAGCATCACCGCGGGGTTATGCTTTTTGTCAGTTAATGGAATAATACAGGCCGCAACAGATCCGGGAGCTCGACCGGGCGCGGCCGACGCAGGCGCTCCGCTTCCGGGCCTGACCCCCGAGCAACTCAATGCTTTCAACTTGGCGAAAGAAACATTCAACGCGATCGACTCCGTGAGTGGCACGATAGCGGGAGAAGACGATAGCGGACTTGGGCCTAGCTTTAACATGAATAGCTGTCAGGGCTGCCACGCTTTTCCCGCATCCGGCGGAACCAGCCCCAGGACCAATCCACAAATCGCAGTGGCTACTCTGCACGGTGCGCGAAATACCGTCCCCTCGTTTCTGAGTGCGAACGGTCCCATCCGCGAAGTGCGCTTCAAGCACAATTCCGACGGCACCCCCGACGGTGGTGTTCATGCGCTCTTTGTTATTACTGGACGCTCCGATGCGCCGGCGGGATTCAACCTCGCACAAACAAATTTCGCCGCTGCTGCCGCGGCGAACAACGTGAGTTTTCGTATTCCCACGCCCACCTTCGGAGCCGGTTTGATTGAGTGCATCTCCGATGACGCGATCCTGGCAAATCAAGCCGCCAATAGCGCCCAAAAAGCCGCCTTGGGAATCAGCGGTCGGGCCAATCACTCGGGGAACGACGGAACGATCACTCGCTTCGGCTGGAAAGCGCAAAATAAGTCTCTGCTCATGTTCGCGGGCGAAGCCTATAACGTAGAACAAGGTGTGACCAGTGACCTTTTCCCCAACTATCGAGAAGCGGGTAACCAGGTTTTAACTACCGGCGCCCCCGACAACGGAGTGGATCTGGCCACGGGCGGAATCGGAGATATCGAGCAATTTATGATCTTTATGCGATTGCTCGATGTCCCCCACCGGCGGAATCCGCCAGGTGTCACGGCTGCATCCGTAGCCGCGGGGCAAACTCACTTCAATGACGTGGGCTGCGTCCAGTGCCACACCGCTACGCTGCGGAGCGGCCCCTCTACCGTGGCGGCTCTCTCCAACAAACAAGTGCCGCTGTTCTCGGATTTGTTGGTTCACAATATGGGCCAAACCCTGGCCGATGAAGTGAGTCAAGGTAATGCCGGACCGGACGAATTCCGCACTGCTCCTCTGTGGGGACTGGGTCAGCGGCTCTTTCTTCTTCATGACGGTCGTGCGACCGATCTCGATTCCGCGATCCGCGCTCACTTCAGCGTCGCCAATGGTCCTTGGCCCGCGTCCGAAGCGAACCAAGTGGTCAGCAACTATATTAACCTAGCGGACAACCAGAAACAGGATCTCTTCAACTTCCTGCGTTCCTTGTAACCCAACTCGGATCGGGTCAGCGAAGTCACGTGTGCTTCGCCCGATTCGGTGGCCGTGTGGAAGGAGGCTCTCTCAAGGAGCCTTCGTCCACACGGCTTTTTATTTATCGCCAGTGTAGAGCCCCACCGGTGCTTATATATTTTCGAGAAGTTAGGTTAGGTAGGGCGAACCGTCCCTGGTGAGCCGCATTGATCACGGCGCGGCGGGGATTGCCTCGCCCTACCTTCGAACCCTGGGGCCGGCCTTTGATAGTGTCCTGAATTCGTAATGTCATTTGCGCTACAACCAGTCGTGCTTTTGCGCTTCTTGAGCCTTAGTTACGGCTACACTTATATTTAATTCGCTTTAGCCGAAAGGGCCAACCTCGGAATTCGAGCCCCACAACACAAAAATGCCCGCTGTCATTATAACGGCGGGCATTATACCAAACGTTAAGGCGAAGGCCGATTAGTGCGTTCCCGCGCCCGTCGAGGCGTTGGTCACCACGCTTTTCACCTCGTTCCCCGGGGTCAGGGTGTAGGAGTACGGCGGCCTGAAGACCGTGGAGTTAGGGGCCCAGGTCGGAATGGTGGTGTTCACGAAGACGTTGCCGCTGTTCCAGTGGATCCGACCTTGGTGACCGCTGCTGCTATAGTTTTTCCAGGGCATGGCCTGGCTGTCAAAATAGCTCGTCTCCAGCAGCACTTGGCTGTCGTTGCCGATACCGACATTATAATTACTCCCGGCTGCTCCGTAGTAATTATTATAAACGTGCACCTGACCAAAGCGCACCCGAGGCATGCGCTCTTTGCACAGGGTGGAGTACCAATTGTGATGCATGGTGACGTGCAGCTTTCCCGTGTCCTCCGAAGCATTGCTGTCGCTGTGGCCGATCAGATTGACGAAGTTGTGGCCGGCATCCCGGGTATAACGAAACTTACACCACGACACCGTCACCCAGTCACACGCATGCGTGATATCAAACTCGCCGTCAGCACAGTCCAAAAACGAGCAGTGATCAACCCAGAGGTGGGTCGTCTTCTGCACCGTGAGCCCGTCTCCATCGCCAACCCCGCTCGGGTTGGTGAAGTTCAAGTTTCGGATGATAATGTTATTTTTGCTCACGCTCTTCAGGTCGCCAATGAAGCCAGAATTCGCGCCGACGCCGGAGATGGTTTTGTTCGAGCCGAAACGAACGCTCGACGAGCCTAAATTGATGGTACCGGAGACATTCACATTTCGCGGGGAGTCGTCGCCCACCGCAGCGGTGAAGGCCGAGAGTGAGCTCACCGTGACCGTGGGGCCGCCCGCGCCGCCTGTGGTGTTGCCATTCACGGTGGCGAAACCGTCCGCGGCAAAGGCGGCCAAAGGCGCGGCTAAGGTCAAGGTAGCGGCAAGGAGACCGGAGCGCAGCCGTCCAAAGGCTCCGCGAGAGGTGGGTAACGCTATCGTTGGATACATATATCTAGGGGTTTTATCGGTTAATCTCCCCCCGCGGGATGCGGGAAGGAAAAGGGTAGAAATCGGGACACGTGTCCGCGATCGGTGCTAAAAAAGAGCCGTTATAGAAACGGCCTTCACACGGTGAGGCGGGGCGGAAGGTGGGCGAAGAGAGAAGCCTGCAGGAACCTGAACGGGGTATTTACAGTTCAACTACGCTGAACAAGGTGAAGAAATTTTCACCGACATAATCCGGGGGTACGGAGCAGTGATTTACTCCTTTTATGATTAAAAACAATAAAATGTTAGGGCCGCTCGGTCGCGGTGATCCCAATTAATATAGACGCCTAATTATTGTGGTAAATTTAGTTTAGGGTGCGGAAAAAACCACCTCTGGGTCTGGCGTTCATTGTTCATTCCCTACCACAGAGATACAGCCTAGGGTTTACCTGATTGATCGCGGAGAGAGCCTGCAGCTCGGTCTTTTTAGCGCTGGACAGCGCCTTGGCGCGGCCCGAACCGCACCGCAAAGAGATCGGTTCTGTGGGAGTGATGGCACCCCACGCTGCGCCATGCCGTATTCCTCCCTCCCGCAATTCGCATCCGCCCCCACTTTATTCTCTCACTCGCTCTCCAAGTCCTTTAACACACCGAGATGATGCCATTTGTCGTAACTATGACTCGCCGGTTTAAGCTCCGCCGTCTTTCGCAAAGCTGAAATGAATTTCGGCTCCCGTCGTGAAGGGGTCCTTCGCTGGTCGCTTGCCCTGGCCTGCTTTGGACTGGTGATTTTCTTTTTCAGCCCGTCCTGGGGCGCCTTTCGCCTTTGGGCGCGCGTGCCCGAGATGCAGGGTCTGATCGAGGTCCGACGCGGCGTGAGCGTCCTACAACAGATCGAGCACCCGGGCGCGGAAATCTCCGACCCGTTGCACCGCGCGATCCAATGGCGGCTGCTCTTTCCGATCATCGGCCGCGTTCTACGACTCCCGCCGCGGGTCTTCTTTTCGCTCGCTGACCTGGGTTGCCTCGCGGTCCTGGGCTACATCGTATCCGTCCTACGACGCAACCGACTCACTTGGAGCGAAAGCGCTCTGGGCGCGGTCATGCTGGGAAGTTGCTCTTGGTTTTTCACCTCGACTGGTTGGCTCGGGTATTTCGATGCCTGGTTTGCTCTGGGTTTGTTGCTCGTCGCCTTTGCCGAAACGCGATGGGCCGTCTGGTTCGCCTGTCTTTGGGCCCCTTGGGTCGACGAACGTTTTGCCCTCGCCGCGCCGTTTGCTTTGCTCTGTCGCTACCTCTACCTCGTGCACGCGAGTCGACCCGCGCGTCCTGGTCCAGCGGATACAGGAGGCGAAACCCGGGAGACGAAAGCCGTCGCAACAACAGCCGGCTCCGCCGTTTCCTTCAACCCACGCATCGACTGGGGCGTCCCCGCGGCCCTGCTGCTGGCCTTCGTCGGCCTTCGTCTTGGGGTCTTGTCCAACCATACCTCATCCGGCGCCACGGTCAGCGGCTACCTGGGGAGCCGCGATTTTCTTGACGCTCCGCTGCGTCGTATCCTCCTCGGCGTTTGGGAGGGACTTCGGGCCGGCTGGATCTTCGTCGTCGCCGCCGTGATTCTGCTGCGTCGCCGTCCCGTCTTTTCCTTGGTTCTCGGCGGCGTCGCGCTCTGCTTGGTCATCGGAGGGCTCGCGACGGCCCAAGACTACAGCCGCTCCATGACCATGCTGCTCCCCGCCGCCCTGCTGGGTATCGTCCTCGCGGCGGAGGCCCGCCCGAGCTGGCTCCCCTGCGTGCTCCGGGTCGGTGTAGTGCTGGCGCTGTTACTACCCGCTCACCACGTGATGAATGACCGGGTGAATCCGATTTATTACCTCTACCATGAGTTGGCCGTCTTGGAAAATCCCCCGGCCGCCGCGATGCCGGAGCTCTATGAGCTGCGGGCCATTCACAAGATGGAGCGCGGGGAATACGCCGACGCCGAGGCCGATCTGACGCTCGCGATCAAGCTGGCGGAAAACCCCTCCGGTCCGAGTCGACAACGCGGCATCCTCGAGGCCAGCCAGGGTCGCTGGCCCGACGCGCTCCGCGATTTCTCGACCGCGGCGGAACACGATCCCGAAAACCCCGAAGCCTGGTTCATGCGCGCCCAGGCCAACTTTGCCGTCGGCCAGGCGGCGGCCGCACGCACCGACCTGGACCGCGCGCTTTCTCTCGCGCCCGACGGCTGGAGCAAGCGGCCTGATGTGACTCGCTTCTTGAACAAATTGAACCAAGCCGGTCCATGATCCAGGCCAAGCGATTCCTCGACTTTTCGCGGCGTTCCGCATGCTCACGACTTTTTTCCTCGTAGTGCTTTTCTCGTTACGTGCTGCGATCGATGCCTCCTCCTCCTGCTAAAAACTCACCTTCCTTCGAGCTGTTCGCCTGGCGCCCGCGCTGGATCGTCGCCCTGATCTTCGGGGTGACTCTGCTCGCTTACGGGCCGATCTTGACCGGGGATTTTATCTGGGACGACGCCGGACACGTCACACGCGAAGATCTTCGCTCCTTCCACGGACTCGAGCGGATCTGGTTCGAAGTGGGCGCGACCCAACAATATTATCCTCTGCTCCATTCCGCCTTCTGGCTCGAGCATCACCTCTGGGGCGACGCGCCGTTCGGCTACCATTTGCTCAATTGTCTGCTCCACGCGACCGCCGCTTGCCTGGTGGGCTGGGTCTTGCAACGCGTGGCGGTCCGCGGCGCTTGGCTGGCGGCATTGCTCTTCGCGGTCCACCCCGTCTGCGTCGAAACCGTGGCCTGGGTCACGGAGCAGAAGAACACGCTCTCCGCGGTCTTCTACCTCACGGCCGCTCTGCTGTATTTGAAATTCGATACGGATCGGCGCGGCGCCCGCTATGCCCTGGCCACCTTCGTCTTCGCCCTGGCCTTGTTCAGCAAGACCGTCACCGCGACGCTCCCCGCCGCGTTGCTCGTGATTTTCTGGTGGAAACGAGGTCGGCTCGAGTTGCGGCGCGATGTCGTGCCCTTGCTCCCCTGGTTCGCGCTCGCCGGAGCCGCCGGTTGGCTGACCGCCTGGGTCGAACACAAATTCATCGGAGCACAGGGAGCAGAATTCAGCCTCACCCTCCTGCAGCGCTGCCTCCTGGCTGGACGCATTGCCTGGTTCTATTTTGGCAAAGTCATTTGGCCGGTGGACCTCTGCTTCAATTATCCGCGTTGGTCGATCGAGCCCGGCGTCGCCTGGCAATGGCTCTTCTCGCTCGGCGCCCTTGCGGTATTGGCCAGTCTGATACGCTGGAAACGACGGGGCGTCCTGGCCGGCGCCCTCTTCTTCGGCGGCACCCTGGTTCCAGCCTTGGGCTTCGTGAACGTCTACCCCTTCCTCTTCTCTTTCGTGGCGGACCATTTTCAGTACCTCGCCTGTCTCGGCCTACTCGCGCCGATCGCCGCCGGCCTCACCACCCTGCTCTCTCGCCTTTCCGTCGCAGCGGCTTACGGCGGGGCGGCGGCTCTGCTCGCCGTTCTCGGAGTACTGACCTGGCAGCACAGCGCGACCTATCGAAACGTCACCACGCTGTACGAAACCACGCTGGAGAAAAATCCCGGCAGTTGGCTCTCGCACAACAATCTTGCCGAGGCCCTGGCCAGTGCCGGCCAGATCGAAGAGGCGATCCCCCACCTCGAAGAGGCGCTTCGCCTGCGGCCCGATTTTCCCGAGGCGGAAAACAACCTCGGCCACGACCTTACCCTACTCGGCCGCCCTCTCGAAGGCATTCCTCACCTGGAACGCGCGCTCCGCCTCGCGCCGCGCTTCGCCCAAGCGCACAACAACCTCGGTATCGCTTTTATGGCGACAGGCCGCGCGCCCGAAGGGATCGAGCAATTTGAGCAAGCGCTTCAGCTTCAGCCCGCGTATCCGGTGGCCCATTTCAATCTCGGCCTCGCCCTCGCGCGCAGCGGCCGCACCGAGGAGGCGATTTCCCATTTCGAAGCGGCCGTGAAGTTGGATTCTCACTACGCGGAGGCCGAGCTCAATTGGGCCATCGGCCTGATGCTGACCAACCGGTTCCCCGAGGCGTTGCCGCACTTCGAACGCGCGGTCCAGCTCGACCCGACCTCAGTGGACAACCAGGTCACGTTCGGGCGCGCGTTGGCCGGCGCGGGACGCTTCGACGAAGCGATTGCCCACTACCGCGAGGCGCTGCGGCTCAACCCAGAAAACGGCGCGGCGCATTTCAATCTCGCCCTCGCCCTCCGCCAAGTGGGGCGTTCGGCCGAGGCGGAGCATCACGCGCAGGAAGCACAGCGGCTCGGCGCGCGCTAGAGGGTTGAGCGTCCGCGCGCACGCGGAGCGCTGCTTTCGGCTAGCGCCCGTCCGTTCCTCCGCTACGGTTGTCGTCTCTATGCGAATCCTTGCTCTCACCCTCACGACTGCGACGGCTCTCGCCGTGCTTACCCCCGTTTCGGCGATGAACAATGCCGACCTGATCAAGTTGAAGAAGGCGGATATGTCCGATCAGACCATCGTCCTCTCGATCGAGAAAGAACCGGCCGATTACGACACCAGCGCGAACGGATTGATCGAGTTGAAGAACGCCGGCCTGTCCGAAGCCATCATTCAAAAAGTCATGGCGCGCGCCTCCGCGGGACGGACCGCGGTGACCGCTTCGGAAACTCCCGCCGCCCTTCCGCCCGCGACCGCGCCGGTCTCCGAGATCTTTTCCATCGAGTCTCCCTCGATCGCCCCGCCCTTGGTCGACCCGGTGGTGGGCCACGACTACTTCACCCGCTTCAGCTTCGATCAAGAGGACGGCAAGTATGTGACGACCAACTACGCTCGCGGCTCGCTCATACCGATCAACACCTCGGTCAAGTTGCTCTCGATGTCAGGGGACAAAATGGTCATCAAACGCCTCGACAACGGAGCCGAGATCAAGGTCGAGAACGTCAAAAAATACACCTTGAAAACCATCTCGGAATTCGCGCGTCTGATGTTGGCCGCGGAAAAAACTCCGGTTGAAAAACTCGCGCCCGTCCTGACCAACGCGATTCTCAACGGCGAGATGCGCAAGGGCATGACGAAGGAGCAAGTCCTGATGGCGCGCGGTTATCCGCCCGCCCACGAGACACCTTCAGTCGACAGCGATCGCTGGGTTTATTGGAGCAGTCGCTTCGTCAAACAGACCCTCCTCTTCTCCAACGGCCGCCTGGTGGAAGGCCGCGGAATTTTGTAAGACGAGCCCGGTTTTCAGACGCGGAACTCGGCGCGAAGCCGAGTTCCCGCGGAGCCGAGGCGCTGGGGCTTTCGCTTCCGTGGCAAAGGTGAGTCGGCCCACTTCCTTGTATCTACAACTCCACTACAAAGGTTCAGGAGCGACGCCGAAGGAACCGGTTGAAGATTGCCCGGGTCTTGTCCTTTCGTGCCTGACGTGACCGATCTTGCCTCCGTGGATCCCGAAGCGGAGCTTATCCGGCGAGCCCAGGCCGGGGACGAAAACGCTTTCGGAGAGCTCGTGCGCTCCCACTACGAGCGGATTTTTCGGCATGTCGTGGCCATGACGCGCAACGAACACGATGCCCGCGATATCTGTCAGGAAATTTGGGTCACCGTCTGGCGCAGCCTGAAGAGCTATCGGGTCGAGGCCAAATTTTCCACCTGGCTCTACGCCATCGCTTCGCGGCGAGCGATCGATCACTTGCGCAAGCGCCGACGCTGGTTCGATCGTTTCCTTCCCTTTCTGAGCAATGACCAGACCGAGGAAGTGAGCGAGCCCGCCTCGTCCGAACCGACCCCGCGCGAGCGCACGGAGCGCGTCGAACGCGAGGCTCGGTTCGAACAGGCGATCGAGGCGCTGCCGCCCAAGTATCGCGTCGTCCTCGTCCTTCGCGAAATCGATGGCTTGTCCTACGAGGAAATTGCTCAGACTCTCCAGTGCCGCACAGGCACTGTTATGTCCCGGTTATTCAATGCGCGCCGCTTGCTGGTGCAGAAACTCAAAGACCTGCCATGCGACTGATTTCTCTCCTCCTTCTCGCCGCGTTTTTCGCCATCACACCGCGCTCGGCCGGCGCCGACCTCACGCACATGCCGGTCCGCGCCCTCCTCGTGACCGCCTCCAAGCAGGCGGGTGAATCCGATGCCCGCCTCGCGTCCTATGAACCCACGCTCCGCCGCATCCTCCGCTTCGAGAGTTTTCGCTGGGTCGGCGAAGGCTCGGCCGATCTGGCCAAAGCGCGAGACGTGACGATGGATTTGGGTCATGGCCACACCCTAGGAGTGAGGCTCGAAAGCATTGCCGGCCGGTACAGCGTCAACTGGGAAGCGAGCGGCAAACAATTGATCAGCACCCGTCTCGCGCTTCGGCCGGGCATCCCCGCGGTCCTAGGCGGCCCAGCGACCGGCAAGGAAGGCGAGGTCTGGGCGGTGATCCTGGTGGCAGAATGATCGGCCCGGCTACAGGGCGCGGCTGATTTTTCGTTCTACGCGAGATTTACTGCTTCCGCTAGTGGTTAATTATCTGCGCCTTGCGCAGATGATGCGGGAAAATGAATAAAACCCGCACGAGTTTCGTCTCATGAACCGAACCCAAGAATGTTCATGAAAACCAAATTCGTTCTCGCCTCTTTTTTTGCTGCGCTGGGCGGCCTGGCCGCTTTCGCCCCCGCCTTGCGCGCTTCACCCGATGTTCGCATCCGGGTGGACCTGCGGCCTCCGGTAGTCGTGGTAGCGGAGCGCGACCATGATCGCGATCACGGGCATTCGGATCACATTGTCATCGCCAACGGCCCACCCCAAGCGCCGCGGGGGGCGTACGGCAACTATTGGTACGAGCAGCAGCGCCGCGCGCACCATGAAGGTTATCAGCTGAGCTACCCGGCTCCTCGCGGATACTGGAAGGACGTCGTCGTTAGGCAGTGGATACCCGCGCATTGGGAATACGGATACGACAATTGCGGCCGTCAGATTCGCACCTTTCAGCCCGGCCACGACGAATGCCGCACCGAGCGCGTCTGGGTCGATGAGTGCCGCTAGTCCGACCGACCTTCCTTCAATCTGATGGATTCACCTCGCGCTTCGGGTCAACGTTCACCGCGCCAGATCCGGAGCCTCCGTCTCTTCTCTCGATGAATTGCCGCACCGCCTCCCGACTTCTTTCCGCTGAGCGCGATCGCGTGCTCTCTCCGGAGGAACGCACCGGTTTCGAATCTCACCTCGCGGGGTGTGCCAAGTGCCAGCAAGCCCGGGCGGTGATGGCCGCTTCGTTGATCCATTGGCAGGCGACGGCGAAAGAGGCCGAGCTCCCCGAGGTGGAGCACGCGTGGCAGGATATTCGCCGCGCAACCCGTTCAACCGCACCCGCCCAGTCGGCAAACGCCCTGGGCGCGTTGCGGTGGGCCGTGCCTCTGGGTGCAGCGGCAGCGCTGGCCATCGTCGCCGCGGTGGCACCGCGGAGTGGATCGAGTCGAGTCGAAGCCGCGCAAGTGGCGCAGCGGGAGGTGGCCCACGCCGACTTTGTGGAAGTCCCGGCCAACGCCTCTTCAATGGTCTACGTGGACGACCAAAGCGGGTGGCTGGTCGTCTGGTCCGAGAGCGACGCGACGCCGAGTGGGGGTTGAGGGCAAAAAGTGCGAAAGTGAAAAGGATGAAAGTACGAACGTGCAACGGCGGGCGCATGAGGCGCCGGTAAAGGAGATAACTAGATCCTAGCTATGTGACCAGAAAACGGATACGCAACGGTTTCTACTTGGAGCCACTCTGCACGGACCGCGCGCGCTCAGGCACGGACTTCACGATCAATTGCTTTTTGCCGCCGCCGAGGCGATGGCTTGCTGGTAAGAGGTCATCACTTCGGGAGAGACGACCAGAAGCCAATCACCGCTACTGACCGGACGGAAGACACAGCTCAAGAACTCTCCAGCCGGAGGAGGGTTGCCCCCTACTGGCGTGAGGTGCCAGGTCACGGATGTCTTGTCTGGAGAAAGTTGAGGATCCCCCGTGATCTTCACGCGGGTGGTTTTACCCGGAAGCAAAGTGAGCGCGGCAATCGAAGCGACCAGGTTTCGCGCACTGCCATGCTCGGCTCGGAGTTCTGGCGGAAGCTGAGCAAAGAGCGTTTCCGCCAGCGCTTCATCGCCAGGCTCGAACGTGATCACCTCGGCGATGCGGTGCGTGTTTCCCAAACGGGCCGCTTCCAAAATCTGGTTCAAGGTGAAATTCGAAGCTGACACTGGATTCTCGTTCTTGGATTTGGGACGCTTGGGCAGGGCATCGATCTCGATCTTGAGTCGTTCGATCTCGTCTCGCAGCCGCTCCGCTTCGGCTTGGTTTTCTTCCCTCGCTTTTGTGTCTTGCGCCTTCAGCTCGGCTGCAATCGACCTTTTGCGCGTGAGTACCGTTTTTTGCTCGGCTTGAATTGTATCCAAACGGCGAATGGTCGCACCGAGCGCGGCGGCCTCTGCTTCTAATGTTCTCGTTTGGTGGGCTTCTCGAAACCCAGCCCACCAGAGCGACCCGCCCAGACAAAGCAGCAATGCCCAAACTACGGAACGGCTATTCATGGCCCGGAGCTTGCGGGAGCTGCAGTTCTTCCCCGAGCGAGATCCTTTTTATTCATCCTAAAAGGGGCGGTCAACCGGGTAGATACCGCTTGGCCGTTTACCCGTCCGGGACTAAAGACCCATTGAGAAACCGCCTTTTCTACAGCCGCGGCAAACTCAGGATTGGTCGCGTCCGTTATGCGGATATTCCGAGGTATTCCGATCTGATCGACGATGAAGTGAGCAGTAGCCTCCAGTCTTTCCCCAATCCCAGCGGCGTCCTGCTCTTTCGAAAAAACCGGCTCGACCGTCGTGATGGGCTTGGGGCGCTCATCTAAATCGGAGGGCGCCAGGATCGGGCCAAAGGGCTGTTCGTCTGATTTGAGGTTCGGGTTAGAAAACGCCGCTCGCCGGCGTGCCTCTCGTTGCCGGGCGATTTGCGCGAGGTTGGCCTTGTAGGATTCACCCTCCTCTTTTTTCTCCTGGAGCTCTTTGACCTCCGCGCGCAACTTCGAAAGATCTGTAAGGTTCGACTGAATACGCGGCGCCTCTTGCAGACTCTGGGCCGCGGTGTCGTTCGCTTGATTCAAGCGAATCAGCCGATCTTGTTGTTGGAGCAGCTCGGCGATCTGAGCACGGACTGCGCCCCGCGCCTGCTGCTGTTGCACGATCAGCGTCCCGCCGGCCACCACCAACGCGGCGGCGAGTCCGATTTGTAGTTTTGTCATACCGATAAAAGTAGCCAGCGCCGTCGTTCCCCCGGTCGCCGTAGCTGCCGCTAGCGCAGCGCCGGTGATCTTTAGACCCAGGCCTGCTGGGACACTGGCCACGGCTTCGTTGGCCAGGAGCACCGCCAGGGCTGCCGAGGTCGAGGTGACGCCGCGGCGGGAGAGCAGGGTGCGCAGTTTATCGAGCGCGCGATCGACCCGCACGCGCGCCGCGTCCTCACTGACCGCGAGTTTCGCCCCGATTTCAGAGAACGGTTTTCCCTCGAAGAATCGCAGGAGCACCGCGTCGCGATCGCGCTCGTTCAGCTGGTGCAGTGCGTCGTCGATCACCGGCCGGAGCCGATTCCAATCCGGCACCGGCGAGGAGTCCGAGGTGAGTTCACTCATGATCTGCGCCTTTTCCTCGCGAACCCGCCGGCGTTGCTCGCCGCGAACGACCTGCGCCGCCGCGTAACGGGTGCTGGTGTAGAGCCACCCGGAGAGCACCGGGCGTTGAGTGAGCGAGCTCGCCTTGCGCGCCAGGTCAACGAACACCGCCTGCGCTACGTCCTGCGCGCCGTGCGCGTCCCCTCCGGTTTGGCGGAGCGCGGCCTGATAAACGAGTCCGAGGTGCCGGTTGACCAGCTCGGCAAAGGCCGTCTCGGAACGTTCCTGGACGTAGCGCTGCAGAAGGGTCGCGTCATCGCTCATGTTTTATCAATAGCAGCCGCCACCAACCAAACCGAACAGAGAAATTCGCCTTCGGAGAAAAACCCGACGACCCTCGCCTCCCTTTCCGCCTCTCCCGACGGGCCGAACGCCTCGGCATTCGAGGGATTAAACTGGGTCGGGACGTCTTATCGGCCGTGGCTTCCGATTCTCGTCGATCGCCACGTAGGTAAACAGGCCCTCCGTGACGCAAGACTGGGAGTTGTCGATAAAGTGTTGAACCCAGACCTCCACTTCTACGCGAATCGAGGTTCGTCCCACCGCCATGGTGTGGGCGTAACAGGTGACCGTGTCGCCCACCAGCACCGGGCGCAGAAACTTCATGGCCTCGACCGCCACCGTCACCACCCGACTCCGCGCCACCGTTCGGGCCAGGACAGCTCCGCCAAGATCCATCTGCGACATCAGCCAGCCCCCAAAAACATCGCCGTTGGCATTGGTATCCGCCGGCATCGCCATCGTCCGAATGACCAACTCACCTTTGGGCTCACGGGCGGCAGGAGCGGTTTCTAGATCCATTCTCCTCGGTAAACCGCCCGGCTCCGGTTTTCAATCGCCAGGAGGGTTTTGCTTTTAAGCGCTCCTTCCCACCCTGTGCCATCGCAGTGCGCGACATTCACAACGATGTGTATTCATAAATCCATTTCGCAAAGGGCGGAATATATTCGGGAATATACTACAATCCGTCCGCGCGGAAATCCACGAGCTCATCGGGGGTGCCCCGCGTCCTTCGTCTCCTGTCAAATTTCACTCCAAGACGCCGCCTCCGTCCGAGGTTAAAGTTTCTTGAACAATCGCTTCGAACGAGCGAAAATCGGGTTAAGCTTAGTCTCTTTTTAAAACTATGTTCGAAGCCAATCCCGCTATCCAGCGTCTCAATCATGATCGTGCTTCCGGCTCTATCACGATCAACGGAGTAATCCATCGCACCGGATTTCTCCTGGTTATTACCGGGCTCTGTTTTTGGGCAACCTGGCAGGGCATCGAGGCCGGCGCGGTTCCAGCCGGCGCGGGCCTGATCGGCATTTTGGTCGGGCTTGTGCTCGGCTTGATTGTCTCCCTCACCCGGACGGCCAATCCGTTTTTGATTGCGGGTTATGCTGCGGCCGAAGGAGTGGGCCTCGGAGCGATCAGCTACTTCGCCAACCTGCGTTATCCTGGCATCGCACCCGAAGCGGTCACCTCGACCATGGGAGTTTTTCTCGGCACGCTCCTGCTTTATCGTCTGCGCATCCTTCGGGCCACGCCGACTTTCGTGAAGGTGATCAGCGGCGCGATTCTCGGCATTGCGGTTTTATATTTGGTCAACTTGGTCGCCGGACTTTTCGGACACCCGCTCGAGATCGTGGTGGGAAATTCCACCGGGGCCATCGCGCTCAACGGGATTATCATCCTGGTGGCGGCGCTCAGTTTCGTGATCGATTTTAATGACATCGAACTCGCGGTGGAAAAAGGCACCGACGCGAGTTACGCCTGGCGCTGCTCCTTCGGTCTGCTGGTGGGACTGGTCTGGCTGTATATCGAGATTCTTCGTCTTTTGATGAAGCTCCGCAGTCGCAACTAAGCGAATACAGCTTTTTCGGTTAACCGGATCGACTATTCCGCTCGATGCCCTCGTCCGTCTGCTCCGCAGCGGTCGAGGGCGTTTTTTTGTCGCTCCCTCTCGTTCGAAGGTTGCAGTGGCCAATCTTTGTGTGTTCTCCACTGAGCCGCCTCTTCTGGCCTGGCGTAGGCTCACCTGCCTCCGCCTCTCCAACCTTTTCGAACGCTCCCCTTTCTTCTATGAACCCCGAACCCACCCAGGGCGTCGAGGAAGCGCTGGCCCGGCTGACTGCCCACTCTGAACAGCAGCGGCGGGTTTATGAGACGATTCTTTCGAATACGCCGGATTTGGTTTACGTATTCGGACTCGATCACCGTTTCACCTACGCCAACAAAGCGCTGCTCACGATGTGGGGGCGCACCTGGGACCAAGCGATAGGGAAGAACTGTTTGGAACTCGGTTATCCTCCCTGGCACGCTGCGATGCACGATCGCGAGATCGATCAGGTGGTGGCGACCAAACAACCGATTCGCGGCGAAGTTCCCTTCCAAGGGACGCATGGGCGCCGGATCTATGACTATATCTTCGTTCCGATTCTCGGCGCGAAGGGTGAAGTGGAAGCAGTGGCCGGGACAACCCGCGACATCACCGATCGTAAGCGAAAAGAGGATACGCTCCATTTTCTGGTCGAGCTCAACGCCGCCGCACAGCCGCTTTCCAGCCCGAACGAAATCATGGCCATAACCGCGCAACACCTGGGCGAATACCTGGTGGTCGATCGGTGCGCCTACGCCGAAGTGGAAGATGAGGCGGTCTTCGTGATCACGGGTGACTATCTCAACGGCGTGCCGAGCATTGTCGGCCGATGGCCGGTCGCGGCCTTTGGAAAAGAATGCACCCGTTGCATGCAGGCGAACGAGCCCTACGTGGTTTTCGACTCCGAAGCCGATTCTCGCATTGGGCCGGAAGACATCCCGGCCTATCGCGCGACCAATATTCGGGCCGTCATTTGCATTCCTCTCCACAAGGCGGGCAAATTCACCGCGGCCATGGCGGTGCATCAAACGAAGCCAAGGCATTGGACGGATGACGAGATCGAGTTGGTCGAGCTGATCGTGGCCCGGTGTTGGGAATCCCTGGAACGCGCCCGTACGGTCCGAAGCCTTCAACAAAGTGAGCAGCGCCTTCGGTTCATGGCGGAGTCGATGCCTCAAAAGATTTTCACCGCCAAGCCCGGCGGAGAGATCGACTATGTCAATGGGCAGTGGACCGAATTCATCGGGCAGAGCAGCGATGCGGTTTTCGATTGGGCCTGGCAGCGCTTCGTTCATCCCGACGATCGCGAGGAAAATATCAGACAGTGGAAACACGCCCTGCAAACGGCCGAACCGTTTCAGTTCGAACATCGTTTTCTGCGGCACGACGGCGTTTATCGCTGGCACTTGACGCGCGCTCATCCCATGCGAGGCCCTCAGGGCAACGTGTTGATGTGGCTCGGGTCCAGCACCGACATCACCGAGATGGTGCAGGCCCGCGAGACCGTAGCGGAACGTCGGAGAGAGTTGGAGCGTTTGGTCTCGGAGCGGACCGCGTCTTTACGTGAAGCGGTGGAGCAGATGGAAGAGTTTTCCTACAGTGTCTCGCACGACCTGCGCGCCCCATTGCGCTCGATGCAGGGTTACGCCGAAGTGGTGCTGGAAGAATACGCCGAGAATATAGACCCGCAGGGGCAAGAGTACCTTCGCAGAATCGTCAACGCCGCGATTCGAATGGACCGCCTGACGATCGATGTTCTCACCTATAGCAAACTCGCGAGAACTCCGGTTGAGCTGAAGCCAGTCGCGCTCGATCGCCTGGTCGACGATTGTATTCAACACCACCGTCCTTTTTCCACCGGCGCCGCTCGGATCGAGGTCGCTCATCCGCTCGGGGAGATCCTCGGTCACGAACCCCTTTTGATGCAGGCCGTCTCCAATTTAATCGGAAACGCCCTGAAGTTCGTCGCCCCCGGCACCCTGCCGGAAATACGGGTTTATACTGAAAGCCAACCCGATCAGAAACTCCGACTTTGTGTAAAAGATAATGGGATCGGCGTTCCCCAAGAATTTCAGCGCCGCATTTGGGGGATGTTCGAACGGGTCCACCCCACCGGCGGTTTTGAGGGCACGGGCATCGGCCTCGCGATCGTCCGAAAGGCGATCGAACGCATGGGTGGCACGGTCGGACTAGAATCCAATGGCCAAACGGGTAGTGTCTTCTGGATACAGCTACCGGTTCCCGCGACATTAAATAAGGGGTGAATGGGTGCGATAGACAAAGTCGTTGGCCTTGGGATCGAGCGTTTCAACCTAACCCAACCCTTGGGCGATAAATAGGATCCACGGGCCCTAAGCTGTATCCAGCCGCTCACGACGACGTTCGGGTAGAAGAAAGGTCCAGGCGACGAGGCGGCTCTGTTTTTGGCCGGCATACATATTGATCGTCCGCACCTCCCTCGCTCGCCACCTCGTCAGCTCTCGATAGATTGCGGTCAGGCTGCCGCGCTTCGAAACGAGGCTGGTGAACCACCCGCAGAGTTCCGGGCGCGCCGCACTTTCTTTTATCATCCGGCGCACGAAGGCGGTTTCGCCTCCTCGGCACCAGAGTTCGTTGCTGCGTCCGCCGAAATTGAGCACGGCTTTCGTGGTCGGCTTTTCGCCCAGGTTTCTCAATTTTCTCAAGGTTCCCGCCGCCGCCTCTTCGGGCGAGGCGTGGAACGGCGGATTGCAGATCGAAAGGGCGAAGGTTTCGTCGGCCCGCACCACGTTTTCGAAAATTGAATTCGAGGAAAGTTGAAGACGGATCTCGATCTTTTCCACCAACGCAGGATTGGACGCAACGAGCCTCCGGGCCCAGTCAACCGCGGCGTGGTCAAGATCTGTCCCCACAAAGCGCCAGCCATAGTCGTGCGTGCCGATCAGCGGATAAACGCAGTTGGCCCCAACTCCGATATCCAGAACCCTTATCGAGGGTCCCCGCGGGATCTTTCCCTCCGCATCGCCGGCCAACAAATCAGCCGCGTGGTGCAAGAGGTCGGCCCGGCTCGGAATCGGCGGACAAAGAAAGCCCGTCGGGATGTCCCAGTGAACGACCGCGTAGTGGGTTTTCAACAACGCGCGATTCAGCGTCAGCACTGCCGCCGGATCCGCGAAGTCGATCGTCTCGCCTCCGAGCGGGTGAGGCTGGAGGAAGCGTTTCAACTCAGGACAGCGCTGAATCAGCCGCGGAAAGTCGTAGGGCGCGCGGTGCGGATTTCGCGGATGCAACTGGCCTTTCGGCGGACGGGGGATTTTCACTTCGTTCTTCAACCATCGAGGGTCTGGATCAAAAGGCCGAGTAACGCAAAGCCCCATCCCTCCTTCAGACTGGGCGAATCCCGACCAGTGGATTCGCTCTCTTTCTCGGTCGCGCGTGCGGGACGAGAAGCGACGGAGGTCCGAGCTTCCCTTTCTCCTGCCGTTTCATCGCGGTTGTTCGTCCCCGAGCGCGCGCGCCCTTCCCGTTCCCCCGGACCCCGGCCGCTGTATTCATCCCTTGATACAATGTCTCACCAGGGATTCCCACAGGCGACGGCTTTTCGAAGTGCGCTTTCCTGCGTTCTCCCGCGAGGCGAGCTGATCCGGCCCGGTGGGTTTCACGAGCTCGGCGCATCTCCATCGGCTCCGACAAAGAAGCCGATGAATGCGATTCGACTCAATGCCGCGAATCGATCTTTCCGTTCACTCGGATTTCTCAACCGGAATCCAGACTTCAATATCCCCTACCCCTGTTCTTGGATCGAATTTCTCTCCATAGCGCTCGAAGCAATGAGGCCCGCCAGCGGGGGGCTCTACTAATTTAACCGAGGTGCGAGGCTGCCACTGATTTTGAATCGCGTCCATGGTCTCACAGAGCTTTGAAACATGACCCTCGTGGCGAAAAACCGCGTAGGGTTGAGCCGGAATGCGTGTCACCTGAAAATCCGGCGGCAGGCCGGTGGGATCAGAAACCTCCATCCCGGCCAAATACTCGAAGGCGTCCTCGTCACCACAAAAGCAAACCCCATAAGCGACTTTGCCCACTTGGACGGGAAGCCGGCCCAGGTGAGCCGCCAGGCGAGCCCACAACTCAGGGATGCCGCTCCGCGTTTCCGCGGTAAATCGGCCCTTGGGCCCCGCGATGATGAGCGCCTTTCCGTTCTCGAACCGCTCCGGTTCCAACACCCCCGCCGTCAGCGTCTGATTTATATTTTTTGTCTTCATGATATATTTTCCCTCGGTAGTGGAAGTTTGATGACACCGCCGCATTGGCGGCACGTCGATTTAAATGCAGACCTCAAGGTCTGTTTTTAGTTCCGGATTTAACCAAGCTCAAACTATCCAAATAGGCGCAGAGCGCTTCACCGGCCTGCTGCATGATTTCAGCGCTGCGAGAGCTCTTGGCACTTCCCCAAATCCCCATTTGGGCCGCAACGAGGAAGGCGGCGATGCTGCGGGCATCCAGGTCGTTTCTGATTTGGCCCATTTTGGCCGCTCGGGTGAGGGCCGCCGCCAACGATTCCCGCCACAAGGTATAGATCCCGTCGAGCCGGGTCTGAAAGCCTTTATCCAAAGGCGACATCTCTTGGGCAAAATTATTTAGCGGACACCCCTTCAGGTAACTACCGCTCTGGGAATCGACCGCGATCAGCCACCGCACGGTTGCCTTGAGATCTCCAATCACGTCGACGGAATCGGCGATGGGAGCGAGCCAGCGGTCCTTCATCAACCGCTCGATCACCTCGTCCACCACCGCATAACCAATCTGGTCCTTATTCTCGAAGTGGTGGAAAAATGCGCCCTTCGTGGTATCCGCTGCCTCAATAATCCGGTTCACGCTTCCACCCTGAAAACCGTGGGTATAAAATTCTAGAAAAGCGGCCTGGAGAATCTTCGTCCGAAGACCGACGGGAAGTTTGCCGCTTTTCGACATTCGAAAGGTAAATCAGACCCCGTGGTCTGTTTCAAGTCCAAACCTTTTGGCTCGGTTTCGCCCCTTGCGCGCCCGCCCCCGTGGGTGCGAGCGCGCAAGGGGCCGGCCAAGTCAGCGACACGCGCTCAGTTCGATAGCTGCACTTCGTACGCCTCAACCAAAGCAACGGATTTCGTCACCGGTGACGTCGTGGCCGAACGCTGTGGTTTTATCCCCCAGTTATCATTGGTCGCGATCATGGTCCCGTCACTCTGGTATACTTTCAGGGGGGGCCTCCAAGGTCCCGTGAACATTATAATTTTTCAACGTAGGACCGACCCCCGGGAATGAGTAGGGTGCGGGACGAAGGCCCCTGCATGACGAAGCCAGCGATTATGGTCACAGCTCCGAAACGGATCGCGGTGTTTAAACGGAGGAAGAGCGGCCCGCGGACGGAGCTTCCGTCTCACCCGCGTCGGCAGGTGGCAGCGCACGCAGATGCACCACGCGCTGAGGAAAGGGAACTTCGATCCGTCGCTCCCGGAGCGCACGTTCGATCGCGAAATTTAGATCGCTGCGAAAGCGGCGAGGAGCATTCGTCATCGTTTCGGTCCAAACTCCGAGCTGAAAATTGAGCGCGTTGTCGCCGAAGCTGTCGAAAAAGACAATCGGCGCCGGCGACTTGAGGACATCGGGGTTTGCCGCCGCCACTTCGAGCAGCGTCGTCTTCACCAGCTCCGGGTCCGTTCCGTAAGCCACTCCGATCGGAATCCGCAGGCGAACGCGCGGTCCTCCATGGCTCCAATTCGTGACCGGGTTCGAGGTGAGTTCTGAATTGGGCACAATGATCGCAATATTATCATTGGTCGTGACGGTGGTCGCGCGTAAGCTGATCTTGGATACCGTTCCGGCCACCCCCGACACCTCGATCCGATCTCCCACCGACACGGGGCGTTCCGCCAAGAGCACAATGCCGGCAACAAAATTGGCCACCACGTTTTGCAGGCCGAAACCGAGACCAAGACCGAGCGCGCCAGCCACGACTGCGAGGGAGCTCAAGTCCACCCCATTCACGACCAGGGCGACATAGAACCCTAGCGCGACAAAGAGGTACCCAAAGATACGCGAGATCGCGAATTGCAAACCGCGGTTCAGGCGCGTGCGCGCGAGGACCCGTTGCAAGAGGAGATGTTGGATGAGGAAATTGAGGCCCAGCACCGCTCCCACCCACAAAATCACTTTGGTCACGGCCAACACCGTAATCGGCTCCTCGCCCACTCGGATCAGCGGGTATCTGAGCCAGGAGGTGAGATCGAGCGCGGCGAAGGCGGGAGTGATCCGATTCATGACGGGTAAAAGCAAAGTGCCCGAAACGTGGTCGAGAATCTTCCCAGCGCAATCGAGGGCGAAGACTAAGACCGCCGCTCGCTCCATCGCTCCCGTTGGCGGATCGAGTCCAAACCCGAGAGGAGTATCCCCCTGATCAGCCGCGCGCTCAACCCCGTGTATTGGTAATGTGGTTACTGCGTACCATTATCGACCGCCCGACTTTCGTGCATTCCGTGTCTGTATCGTCCGTCAGCCAGCTCTCCTCGCCGGTTTATTCTCGTAGTTTTTTTATTTAGAGCAGTCGGTCTTTGTACCCGATTTGAAAAACGTATCTTTTCGCAGCGCCTAGGCGCTCCCGTATAACAAACCTCATTTTAGAATAAGGGAGATTAAATTCGCTTCCCGGCACCGCGCGACGGATTACGGTAACGGCTGCACGTCGTAGACCTCGACCAGCGCGACGCCGGTCGCGTTGTTTTTTCCGGCGACCTGGACCGTGTAGCTGCCGGGAGCGAGGGTGACGAGAGTCGCAGCATCTTTGCTCGCATCGGGTAAAGAGAACGCGCCTACTTCGGCGGCAGCCGCGCGCACCACGTCAGCCGTCACGTCCTGGCCAAAAACGGTGGTCTTATCGCTCCAGTTATCATTGGTGGCGATGACGGTGCCATCCCCCTGAATCACTTTGATGACGGGGTCGTCGAGCGCGCCGGGCACGCCAAAGCTCGATCCCAGAGTAGGGCCTACGCCGCGAATGAGCAGCGTGCGCGAAGAAGGTCCCTGAATGACAAAACCAGCAATCAGGATACGCTCGTCCGTGCCGACCACACCTCGGGTTGAGATATTAATCGCTCGTGCGCCGCGGTCGGTGGGCAAGTCTAGGTCGTAAGCTTCCACCAGTCCGACGCCTCCAACTCCGCTCGCGCTCGAGACATTGAAGGTGTAAGCCCCAGGATCGAGAGACAGAAGCAAGACCGAATCTTTACTGTTGTTCGGCAGATCAAAGGCGCCCGCCGCTTTCATGATGCCCGCGATGTAATTGGGGGAAGAATTGGTTCCCCAGCCGGTATTGAAGGCGACGATACGGCCTTGGCTGTCGTAGACCGTGAGAACGGGATCGGGCACCACACCCGAAACCCCGAAAACAGAAAGCTGGGGACCGATCGCTCGCACCAAAAGTCTCTTTTGGCCCTCTCCCTTGATTACGGTGCCTCCGATCATTACATTTGCTCCCGTGCCGACCTGGCCACGGGTCGAAACATTTATCAAACGGCTCGGGAAAATCGATTCGGACTGGTAAATCGTCTCTCCGCCCCCCGCGAGAAAGAGAGAACTGCGGCCGAATCCTGAAGCATTGATCAACTGGTTGCTGCCTAGATCGATTTTCTTCCAGGGCCCGTATTCGCTGGTCGCGGTTATCACCGTGCCATTGTCGCCCGTGGCGACAAAAACACGATTATAGACAGCAATGCTGCCGAGACGAACGAATGTTCCGGTCGCGGTATCGTACGTATATAATTTCGTCGTAAGTGTTTCGCCGAGCTTACCCGAGTCGTTGATTATACATCTCAGCCCGACCCCGTCCTGCCCCACCGCAATGAAATCCGTACTGAGGGTCACATTGGGCGGCATACTCAGATTCTCTGAACGTATAAAGGCCACCGCTTCCAGATTTTTTCCTATTCCAACTTTCCAATACGTCCAAGCCAGACCGTCTTTTGAGATGAGGACCACGCCTCCCTCTCCGGTGGCCATCCAGTAACCTCCTCCGTAAGCCAGACCGTGCAGCCACCCGGTCACACCCGAGACCGCCACACTCCATTTGTCTCCGGTATCGGAAACAATCACGGCGCCACCCTCTCCTACGGCGACAAAGCGATTTTGGGCATAGCGGATATTGTTCAAACGCGCCGTCGTATTCGTTTCTAAGATACGGGTCCAACTTACGCCATCGGGCGAAGAGAGCACCGTACCATTGTCCCCCACCGCAATATAACGGCCGTTGCCATAGGTCACCGCGACCAACCAGACATTTGTCCCCGATGGGACGATGCTCCATGCACTGCCATCGTCGGAATGAAGAATTTTACCATTGCCTCCGACCGCGACCATGCCGCCGTTGCCATCCGTTATACCCCAAAGCAAATCCCCTCCACCGGGTGGTGAGTTGCGCAAAGTCCAGGTGGTTTGCGCACGGGAAGTGACTCCGCCCAAAACAAGACAAACATAGAATCCGGTAAGGACCGCAAGGATTCGCAGGGTGGAACGGCTGTGAGTGATCATAAGATATCGATGATGATGACATCCCAACCGCCGAAACCCACCACTCGGCGCTTTCACTCAGCAGTGGCCAGGTCCTCGTGCTGTGCGCACTATCCCGGCCAGGGGGTCCTTGACAAAAATCAATTTACTCCGACAGTTCGGCTCATGTCAGTGATTCTCCTCCTCTCAAACTTCAGCCTCTTCGGCACCGCTGGTGACCGTGGCTGGTTTGACGTTGTCTCGCGCTAAGCAACTCCAGATCTGCCGCTGAAACCGCCGGTGCCTCTGTCACGGCGGTTTTTTCATGCCCATGCATCGGCATTTCTCCGTCAGCACTGCCATCGAGCGCACTCCATGAACAGCGAGGTTTATCATGAACACCCAACTTATTCGCAACATCGGCATCGTTGCCCACATTGACGCGGGCAAGACCACCACGACTGAACGCATCCTTTTCTACTCCGGCGAAACCCATAAAATGGGTGAAGTCCACGATGGGAATACCATCACCGATCATATGGAGTTGGAGCGGGAACGCGGAATCACCATCACCGCCGCTGCAATCTCCTGCGCGTGGGCTCCTCACCAAGGAATCCACGCCGGGCAAAGTCATACGATCAACTTGATTGATACTCCCGGTCACGTCGACTTCACCGCTGAAGTCGAACGGTCTCTCCGCGTCCTCGACGGTGCGGTAGTCGCATTCTGTGCCGTCGCCGGCGTGCAGCCCCAGTCGGAAACAGTCTGGCGGCAAGCGGCCAAATACAAAGTCCCTCGAATCATCTTTATCAACAAGATGGACCGCAGCGGCGCGAACTTCTCTCGCGTGGTCGAGCAAATCCAAGCCCGCCTCGGACGTCATAGCTATCCGCTCTATCTTCCCCTGGGGGCGGAGGACGAGTTTGTCGGATTGATCGACGTCATTCGGCAGAAGAGTACCCGTTTTGGCACTACGTCGTTGGATCCGCGTGGACTGCAGCCTTTGTGGGAAGAAATCCCCGCCGCCTCTGTCGGCGCGGCCGCCCGTGCTCGCGTTGAACTGATCGAGCACCTCGCGGAAGTCGACGCGGTCCTCGGCGAACGTTATATCAATAATCAGCCGATTACGGACCTGCACCTTCAAGACGCGGTGCGGCGCGCCACCCTCGCGCTGAATTTCTTCGGCATCATTCCGGGCTCCGCCTTTAAACAAAAAGGCGTTCAACGTCTGCTGGACGCAGTGGTCGACTATCTGCCGAGCCCAGGCGATCGCGCTCCGATTGCGCTGGATGAAGAACAACAGGTGCACGCTCTGCGAGTCGAAGCCAAAGCTCCCTTGATGGCGCTGGGCTTTAAGCTCATGAGCACGCCGAACGGTCAGGTCGTATTCACGCGCCTTTACCAGGGCACGCTCAAGCCGGGACAAGCGGTCTATAATCCGCGCACCCGACGCCGGGAACGTGTCACTCGTCTCGTGCGCCTGCGCGCGACTCACCAGGAAAATATTCCGCACGCCGAGGCGGGAGACATCTGCGCGGTCCTCGGCTTGAGGGACGTGATCACGGGTGACACGTTGTCAGCCGATCTCGATCTCTTCCTCGAACGCCCCACCTTCCCCGAGCCGGTGGTCTCGCTCGCGATCGAACCCTGTTCCAAGGAGGACCAGGAGCGCATGGGCTCGGCTTTGCATCGACTGCTCGCGGAAGACCCGACGCTGCGTTGTCACACGGATCCGGATACGGGACAGACCCTCCTCTCCGGGATGGGTGAACTGCACCTCGACGTCATCCGCGAACGCATGGCGCGTGAATACTCGGTCCAGACCACCTCCGGCCAGCCGCAGATTGCTTTCCGCGAAACGATCACGCGCTCCGCGCGAGCGGAAGGTAAGTTCAAACGTCAAAGCGGTGGCCATGGTCAATACGGCCACGTCGTCGTCGTGCTCGAACCCAACTCAGGTCGGGGTAATGAAATCGTCGACGAAACCGTCGGCGGCTCGATTCCCCTCCGGTTCATTCGCCCGACGATTCAAGGCATCGAGGACGGGTTGAAAGACGGCGTGCTCCATCGCAGCGCAGTGACGGATGTCCGTTGCCGAATTGTCGATGGCTCATTCCATGAGGTCGACTCCTCGGAAATCGCTTTCCGCACCGCCGGTCGCATGGCCTTCAAAGCCGCGATGCGCGAGGCAGCCCCGGTGCTGCTCGAGCCCATCATGGCCGTAGAAGTCACCACGCCCACCGAGTATCAAGGCGACATCCTCGGCGATATCAGTCGTCGTCGCGGAGAAATCCAAAATGTCACCACCGATGAGATCCACTGCACGATCGAAGCCCAGGTCCCGTTGCAGGACCTGTTTGGATACGCCATGGACATTCGGTCCCTCTCCAAAGGACGGGCCGACTATACTATGACGCCGTCCCACTACGCCGTGCTTCCGGCCCACCGGGTTCCTGAATTAGCCGCAAGTTGATCGCTCGCCAACGCCTTCCGTCACGGGAAGGCGTTTTGCTTTACGAGCCGACCGGACAAGGTCCCAAACCGGCTCATCCCCCTCCGCCCTTCATGCGATCGACGTGAGGCCGCGTGAAGGTTCTCCAACTTGTAGTGGTGAACCGGGTACTTGAATAAAATCTACTCCATCCGCCTGCCATCAGTTGCATCGGCAGGCAGTCAACAATCAAAGGCGATCAGGCTCTTAACCAGACGCCGAAACGGTATCCTTCCACCGCGATATCGGTCAACAGGGCCAGAACAAAAACCCCAAAAGCCAGCCAGGTCACTTTCGGATGTTTTTCGAGAAGTGTTTTCATCGCGAACGAGCGAATCAACGAAGCTAAAGCGGTGTCAAGACCAGGCCGGACTACCCATCATAGGCTGCGCAAATCGAGGGCCTTGCACCGTGAAGTGGACCCCTTCTGTTGGACAGGAAGAACGTAGGAGTTAGTTATGGTTTAGTATTCAGGACTAGCCGATTGGCTGCTCCCGAGGACAGGAGTGGTAACTTGCCGCAGGGAGCAGCCGATCGGCGGACGCTGGAAAGATTGGGGTCATTGGTTTGCGGCGGTGGGAAAGGCAAGACGGTAAGTTTCCCCCGGAGTACCGTCGGCCAGAGAGGAGTGTGGCCGTCGCTCATTATAGAAATGGAAGTAAGTGTCGAGTTGGGTGTGGGCATCGACCAGTGAACAGTAGCTTTCGAGATAAATTTCTTCGTATTTGACGGAGCGCCAGAGTCGCTCGACGAAGACGTTATCGAGGCAGCGCCCCTTCCCGTCCATCGATAGACGCACGCCTTTGTCGAGGAGGACCTGAGTAAATTCAGTCGAAGTAAACTGACAGCCTTGGTCGGTGTTGAAGATTTCTGGTGTGCCGTATTTAATCATCGCGCGTGAAACGGCACGCACGCAAAAGGCGGCGTCGAGGGTGTTCGATAACTCCCAGGAAAGGACATAGCGGCTTTGCCAGTCAATCACCGCGCATAGGTAGGCGTACCCGCCTTGCACCGGCACGTAAGTAATATCGGTGGCCCATACCTGATTGGGTCGCTCCACCTTTACTTCACGCAAGAGATACGGATAAACCCGATGCGCCGCGTTGGTCCGCGAGAGATTCGGTTTACGATAGATCGCCTCTAGGCCAAGCAGACCCATCAGTCGCTGAATCCGCTTGCGATTCACCCGGTGCCCCTGGCGACGCAACCAGCGGGTCATCTGACGTGATCCAAAGAACGGATACGCTAGATAAGTCTCGTCGATCACCCGCATCAGTTGCAGATTCTGATCTTTTTCTGGCTGCACCACGTGATAATAACTCGAGCGCGGCAATCCCAGCAGTTCGCACTGCACCCTCACTGTCAACTTCGGGTGCGCTGGTTCGATCATCTTGCGTCGTTCAGCCGTGGAGCTGCGCAGATTTTTTTTTAAGCCAGTCGAGTTCCATCTCGAGCTGGCCAATTTTCTGATAAAGCTGCGCCTCTCGCTCAGCCTGGTCGCTCACACCCGCTGGCGCCTTGGTCGCGAAAACTTGCGGCAACCGTTCCAACATTTCCTTTTTCCACTGGCTGACCTGCACCGGATGCACCTCGTGCCGGGCGGCAATCGTGTGGATTGGCTCAATCCCTTTCAAGGCCTCCAGCCCCACTTGCGCTTTGAACTCCGGACTAAATTTCCGTCGGTTTTTCTTGGACATTTCTTTGATCGTTTCTGGGTTTGCACCTAACGATCCCCGCTGTCCAGTTTTCGGGGTCCACCTCATAAGAAATATGCACATCTAGTGCACAACGCGGGTCCAATCCAACAGACAAGACATATCAGCGCTGCTCTTTTAATGTTTCAACGAGAACCGCTCCAACCAACGACTGCGAAGATAATAACCTCGGAGTGTGTCCCTCGTGTTCAAGAACCCACCACCGCTTGTAGTCTTTGGTCAATACTCCCGCTCCAAAAACTCGTTCTACTGACGACATCGCAATCAATGGCGGCACAGGATCGTTTTCCCCTTGTAGAAGTGCTACGCGGAATTTGTTCTCGGAAAGGGGCTTTAGTCGGGCGATGCTTTTCGTAATCCCTCTTAGAACCACGCCGCAATCTTTTGTCTTAATCCTGTTGCATATTCGTATGACAGAAGTGGTGGCATTACTTTCTCCGAAGAGAATAACGTTCTTTGGATGCGGGGCGATCTTACCGAGCACGTATTCAATTACCTCGCTTGCGTCGGAAATATCTTGATCGGAAACCGCTTTTTCCTCGTCTGTACCATTTTTATCCGGAGACTGAAATCCAAACGCTACGTAATCAAATCCGTGATCTACAATATATTGGCATACACCGTTAAATGCTTCTGACGGAAGATCGCTATGATCTACCGGCACTTTTATTAACGTACCTAACGAAGCCGTGCGTTTCGTCTTCCAATGAAGTACCACAATGTTTTTTCCCCCGGAAATCGGAACAATTAATTTAGTTGGCGCAATGCCTTTAAACCCGTCTAACGCGTCTAACCGGTAAATAAGTTCTGGCGGCTTATCACCGTTTAAACCGACCCGATATAGGCCACGGGGCGTCGTAGTTCCGGTGTGAGCCAACAACACGTTTCCGTCGTTTTCTACAGCCATTTTCCAGGTTATTCCATCAGCAAACCCGAAAGGTCTGATACTCGTATCGTTCCCCGCAATTAACAGATTGCTTGCTCCGCCTGCAAAGAAGTTAAATAACACACGTCCGTCCGGCAATGCGTTCTGCCCCCCGATCAGGCCCTCAGGTACGGCTATAACCTGCGACTCTTGAGTGGCTACCTTAACAATACGAGTAGTAAACGCTCCTTTCCCACCGTCTCGACATGTAGTGACTACACGTTCCCCATCGTACATCCAAGCCAAATGATTAATACGGATATTCTTTCCAACGGAAACGGTCTTTCTAGATCCCGTCTTGGGGCTCGTGATTAAAATATCGCCTTCGGTACCCTCAGGGGCAATCGCGATGTTTTTGCTGTCAGGGGACCAGGCAAAATCCAGAATCGACTCTGCCTCGAAAACAGTTACAGGATCCGCATTTGGATGTTCGGGGTCAACAATACATAATTCATCCACCTTTTCCTTGTTTCCTGGTAGCCGTAATCCAAGATAAAGCCCGTCGGGCGACCATGACATCGAACGATATGCTTGGGACATGACCGGCACTTTTGGCTGTGAAATGCTGTTGCTCTCAGGAGACCAAAAATACAAGCGGAACCTCTTATCGCCCGATTCATCCTTTACGAAAGAAATTGTTCGAGAGTTAGGTCTCCAGTTAATTAGCAATGGGTACCCGCCGCGATAACTGCCAATGACTTTACGCGTGCGTAAGTCTTCGAGACGCATTTCCGATTCTCCAGATGCAAGTTCATTTTTGACTATAATTTCCCTGCCGTCGGGCGATAATGTAACTGCCCTTTGATCCTGAAGCCACGGCAGTATGTCTGCCGCTGATTTATCTACCTCGAGACGAAAGATATCTACTGATTTTGAAACACTTGGTACGGGGGCGTCATGCGCCTTATTTACAGACGACTCAATAACTAAAGTCTTTCTTTGGCGCTCTCGATTGTTGGTTATCTTTAAAAAATTAACCGCCAAAAATAATAAAGCCGCAATACCGCAGCCCAATACAGCGGTGCTGCCTCGACTCATAATAAGTTTAAATCGCCTATTGCTAACTTTATCCGATGTCATTTATAATTTATTTTTCAAAGTAAATTGAATATTAAGATAATACTACAAATTGTCTATGCCGGTATGAACAATTTTTATCACAGGACAGGAGTGGCGGTTCATCGCATATTCATTCTTACAAACTAAGTCATGCATGTTAATCGGATGACATACCACGAAGTATCGCGCAATATTCTGAAGGTACTTAAATTTTTTATCCGAAATTTAATAACTATCAGAATCAATCAAAGGTCGGTTTTAAGAACAACGTTACGGCGCTCAAGCCTACCTGAAGGCGCGCGAGACAATATGTGAATTGCAGCGAAACATGACGTATGGTCGCGAGGAGTGATTACGATTGCATTTGGGCAGAAGACATTCGGATCTCGCAGGATCCGAACTTCAAAATGATCGGCGGTATATCCGGGAACAACAATTTCCACATCTTTAACGTCGGGATGCGGGGCGAGCAGAACATCCTTCGAAGTAAGATCGTTCTTCCAAACAACAGCCAATGTACTCAACTGAAGAAGCTCAGGCAAAATTACCGGAATGACGATGGTTATGCGGTCATCGACCCCCTCTACGCCTACTATAATTTCGCGATCGCGGTCGTCTGAATCCCCAACGTCCATAGTAATTGATAAAAGATCGCTACCTTTGGGCTGTATGACGGCATTTTCAAAATGATAATCAATGCACCCGCAGTTTTTTTCAAGTACCTTCGGCACCATCGGGGAATCGGTAAAGTTGATTATAAACGCTTTAGTAGTCAGAATTCGGCTTGATAATGGTAGTGATACAGCGGGCGAACGCACCACGCTAAATTTTGTCTCCCTTTTATTCACTAAACTGATGTCGTCGGCTTTAAGTTGACCGGACGGCAACGTGAATACGATGATCGAGAGAACTGCGCAAAATGCCTGATTAGAAGATTCTAACATGTGAAAATTGGCGTTTAGTCTGAATACTGCCATGACTTTCGTACAACACCATTTAGTACATATCGGGTAGGACGGCCGGATTCGTCGTATATAAATTGCCCGACGCCTGCAGGGCTTGTGATAGTGGAGATGCGGCCGAAGGAGGGAAGCGACCTGTCTCGACATAGCCAGGCACTATAGTCGCCAGAGCTTGTCTTTCTATTTAACGTGAATGAAAACGGGTTATAACATAGAGCTCCGTAATGCATTCCATGGCTCTCTACTTCGTAACCCCTTTGTGTGACTTGGTAGCTAAACTGATCAACGGTGCCATCAGCATTTACGACGCGGCTTAGCCTGGCTGGAAATCGAGCTGGACGGAGGCCGCGACGCCAACGGGGCTCTTTTTCCCAAGTGAAATTTCTATTTCCTGATCGAGAATCGATTATCGATGTTAGTAGATCGTTTTCGTATTTGAATTCCACCGTGCCGGCGTCTTTTCCATCAAATGTTATTCGTTCGAGAAGGCCTGTCGTTGTCCAACTCAGTCGGGTTTTATCAACCTGCGTTTTAATATTTGCCAAATGACCTTCCTCAGTAAACTCCGCATGTAAGACAGTTCTATTTTTGCTATCAGCAGAAGTGATTTCTGAGACCAACCCACCTATTGTACTTACATTAAAAACATGCGCGTTCCCATCTTCCATTCCCGTCAGCAGACCGTTGTGAAATAGCCACCGTATGTGGTCTTTAATCACAACTGCAGATACTCCGTCCGTCCTAAAAACAATTCCCCGTGATACGCCATAGCCGGTCGCGAGCAATTTCTGTTCTATCTGTGTTTCGCCAAGTGCTGGTGCAATTAAGTGAATTTGATTGCGGCCGGTTGGCGCTATTACGGCTTTTAAGTTGTTAACCGTCCATACTATTTTAGGTTCCTCTCTATCTAAGTGCGGCGAGACTGAAATTCTAAATTGTAGGGATCCGACTAAAACGGTGGCTACAACAATACGTACATCTAGGTCTCCATATATTGTTACGCAGCCGATCGTGAGATCCGGGTCGGGGGATGGAGCAGCTAATACATCAGCGCTTGCAGAAATTAAAGAGCTGCCGCATTGTGAAAAATAGAAGTATAATAGGGTGATTAGCAGCAAGCGTTTCATAGGCTGGCCTTATTTAAGGCATCTACCGCGACTTTAGGCCATTGCTCACGTATGTCATTTCCTACGCCTGCTGATTCAATATTCAAAATTTGGCGATCATGCGCCCATCGTAACCACAATGATTTTGTGCCGTTTTCGTCTATTCCAGGAACTATTAAAATTGTGGTGTCGGGTTGACTGATTAACGGAGGGGGGGCTGTTGGGTGCACGTAGATCACCGGAACCGTTCCGGCTGCCAAGTCGTGACAATTGCGACCAAGCGCAACGATTGCCTTGGGTTGGGTTACCATTATAGCGGCGGCGCAATCTTGCCTCTGAACTGTGCAGATAGAATACCCTGATGCCTCACATAGCCGCCGAGCTTCCTTTCCATAGCTGCTGCCAATTATGGCGGTGTCCGGTATGTACAATATTGTTCCTTTCGAAGAGTTGCGAGGTGTCACTGTAATTCTATCAGGATCACGTGAGAAATTGAAATCGATGGCTTTATTTTTCCTGCTATACATTCCAGTTACAAATACGCCGAATGAAACTGCGAATCCAAACGTCATTGCAGCTAAAGCAAATAAGTAAAATTTCGGGGGCCGGCATTTGAGTATTGAATGCAATGACACAGTGGTTGCTAAAATTGGAGCTACGTCGACTCGCCAGTCAATCCACAATACTGAAAAATTATTGCATGTTAAAAAATTAAGAATTATTGAAGATGCTGTAGCGTATAGACAGGACGTTAAATACCCAACATTACTCGACGGAAATGCTCCGGCCATCACTATCAAAGTGGAAGCTTCTAGTATTAAACAGAAAGTTATCCATCCATTTTCACACGCAATTTTGAGAAAAGAATTTAGAGGAGTTCGGTATTCTTGCGCCGCATCGAGCGGTTGAATCCAGTTGGAATAAGCGTCGCCAAAAGCCCAATTTCCCCATCCGCAAAGCGGCCGTTCTGAGAAAAGTTCGGCGCTTGCCATCCAAGTAGTGATCCGACTTTGGGCGGCGTCGTCTGTCCGCACAAAGCCAGGCGTCAATCTTGCGCTGAACTGAGATTTTAAACCAAATGCTGCGATGAATATAGCACAAATGATGGCGACCCGAAGCCGCTCGATTATATGTGCTCGAACAATGGTCAAAAAGAAGAAGAGAGTCAAACAGAGGGCCACCATAGAGCCCCTTGAGTAGGTCCTACATAACAAATAAATCAGAAAGCCTTGAATCGATAATAAGAATAGGTAGCAACAACAGTATCTCCATCGTGGTAGATTGGAGGGCAATATTAGTTGCAGGCACCAAAAACAAGGGATAAGGCTCCCAATAAACGCTCCTAAATAATTAGGTGAAGGGAATATCCAGCGAAGTCGCAATATCCCATGATAGAAAGAATCGACCTCAAACACCGTTAATTCAAACGGTCCAAAAGATGCGAGTACCGGGCGAAAAATTGGTCCTCAACAAAGACCCGGCGAGCAGGGGATTTGCCGAACTTGTTAGCTTCGTCCGTCCATTGGTCGGTGACGGCATAGTGTGGAGCTCCGCCATTGCCGCTCGTGAGGGTTTCGATTGTAACTTTCCTCCAGCCGTTCCCGAAATTTGACATCCATCGATCATAGTCGCGCGCGGCTAAATCAGAAAAAAGTGTCGCCTTCTTTTCACCTAGTATCGCTTTAAAATCCGCCTGCAATGAGTCTTTTATAGACTGCGCTTCGTCATTGAATGGGTTAATACTTACCACAAGTTTTCCACTACTATCGGTGGTACATTGTGCTCTCGCTCGTTCAAGGGCTTGAATTTCTTTTCTGTGGAAGCTGAGGCGGTCTTGAAGTGCTTCTCTCTCTTTGTCACTCAACCCTAACATTTTTGCGAAATCCGCCGTGATTGCGCAATCCTCACTTCGAACAGCGAGGTATAACATACGGTGAAGGACGTCGACCGGAACAGGCACTTCCTGCTTACTTAGTTGTTGATGAGTATTGACTATTTGAGGTCTCGGCGGCGAGTCCGCGTCCGGCACCACTGTGGAATTTACGGGAAGTGGCGCTTCTGCAACAGTGTGCGTCTTGTCAGACAAGACCTCCGGTTTAGAGGAGTCGTTCGGGGAGCGGCCAGCTATATACCCTAGCCCAAAAGCGATTACGGTGACAAACGCTGTAACGTAAATGTCCGGTTTTTTCATAAAAAATTTATTCCCCGCCGTTAGGCGGGGAATATCTAAAGAGTCCTACGGGGTAGCGATCGAAACCGACGGAGACACAGAGGCCTGCGATCCATCATCATTGTACTTTATCACCTGTTTCTTTTTTTGCGTGACCATGGTAACCACTTCTTCTTTCACTTTTCCATTTGGTCCGTAGGAATAGACTGACTCTTTGATTAGTGCCCCGCCTCCCATGGCTTTAAGGTCTATAAGACGTCCGTCTTTATCGTACTGCCCGATTAAGTATGCAGTTTCAGATTGCGCGGCCGATTTTGTGATTTCCCGTGACAATTTAGGGGGCACAGGCATCCGATCAGCGCGAAGAAAATAACGTTCTGCGCCATTATCTTGTGGTTGAGCAGCGCTGAGCGTTGCTAAACAGCCGAGAAAACTAAGAAGACAAATAAGTGTATTTTTCATGTTGGTTGTATGTTACTCCGAAAATGCCTGATCCTCGACCGCCTTACATTCGCCAATTGTAACTTCGCCTTCGGGCACATGGCTCATCTGCACCCAGAGATCGTCCATCAGATTGTTAAATGCCTGATTTGGGTTACCAAATTGATCTGTGTATAAATCGGTGAAATCAAATGTGGGCAGAGCAATCACCGGCCAATTATGGTTGATTTCCTCTAAAACAGTAGGCTCACATGGCGTCAAGCCCAAGTCTTGTAGCATTTTTTCTTGGTACGTATGGCAATTCCAACCGAATGGCCATCGCCAAGTGTCTGGCTGAAAATTTGCAACCCAATTTTGAATTTCTTGTTTCACTTGGTCCGAGGTTTTTCCATCTGGAAGACGCACCTGTAAATACTGTTGAGCGGGATCCCCAGTGTGCAGGTCTGTTGCTAGACCCCGGTTTAAAGAACCTGGCACACCAAAAAGGGTGTCCAATAGACCCACATACGGGGTAGGCCACCACCCGTAGCCCACCTTGCCATTTGGGGTATCAATCTCTATCCACCAATGGCCGTAATCTGTTCCCGCAGATCCGTCCCTTAAATTGATGGAATCGCGCTTAATAGTCACGCCTTCAACGTAGTTTCCGTTACAGCTAGCTCGAGCTGCAGTGGAAAAAATTAACATAACGAAACCCAGTAGCAAAGGGTTTACGTACCTCAATTTACGATGTATTTTCATAGCAGTGTTGTTGCGTTGAGATGCGGCTTGCCCCTTTTCCTCGCCGCCACCTAAACGCCTAATATGGCTGTTTCTTAGGAGCGACCCATGTTTGAACCACCCGCTACACTAGGGGAAACCTCCGCCTATTCAGCCAGTAAGATTCCACCAATATTAGCGATATACAACACCTTGGGATATGTTAAACCTACCTCTTAGTATAGGTTTTGGGCTGGCTCGCTCGCTGAACAACGCTCCAGCCTTATCCTAGACCTTCCTTTCGCGGTCGTCGCTCCTAGTTGCACGGAAGCGGTAGGCGTCGCTAAACCAAGATTATTTAAACGAGGGCCAGCCTACGATTATTGTATACAGGAGAAATTGTCAACTACCCAATCAACCGTTGACGACTTCGTTGAGAAGTCCTCTATGGAAAATATCTGTTCGTACTTCCAAGGTAATGAACAATCACGAATCTCTCTTTACTAGCTGTATATTGTTGCGCGCTGCTACAGTTCGCCTTCAGAATATGTTTACGGGTAGATCATAATTTAATATGCGCCAATTCGTACGAATACTTCCGTTCTCCTTTTATTATTTGGTAACTGTGTTAGTTTCAATTGCCTCAGAGTCGCTTGACCTTAGTCGGTTTAAACCTGTAGCCGACAGTGAACAAATTCCTATAGTTGATTTTTGCCGGCGTCCGTTGCTGCGTAGCCCCTCCTTATCCCCTTTAGGGACACATATTGCGGCCGAGGTAACGAACAATGATGATAAATATCAACTTTTTGTTTACGAAATCGCTACGGGGAAAAGCGAAATGGTAGGGGGCTCGGGCGACAAAGATATATACGAATTTACGTGGCTAAATAATACCCGCTTGATGTTCAGCCTTTCATCTCAAAAGTTGCGCGGAATTGGGCTGTTTGCGGCCGATATTAACAGACTGTCGAGGGCTTACCCGTTACTTCAATATTCGGGAGCACACCTAGTTGCAGTCCCAAAGGGACAGCCTACGTTCCCGCTTGTTTGGGCGCGTGCCGAGATAGACGAGAGCGGTCAACGGGACGGGGGAGTGTTTGAAATTGATTCGAGCGTCCACGCGGGGAGCTTTATCGATCTAACGTCGGCCGACACTCCTAGTTCCGCAATTATAGAAGTTCGTGATGACAATGAAAAGCATATTAAAACTCGATACCCCGTCCCTCCAGTAGGTGTAACCACTGGGTACTTCGCTGACAAGGATGGATCGCTGGCATACGCTAAAACATCCGACAATGGTATATCCAGCCTTTACGAATGGACTGGAGAAAAATGGCTAAAATGTCCTATTAACTTAGATGAAACAATTATTTTGACTTGTGGGGATGATCGCGGAGAGATTGTTGTACTTGGCCCGCGGCAGGAGGGTAAGCCTCGCGCGGTTCAATATATGCAAGCAGCGACAGGAAGGCTAGGCTCCGTAATATTACAGGATGCTAGCTATGACTTCGGCGGATGGTTTTACCGTGATCCACTTAGTCGGCATATAGTGGGTGCGGTATACGACCGCACTGGACCTCAAGTTACCTGGTTTTCAGATGATTATAAAAAGATCCAAAAATTACTTGAAGCTTTTTTTCCTGGTATGCTCGTCAGAATTCTTGGCAGCGACGAATCTAAAAATCTCTTGCTCGTCGAGACACGGTCTGATCGGCAGCCCTCAATATATAGTTGGGTTAACCTAAAAAGCCGTTCCGCGGGCTTAATAAAAAATTCGGCCCCTTGGGTGAATCCAAACAGGATGCAACCAATGAGCATCACTAAGTTCAAAACCAGAGACGGCTACTTACTCGATGCATATATAACAATGCCGGCCGGAGTAACGAAACAAAATCCGCCACCGCTAGTAGTGTTCCCACACGGGGGGCCGTGGATCCGAGATACATGGGGATTTAATAGCGTTGTTCAATTTTTAGCGGGCCGCGGTTATGCCGTTCTTCAGCCTAATTATCGCGGTTCTCTAGGATATGGATGGAAATTTCCACCTGAGGACGATTGGGATTTTAAGAAAATGCACGATGACGTAACGGATGCGTGTAGAGCAATTGTTTCTTCTGGTCTCGTAGATGGAGAACGAGTGGCGATCCTGGGGGGATCTTTTGGAGGTTATCTTGCACTCTCTGGTGTTGTAAACGAACCAGCGCTGTATCGCTGCGCCATTACTATGTCGGGGGTTTTTGACTGGGAGGCGATAATTAAGGGTGCTAAAAACAATCAATATGCCTCACCGATCTATTCTGAGCTTATTCGTCGATTAGGTGATCCTAAAAAACAAATAGAGAAGTTCGATTTAATTTCTCCCGTGCGGCATGTAGCAAAAGTCCGCGTACCCGTTCTGGTAGCTCATGGCTTGGAAGACACAGTTGTTGATGTGTCGGAATCGAAACGATTGATTTCAGAACTAGAGAAATACAAAATTCCCCATGAGTCATTTCTTGTTGCTGGCGAAGGCCATGGAATGGCTCACCTAAAGAACAAAGTTGAGCTATTTCGTAGGATCGAGAATTTTTTGGCAACAAATCTGATGACTAAAAAATCGATCGGCACTACAGAATAACGTAATAGAACTAGAATCAAATTATATGATTAGGTTTTTTATGCCAAGTCAGCAGATAATAATGAAATCGTTAATTGGTATTCTGGTTGTTCTTTGCGTTACTTCAGCTGTGCGTTCGACTTCTAGCCAAAAAAATGATTACGGGCTGAAGTCCTGTACACGTCAAACGGAGAGCGCACTTCTTTCTAAAGGTAGGCTCGTCCAGTATTCGATATCAGGAATTGTCGGGACGGTGGATGCGAAAGTATTCTATTTCAGAAATGATGAAGACTATAAGCCGATAGAACTTACGAAATCCCCTTCCGGCATTGTGGCTGCACCGTATTCAGCTCAGCCCTACTTGGGGGGTTGCCCGTTGTTCTCGGAGGTAGGGAAGTCGCACCGCCACGGGGTTTAAATAAACGGTGCTTGGGGATAGTCATAAATGGGGAGCAGCAACGCGATTTCCCAACGAAGCAAGGAGCCGGCAACCCGATTGGCTGGGAGGGCTCAGCTCCGTCCGACCTGCGATGCCCAATCAGCCCGGTCGGAGCCGGCCGCTCCACAAAAATCGCTTCTCGCAAACGGAATTTTACGCCTTCCGTCCTTTTAGCGGCTATACGTTGTTTCGACTTTATAATAATGGACCTGGGGTCGTCCCTCCCCGACCGCCGAATCACAACAATCTTGGGTTAATAAATCCTGTCATCTTTTCTTCGGTTCTCGTTAAACTTACTTTCGTCGGGTATTTCCCCTAGAAAACAATATACAAACGTCCGCTCTTTCCATCGCAGTCTCCTACGAACGTGGTAAGAGAGAGGTCGCGCGGCTTTGGATTGACGCCTGGCGATGAGGAATTGGAGACTCCGCCGAAACCAAAGGGTCATGAGCGTTTGCGCCGCTACTCTACAATTTAATTCCTACCAAACAAGATTTGGATCGAAAAGGCGAGCGACCCCCTTCACTCCAGCGGGCATTTAATGAAACGATATTTATTCTTCACTTTATTTGTGGCCGTAATTTTCGGTGCGCTGCCCGCCAACGCCGCGGAACCCGATCCGGCAGCAGTGCCCGCTGCCCCGAAGCCACGCGATTTTGCCTCGTTTAAAGCCTTTTTTAAAAAAAAGGGCGGCATCACCGAAGCAGAGGTGACCGACCAATTTGGACCGCCCGATGCCCACGCTCCTCTCTATAGCGGAAAAGAAGAACCTCCTTCTTGGTGGTATTATAACGTCGAAAAAGGAGAACAGGTCGGCGTCGCTATAGAGGATCACCGGGTCGTTTTAGTGACCCGAAACCATCGCAACAAGAGCGTGGATGTGATGCGAGAGCGGTCCTCTTTGGTGAAGCCGTAGGCGAAGAAAAGAGCGTTTCTCGCGAACGAGGGAGTTCCGCTTTCCACCCCTTCCCTGGGCTGGCTGAGGCCTTTTCTGCTTCGTCCGCGCCTCGAGTATAAGCTCCAGGCAGCGTCACGCAGACGACAGAATAATAACGGCTGCTCGGTCATCGCACGGGTAGTGGCGTACCTTTCGGGCGGTTTTAGGTGTAATGCGGATTGACGACATGACGACGCGGGAGGGAATGCGTAGAGTGAGTCTACCCCTAAAAGTTCGCGTCTCGTTACCTCCCCCTAAGTGCTCCTTTCTGCCATTTCGCGCGCCTGCGCGACCCTGCTGAGCGGCACCACGGTCGGGCAACGCGATACGAAGTTGGCCGGGATGTCGCCCCTCCTACCCTGCTGTCCGTTGTAGCATTCGAGGGACGGCTCGTCCAAGCAGTCGGCTAGACCCCGAGAAAATATAGCGCGCGAGCGAAGGTATTTTCCCGTCGGACCTCCGGGCGACTGTGAGCAGAAATAAGTACCAACTCCACAACTCGATCCTCTTATGAGCAAGTCCTTGCATCAATTGATGCGGTTCGTTCGTCCAGCCTTTGCGCTGCTCGCCGTCGGTCTCCTGGTCAACCCTCCGGCCAAGGCCGGCGTTTTCCCCAATGGAGTTAATCTCCAGCCGACTTATTATAACAACGGCAATGTAAACTTCGCTTGGAGTTTAATGAACTCCAAAACTAATATTCAGGCCTGTCGGCTTGAAATTGATTTTTCGCGGGGCCTCTCGGTCAGCCAATTCCAATCCTGGATTTCTCAGGCCAGGGCCAACAATAAAACCCTCGCCGTCACCTTCCACAATTTCGGTGGGTCGGACAGTGCCTCTGATCTAGCAACGGCCGCGAATTGGTGGAGAACCAACTACAGCGCCCTCAACTCCGCGGGTTCATTTACGATCAATTTGTGTAATGAGTGGGGCAGTCACAATCAAACCGCCACCAGCTATTCGAGCGCTTACAACAGCGCCATTGCCACGGTGCGCCAGGTTTACAGCGGTAGAATTATATGCGACGTCCCGGGCTGGGGTCAGGAAATGCAGGTCGCCCAGCAGGCCGCACCTCGCATTAGCGACCAAAATATCATTCTTTCCGCCCACATTTATCCCGGCAATTTCGACCAGTTAAAGGGGCGCGGCAATGTTCCTTCAGATCTTGATGACCTGAATGCCTCGGGCCGCCCTTGTATCATCGGCGAATTCGGCACGGGCAGCGGCAGCACCGACTGGTCCGCGATGGTCGACAAGGCTGCAAGCCTCGGTTGGACCCGCTGGGCTTGGTCGTGGAATGGCGACGGCGGAGTGCTCAACATGGTCAGTCCTTCCTGGGCCCAGAACTCCACCGCGCAGTCGTTCACCACGAATAGTTATTTCAATACGGTGTATCCAAAACTCAGTGGCGGCTCCACCACCCCGCCTCCGCCGCCCCCTCCTCCTCCTCCCGGCGGTCTGGCCAATGGTACTTACAAGATCGTCAACCGGAACAGCGGACAGGCCCTCGATGCCTTTAACAACGGCACGGCCAATGGAACCCAAATCATTCAATGGCCCTACACGGGCGGGACCAATCAGCGCTGGACCGTCACGAGCTTGGGCGGTGGCCAGTATCAAATTATCGGTGTGCAGAGCGGACGGTCGCTCGACGTCGCCGCCGGGGGAACGGCAAACGGGACGAAGATTGAATTGTGGGACTCCAATGGAGGAAACAATCAGAAGTTCATCGTCACCGCGACAAGCGGCGGTTTCTACCGCATCTCGCCCGCCAACGCTTCTGGCTCTTGCCTCGACGTGACCGGCGCCTCCACCACCAACGGCGCCCTGGTTCAATTGTTCACCTACAGCGGTGGCAATAATCAGCAATGGGCCTTCCAGGCTCCTTAGTTTATAGTAGACACGGGTAAGCTCAAGGCGCGAGCGTGCTAAGACCACGCTCGCGCCGCATTTGTCTATTCCCCGCTCTTTCGCTTTTATTCCGCCCTTGTATATGAAGACCCTTTCACCCGCCGTTAGCGTCCTCATGGTTGTGGTGGCGATCGGCGCGTTCGGGCTCGGGCGCCTGACCACGCCAAAACCCGTCTTACCTTCCCTCGTCTCTGGATCCTCCGGTCCTACCGCGGAATCGCACGCCACCGCCTCCACTACCGCCAGTCTGACGCGGCCCGCTTCCGACAGCGCTGTATCCACGCCACCCCTTCACGGCGATCAGGCGCGCACCGCTCTCCTTCGGCTAGACCAAACGCCTCCGTCCGAGGAACGGGAGGACGAAAGACTGAAACTTCTGGTCGCCTGGGCGGAGAAAGATCCGGTGGGCGCGATGGAGTACGCCAAGAAAAATTTTAAATTGGATCGGCTGGCCCAAGCCATGTCTGGCATCGCCACGACCTGGGCCAAACATGACCCGGCCGCGGCCTGGGCCTGGGCCCGTTCGCTCGGCAACGACGCCTCGCAGGCCCACACCGTCCTGGAAGAAATCGGTCGAAACGATCCAGCGATGGCCACTCGGCTCGCTTCCGAATTTGCCCAGCAACAACCCAATGAGGCCGTTGCCATCTGTATGACCGCGATGCGAGCCATGACTTACCATGGAAACTTCGACGCCGCCCGAAAGCTCGCGACGGAGATGCAGCTGCGCTCACCCGAGGAGCAGAATATGTTGGTCAACTTCATGGCCGGGCAATGGGCGCGGTTCGAACCGGAAAAAGCCGCCCAATGGGTGCAGTCTCTGCCCGCTGGTCCAGCGCGCGACCAAGCCTTAATTGGATTGAGCGCCTCGTGGGCGGAAAAAGACCCGCCCAAAGCAGCAGAATTTGCCGCCACCCTCCCCGCCGGCGACTCACGCTCGGTCGCAATGCGTCAAGCCGTCGCCAACTGGGTCCAAACCGATCCGACCGCCGCGCGGCAGTGGGTCATTCGATCCAATCAATATGAAGATTTCGACGCCGCAGTCGAAGCGATCGCTACTCAGAACAATTTTGTCAGCCGCGAGCCCGCCCATGCCATGATTTGGGCCACCGGGATCTTTGATGATAAACTGCGAGTGAAGACGATGAATACAATTCTCTTCAATTGGTATTCGATGGACCGCAACGCCGCCACCGCTTACCTCCAATCGTCGACTGAATTCACCCCCGAGCAGCGAGCTGATATCCTTCGAAAGCTCCAGTCATCCTCCGGCTGAGACGGAACCGCCGTTCCTCGTTGTAGAAGGAGAGCGATCGTTCGACTCGGCGGTGGGATGGCGTGCCGTGCCGTTTAACCAGACCCCCGCTTTGTAGTCGTCGGGGCACTACCAGCCCATCGCGTTAGCCGCTCCTCCTTCGTTTGAAAATCGCGTCGTTGCTCCCGCGTTTGCTCTCCCTTAGCGCATCAATATAACAGCGGCGCGGAATTGCGCTCTCCGGTGGGTGGGCAAGACCATTATTCGAGGATAGAACACCATTTGTTCTAAAGTTAGAACATTCCCTCGTTTGAGGGAGCGGGTGGATCCATCTGGCATGAATTGCGTCGAGAGGTCGCGCCTCCCGATCGTTCCCTTCGCCGCTTTCCCCTTCGTTTCAAGTCTTCCACCGTTCGATCCTTCCCTTCATCGCCCGATGGCTCGAGACCGAGAGATCGAACTCGCGATTTCGCGCAATGATAGTCCGGCCCCTGCCGTTTTCTGATTCCCATTCGCCTCGCCTTCGTTCCGGCCGGGTGCCCTTCGCCCGCATCACTCAGGGCTTTGTTCCTGGTTCGACCCACCACCTTGTATGACGACCTTATCTCCAGACTTTCGGCGCGCAGCCCTCCTCGGCCTTTGGGGGCTCTCTTCCGTTTTGATCTTTGCTCAAGCCACCTCCACCCCGGCGGCAAAAGAAAATCCATCGTCCACCCTCACCGACGAGGAGGTCGTGAAGCTCAATCCCTTCGAGGTCTCGGCCACCGGCAATGCCGGGTATCAAGCCACGGATACATTGGCCGGCGCGCGGATCCGCACCGAACTGCGCGACCTGGGCTCGGCCATCACCGTCGTCACCCAACAATTCCTGCGCGACACCGGTGCGACCAACAACGCGACTTTGCTTCAATATACCACGAGCACCGAGGTGGGGGGCACGGGTGGTAACTTCGCCGGCGTGGGAGACAGCGCGTTGGTCAGCGACCAAAATCAACGCCAGTCCCCCAACAACACCACGCGCGTGCGCGGCCTCGTTTCCGCCGACAACACCCGTGATTTTTATCTGACCGATATTCCCTGGGACTCCTATAATAATAACCGGATCGATATTCAACGCGGCGCCAATTCTCTCCTCTTCGGCAACGGCAGCGGCGCCGGGATCATCAACGGCACGCTCGATGACGCCCTATTCAAGAAAAACACCACCACGATCGAGACGCGGTACGGAAAATACGGCAGCTATCGCGCGAGTTTGAACTTCAATCGCGATCTCATTCCCCAGCAGTTCGCCCTTCGCTTCGCCGCGCTTTACGATAAACATTATTATCAACAAGACCCGGCGTACAGCCGCGACAAGCGTTACTACGGGGCCGTCCGACTCGAGCCTGCCTTTCTCAAGAAGGGCAACGCGCGCACGACGTTGAAATTCAACTACGAGCATGGCGACATCGCCGCGAATCGCCCGCGCACCGTGACGCCCTACGACGCCATCTCCCCCTGGTTTCGCAAGACGCCGCAGGACATGGTCGACCCGAGCGGGGTGAAACTCGGCACCCTCTACCCCTTGGTCTCGCACGACGGGTACAATCCCTGGACCTACGATATCCAGAACAGCGCTACGCTCCGCGCGGCCAATCCCACCGACCGCAGCATCGGCGCTCATCAACAAGGCGGTAGTTATTCGCCCAATACCGAAGGTTGGCTCTGGGCCGGCGCGGGCAATGCGGTCAATGGCGACTGGTTTGGCTCGCTCGCCGCGGTTTATCCCAACCCAAATTCCAGCGCGATGTCCTACTACCTGAACGGGAGCAGCTTCCCCTACCTTTACAACGGAATCAACAGCGCCGGCGTTCGGGATGGAACGGTCCAAGGGCTTCGCAACGCGCAGCTCGTCAGCCTGGTTCGGTTCGCGGAATACGTGCAGTATAATCCTTCCTCCGGAAACCTGCCGTACACCTCGGGGAACCCGTTCCTTTATCAGGCCTCGGGCGTTTATCGCAGCACCACGTTGTCAGACCCCACGATTTTCGATTTCTTCAATAAACTGCTCGATGGGCCCAATAAAAAGGAGTGGCAAAAATTCGACGCCTTCAACGCCTCGCTCGATCAGACATTCTGGAATGGCAAGGCCGGCTTTCAGCTCGGCTATGATTATCAGAAAAACACCTCGGGGCGGTATGACATGCTGGGTGGAAATCCGACCCTCTCGATCGATATTTGGAAATACCTCCCCGTCGCCCTGGTCGATCCCGCCACCGGACAACTTCAGCCGGTGCTCAACCCCAACTTCGGTCGGCCCTACATCGTGGCCAGCTCAGGAGGAAACGAGCGTAGTGTCACTCGGGATACGTGGCGCGCCACTCCCTACGTCGACTTGAACTTCAAGACCATCCTCAACCCTGAGAGTTGGCTCACCAAAATCCTCGGGCATCACACCTTCACCGGCCTGGCGGAGGGAAACAAAACGGTGACGAAGTCGCGCTCCTGGAGTCATTATTCTTTGGACGACGACACTTCGCTCGCCTTGCTCGGGCCAGGGCAGCAGGTCAACAGCGTCAACCGAAAGATCGTGACCTTGAGTTATCTCGGAGCGCCCGCCGCCACCGCGCCTTCGCTCTCCGGCCTCAATCTTTCCAACCTCACCGCGCTCCAGCAACCGACCAATGGCCCGGCCTGGTATTTTAATTCTAACTA